>Ga0209668_10000360_pt1 | contig 18610 bp, 17 predicted proteins | sample FrelakmetPLP11PL_FD_187150 | JGI IMG/M metagenome (GOLD analysis project Ga0209668, IMG submission 187150) | Freshwater lake sediment microbial communities from the University of Notre Dame, USA, for methane emissions studies - PLP11 PL (SPAdes)... | ecosystem: Environmental > Aquatic >... | reverse complement strand
GGAAGGCCACGAGGATCCTTACTTCGACGGCGGAAGCCGCGTCGTGCTTGCCGAGGGCATGACGCTCTCCAACGAACCCGGGCTGTATTTCCCGGGACGCTTCGGCGTGCGCATCGAGGACATCGTCGCCATCACGGCCACGGGCGCCGATCACTTCGGCGGATGGCAGGCCGGTCCGCAGTCGCCGGCCTCCGCAGACATCTGATTCCAGCGGCCCGGCTGAGCTGGCAGAACTCAGGCGCTGTTGGGACTCAAGAGCTGGCGACGACCAGCGCCACGCCGGCAAAACCAAGCAGCGTGAAGGCCCAGGCTGCGAGGCGATGGCGCTCCCCCATCACCAGGCCCAGCGGGAGTGTGAACAGCGGCGTCGTGGAGAACAGCACCGCGGCGACGCCCGGATCCAGTTCCTTCATGGCGTGATGGAACAGCGGCAGCGCCAGAGCCGAGCCGAAGAACGAGGCCACGAAAAGGCCCTTCCACAGCGCCGGCTCATGCAGCGGACGAACCAGTTCCTTCCAAGCCGGCGCGACTCCGCGCCGATCGAGCACGGGAGCGATCAGAAAGGCGCCGAGCATGCCGGAGGTCACGCGCAGAACCGCGCCTGCGCTCATCGGCACCGACTGCATCCCGTGGTGCCCGATCACCACGTTGGCAGCGTAGACCACGGCCGCGATCAGCGCGAGCAGCACACCGCGCCGCTTGTGCTGTGCCGCGAGCGCATCGGGAGCGCGTACCGCGGACAGCACGCCGAACACACCCGCCAGCACGATGGCCATCCCGACGATCGAGAGCGTGCTGAGCTCATGACCAGTGAAGACAAAGGCCCCGAGGGCCGCCATCGGCACATGCAACTGCCCCAGCATCGAGGTCGTCTGCACGCCCGCAAGCGGCAGAGCTGCCATGTAGAGGCTGTCGCCGATCGCGAAGCCGAGCAAGCCGCTCAGCATGATCCAGGGCACGGCTTGCAGCTCCGGGATCGGAGCCTCGTCGTGGAGCCAGAAGGCGCCGACAACCAGCAGCGCGATGGTGTTCTTGAACAGATTGAGCGCCGCCGGAACCGGCGGGGCGACGCCCGATTCAGCCGAATGCGCGAGCAACCGCTTGAACAGCAGGGATCCGAAGCCCCAAGCCGCCGCTGAGATCAGCGCGGCTCCGGCGGCCAGCAGCGTGTGATCATCGAGCGCGTTCAAGGGGGCGCTCGAAGCGACTCACTTCTTCTTCGCCTTCGCGGCCGTCTTGGGGTTGCGGGCCTTGAGGATGGCCTTGCCGGAGCCCATGCCCATCTTGAGGGTGCGCTTCTTGCCGGAGTTGGGGCCGTAGGTCTTGAAGGGAGAGCGTGCCAAGTGATTGCTCGATCAGGGGTTGAGGGGGAAAAGCGGGCCGAATGTTGTACCCCCTTCCTCCCCCGCTCGCAAGCCGAAGCTAGCCTAGGGGTGCTTGAAGGCGCCCAGCACCAGCGATTTGCGGCTGCGATTGGCCCGCGGGGAGGACGCGCAGACCGAGTTCAAGCAGCGCCTGCCGCGCGGGCTGGCGGTTGCACGCACGTTGGCGGCGCTGGCCAATACCAGGGGTGGCTGGCTGTTGGTGGGCGTCGACGACCGCGGCACCGTGCTCGGTCTGGCCGATGTTCCGGCCGCTCGCCGTCAACTTGAGGAGCTGGCGCTCACGCGACTGGAGCCTGAGCTGCGGCTGGAGTTCGCCGTTCTCACCGTCGACGAGCGCGCGCTGCTCCTGTGCGTGGTGGCCCCTGCGCCGCAGCCGGTACGCGTGCTCGAGGAATCAGGCGAGCGGATCGAGTATGTGCGCGTCGGTGCCAGCACGCGCCGCGCGCAGGGACCGGCACTGCGGGCGCTGCGCCACGGCAGCCGCCGGGCCCGGGCTTCCAACCCGCTGGAGCGCTCGATCCTCGAGTGGCTGGCGCGAGTGGGACCGCACCCCGACGGTGCGCGCGTCGAAGCCTTTGCGCGGGAGCGCAACATCGGTCTGGAGCGTGCGCGAAAGGCCTTCGTGCATCTGGAGCTCGCCGGTGCGATCATCGGCAGCGGGCACGGCAAGCGTCGCAGCTATACACTGCTGCTAAGTTCATGAAGCGCCACCTGCTGATCGGCGATGTGCACGGCTGCCGCGAGGAACTCGAGCAACTGCTCGAGCGCCTGCGCTACGACCCGGCCGGGGATGTGCTGGTGCTGCTGGGCGATCTGGTCAACCGCGGTCCGGATTCTGCCGGCGTGCTGCGTCTGGCCCGCAGGCTTGATGCGCAGTGCGTGCTCGGCAATCACGATGTGCGGCTCTTGCGCGTGGCGCATGGCCGCACGTCGCCGCGCTCATACGACACCACCGACGATGTGCTCGCTGCTGCGGATCGCGAAGAGCTGATCGAGTGGCTCGGGGCGCAACCCTTCGTGCGCGAGCTCGGCTCGCTGCTCTGCGTGCACGCCGGGCTGCATCCGCTCTGGGAGCATCCAGAGGCGATCCTCTCCGGCCTGAATCCGCTGGAGGAAACACCCGAGCTTTCCTTTGCCGTCACCGTACGGACCTGCACGGCGCAAGGAGAGCGGCCTGCGCGCGAGTCGGGCTTGATCGAGGGCCCCTACCGCGCGTGGTACGAGTTCTGGCGCGAACGCGCACAGGAGACGCGCACGGTCGCCTTCGGCCACTGGGCCGTGCACGGTCTGGTGTGGCTGCCGCGCGTGCGCGGACTCGACACGGGCTGCGCCTGGGGCGGAAAGCTCTCGGGCTGGATCGTCGAGGAAGACCGGCTGGTGCAGGTCGACAAGCGCTGATGCGCTGCCGTGGCAGCGCCGGTCCGGAGGCCAATGATCAGGCCAGTTCCGGCAACACGCGCCGGGACAGTGCGCTGACAAAGCGCCGCTGCGGATCGAGCTGACGCTTGAGCTCTGCAAAACGCTCCAGATTCCCGGGCGGGAACATGCGCTGCACCTGATCGGCGCGCAGCGTGGCGTCCTTGGCGAAGTAGAAGCGTCCTCCGGCATCCAGCACGCAATCCGCCAGCCGCCCGCAGTGTTCCCACAGGGCTGCGCGCGTGCGCGGTTCGACCTTGAAATCCAGCGCAAGGCTGTAGCCGTCGACGGCGTGCGTCAGCAGGAAGGGATCGGGGCGATGGCGCTTGAGCACACCGAGGAAAGGCACCAGCGCGGCGGCCTGCGAGCGCTCGAGCAGGGCGCGGAAGCACTCGGCGGCCTGCGCGCGGGGCACGAAGGCCTGGAACTGAATCAGACCGCGCTCTTCGTGGCGACCATAGGCCCACTTCCAGTTGGGCACGTAGTCGAGCAGGAAGGCGAAGGCCGCATGCGCCTGCCGGCGCGGTCCCTGCCAGACCTCCAGCGCCGAGGCATGGAACTTCACGGCATTGATCAAGCGCATGCCCGGCGCATGGTTGAACAGGCGCAGCGCGCGCCAGACTTCGGATTTGGGCACGCCCAAAATCGAGCGCGGCAGATCCTGATGCGCCAGCGTGAGCGTGGCTATGGGATGCTCATCCTCGCCGGGCACGAGATAGCGCGCCTGGTGGATCAGGCCGCGACCGAGCGCGGAACCGGTGGCGAATCCGTCGATCCAGGCCACGAGGTAGTCGCTGTTGACCTGCTCGCGCTCGAGAAAATCCAGCGCTTCCTCGATGCGTCCATGGCGCACCCCGCGCACCCACAGATCGCCCGAATGCACACGCTGCGTAGCGATGCGGATGCGCGTGAACACACCCAGCATCCCGAAGCCGCCGATGGCCGCGTGGAACAGCTCGGCGTTCTGCTCGCGGCTGACCTCGAGCACGCGTCCGTCGGCCAGCATGAGCTCGAAGCTCCTGATCGCATCGCCGATCGTGCCCGCGGCGAAGTTGTTCTTGCCGTGGATGTTCATTGCGGCGGCGCCGCCCAGCGTCGGGAACATCGTGCCGCTGACCACCTTGGGCCAGTAGCCCAGCGGCAGCGCATGGCGCCAGAGCTGCTCGATGGTGACGCCGCTCTCGCAGTCGGCGAGTCCGCTCGTTCCGTCGAACGCGAGGATGCGCGACATCCGCGAGAGATCGAGCACTTCCGAGCCGGCGGGCACGGCGGCATCGCCGTAGCTGTTGCCTCCTCCGCGCTGCGTCAGCTGAACGGAACGCGCGTGCGCATCGGCGAGCGTTGCGCGCAGCTCCTGCGGCGTCTCGGGCCGCCAGATGCGGGCGGTGGCCCCCACCGCCATGCCCCAGCCTTCCGTGTGCTGGCAGGCGCGCTGGCGCGGCGTGCCATCGGCACGCGGCGGGAGTGCCAGCAGCTGGCGCAGAGCCTCAGACATTGAGGTGACGGAACAGGAACGAGGGGATCGCGCGCAGAGCCGTGCCGACGAACCACCAGCGGCGCGGAACGAAGCGCTCGTTGGCGCGGCGACGCGCCGCCGTGAGGATCGCGCGGGCGGCCTGCTCGGCGCTGATCAGCCAGAAAAGTCCCGGAAGACCCCTGGTCATGTCGGTGTCGATGTAGCCGGGCTTGATCGTGCAGACATGCACGCCGGACTCCGCGAGGCGATTGCGCAGTGCTTCGAGGTAGGTGTTCATCGCGGCCTTGCTGGTGCAGTAGACCGGATTGCCCTTGCGGCCGCGCTCACCCGCGATCGACGAGATGCCCACGATGGTGCCGCTGCGCTGCGCGCGCATGGTCATCGCGGCCTGATTGCACCATGCGATGCAGGCGCCGAGGTTGACGGCGAGCTGGTCGAGATCCTTGGCCGTGTCGTATTCGTCGCGACCGGTTTTGGGCATGATGCCGGCCGCGAAGACCACCAGATCGATGCCGCCGAGCTCGCGCACGAGCTCAGCGAACAACTCCGGAACCGCGTCGAAGTCATGCACATCGTGCACGCGCGGCAGCACCGCACCGGTCGGCAGCGAGCACGCCAGCTCCTCCAGCAGATCACCGCGGCGCGCCAGCGCACCCACGCGGCAGCCCTGCGCGACAAGCTCACGCACCAGCGCGGCTCCGATGCCGGAGCTGGCGCCGATCACGATCGCACGGGAGAAGGCAGGGGCCATGCTGGCAGAGATCGGAAAGAGTGTGCCGGGGGCTTGATCCGGAAAGCAATGCATCCTCGGGACTTTGCACGAGGACTTTGCATCAAAGGGACGCCCCACTAGCCTAGCGGACTCAAAAGCCATGTCCCAACAGAGCCTGCTCACAAAGCCCCTGCCCCTGTTCCTCTCCGCCCTGCTGCTCGGCCTCGCCGCCTGCTCGGGTGAGGAAAAACCCGCCGACCAGCAGGGCCGCCATCTGGCGCTCGACCGCGCCGCCGCGCATTTCGATGCACAGGCCTATGGCGAAGCGCGGACGGCGCTCGCCGCCACGGTGGCGGCCAAGGATGCGCGTGCCGAGGATCTGCTGCGCGCAGCCGCGATCGAGTACGCCGACAATCGACAGGATGCGACACGCGCCTTCCTCGACCGCGCCCGCAAGCTCGAGCCGGAGAACCCCGCGCTTCTGTACCTCTCGGGCCAGCTGGCGCGCGATGACGGCGACTACGCGGCAGCCAAGCCCTTCTTCGAGCGCGTGCACCGGCTCCTGCCGCAGGATCTGCCCACGCGGCTCGCCCTGGCAGAGTGCTTGCGCGAGCTCGGCGACAGCGCGGGCGCCGAAGCGCAGTACCGCGCAGTGATCGATGTGGGCATCGAGAACGCGACGCAGTGGTACGTCGCTGCGGTGTACCGGATGATGCGCATGTGCACGGAGGAAGGCCGTGACACGGAGGCGGCTCGCTACGCCGTGATCTGGCGCGATCTGGAGAAGCTCGGCGCCAAGGCGCCGGACGCCTCGGTGATGGCGCGCGGCAATCTGGCGCGCGTCCGGCCGGCAACCCCGATGGCACAGGCTGCCTCGCAAGCCGGCGCGGCACCCGCGGCGACGCCGTCCTTTGCCGCCGCGGTCCGGCGCGGATTGCCCGAGTTCGCGGGCGCCATGCGACTGGAATCGGCGCTGATCAACGAGGACACGCAGCTCGATCTGTGGGCGCTCACGCCGCGCGGATTGCTGGTCGCGCTGCAGGATGAGCAGCAGACCTTCGCGGTCCGTACTCTTCTGCCGCAGGCACCCGGGCAGGTGCTGTGCTTTGATCTCGACAAGGACGACGATCTGGATTTCGCCTGCACTCAGGGTGACACACTTCAGTACCTGCTGCAGAAGGACGGCGTCTTCGAGGCCCGCCCCATCCTCAGCCCGAGCTTCACGCCCCCTCTGCGGGCACTGCTGGCGGTCGATTACGATCACGAGGGAGATCTCGATCTCGTGCTGTGCGACGCCAAGGGCGTGCGCATCTGGCGCAACGACGGCGCCGGCATGGCGCCCGCGGAGAATGCACCCGGCGGCCCGCCGGGCACGCCCGCCAAGACACCGCAGTTCAGCGATGCCACGGAAGGCTCAGGCCTCCCGCAAGGTGTCAGCTTTGACTGGCTGCTCGCCGAGGACTTCGACAACGACAACGATGTCGATCTCCTGTTCGGCGGCGCAGCGGGTGCGCTGCTCGCCGACTCGCAGCGTGCCGGCCGCTTCCTCGATGCCACGGCGCGCATCCCGCAGGCGCAGCAGGCTCTGGTGCGCATGCCGCTGGCTGCCGATCTCGATGGCGACGGCCGCTGCGATCTGTTGTGCAGCACGGGACTGCTGCTGCAGGGCCGGGACTTGCGCTTTGCCGCAGCCAAGGGCGCCGGTCTGGGCGACAGCACCGGCTGGAAGGCCGTGGATCTCGACTTCGACGGTGCGCTGGATCTCGTGGAGGCTGCGGACGGCACGCTCAATGTACGTCTGGCCGTCGGCAGCGCGCGCGAGCGGAGCGTGCGCGTGGAGGGTGCCGGCGCCGGTCTGACGCTCGGGGGGAGCACATGGACGCTGGGTGATGAGCGCAATGCTCAGCAGTGGGATGTGCTCGTCGCGGATGCCGAGGGCTTGCGGGTCCACGCCGGCCAACCGACGAGCCTGCGCGCCAAGCCGGTGAGCCTCAAGGGCCTGCGCGACAACGCGCGCGCCGTGGGCGCCATCGTCGAATACCGCGCCGGTCCGATCTACCGCCGCATCTACTGGCGCGGCGGACCCGATCTTCTGGGCGTCGGTGCCGCGCAATCGATCGACATCCTGCGCATCGCCTGGCCCAACGGTGCGCTGAGCCACCAGATGGATCTGGACCTCTCCGGAGAGCGCAACGTCGATGACCCCGAGGCCGCCTTCTCCAGCATCCTCCAGCCCCCGGCGCAGATCGGCTCCTGCCCGTTCCTCTACACCTGGAACGGCCAGCGCTATGTCTTCGTCAGCGATGTGCTGGGCATCACCCCGCTGGGTCTTCCCATCGCACCCGGAATGCTCGTGCCGCCTGACCACGATGAATACGTGCTGATCAAGGGCGAAGAACTCGCACCCAAGGAGGGCTTCTATTCGATGCAGTTCACCGAGGAACTGCGCGAGGTGACCTACCTCGATCACGCACGCCTGCTGGTGATCGACCATCCGGCCGACACGGAGATCCACCCCAACGAGCGCTTCACGTTCCCTCCTTTCCCCGTGCCGCACACCCACACCGTCAAGGCACCGCTGTCACCCGAGCGCGCGCTCGGCAGCGATGGCCGGGACTGGACGCGCGAGCTGGCGAAGATCGACGATGACCATGCCGTGCCCTTCGTGCTGCAGCCGCTGCAGTTCGCCGGTCTGTGCAAGCCGTGGTTCGTCGAGCTGAGCTTCGATCGCGAGCAGGTGCAGCGCGCCAAGCGCCTGCGCCTGTTGATGACCGGCTGGTTCTTCTGGAGCGATTCCAGCGCCAACATGGCCAGCGCGCGTGCCCCCGGTGTCGATTTCATCCCGCCGATGATCGAAGTGCCCGACGGCAAGGGCGGCTGGCGTCCCTCCGGGCCGCCGGTCGGATTCCCTGCCGGAAAGACCAAGACCATGGTGATCGATGTCACCGAGTTGATCGACCGCGCGGATCCCCGCCTGCGCGTCAGCGGCACGCTGCGACTGTACTGGGATGCGCTGCGATTGGCAGTTGACGACGATGATGCACCGCTCGTCACGCGCGAGCTGCCCGTGCACTCCTCGCGACTGTGGCTGCGCGGGTTCAGTGCACCGCTGGAGGGCGCGAGCGGTCTGGGAGCCGCGGACTCCGACAAGCCCGAGCGTTTCGACTGGGATCGGCTCGCCAGTCAGCCGCGCTGGAACCAGCACCCGGGGATGTACACGCGCTACGGCGATGTCACGCCGCTTCTGGGCAAGGTCGACGACATGTTCGCGATCCTGGGTTCGGGCGATGCGCTCGAGCTGCGCTTCGATGCGCGTGAGCTGCCTCCCGTGGCGCAGGGTCTGCGTCGGGACTATCTGATCTATCTGGACGGCTGGGCGAAGGACCGCGATCCCAACACCATCGAAGCCCTGCAGGTGGAGCCGCTGCCCTTCCATGGCATGAGCGGCTACCCCTACCGCAGCGACGAGAGCTACCCGCAGTCCGAGGAGCACCAGCGCTACCGTCGCGAGTGGAACACGCGCCCGGCGCTGCGCTGGGTTCGCCCGCTCGCGCCGGGCGAGGAGCGCCACTGGCTCGACGGCAACTAGACCGGCGCGAGGCCTTCGAATCGCGCCATTGCAGCGCGAAAATCCTCCGCCATGGGGCGTTTCTCGCCGCTGGCGGAGTCATAGCACACCAGGCGTGCCTGTGCGCGGGCATGGCAGGCACCGGTCTGTGCGCAGCGAATCTCGTAGAGCTGCTCGAAGCTCGTGGTGCCCAGCTGCATCGTGCGCACCAGGATGCGCACTTCCTGACCGCCGCGCATCGGCCTCACGAAGCTCAGGTTGGTCTGCGCCAGCAGGAACGGAAAGCGATTCTCGCGCAGCAATCCCAGCGCCGTGAAATACGCATGCCGCGACTCCTCGAGCAGCGTCAGGTAGATCGCGTTGTTGACGACGCCCTGGTTGTCCTCATCCGACCAGCGCAGGGCGCGCAGACAGGAAAAACGGCAGGCATCGGGATCGAGTTGCGCGGGCGCTTCCATCAGGATGAGTCCTTGCTCCAGCGGCGTGAGACCATCCACACGCCGGGAAAGATGCACAGTGCCGCGGTCAGGGCCGTCTCGGACAGGTGCTCGCCCAGCATCCACGCTGCCGCTCCCGCAGTGATCAGGGGCTGCAGGTAGATGTACACCGCCGTGGTCGAGGCCTTGACGCGCGAGAGCGCGAACGCATTCAGCAGGTAGGCGAAGAAGGTCGGAAACAGCAGGATGTAGACCAGCGCCCACAGTTGTCGCGTATCCGCGCTGTCCGGGAGGATCCACTGACTCAGCGACAGGCCCCCTTGCGCCGATCCCCAGTCGCGGATGAGCAGCACGGGCAGCCAGATCAGGCTCGCCACGAAGACCCACGCGATCACGACGATCGGCGGATGGGCGCGTGTCAGCGGCCGCACCAGCACGAGGTAGACCGCGTAGGCGATCATGTTGAGCGCAAGCAGGCTGTTGCCCAGCGCATAGCGCGCGACCAGCTCGGGCTCTTCGGCCCAGAACAGCAGCGAGGCGCCGAACAGCGCCAGAGCCAGCCCAAGGGCGCGAGGCCACTCGAAGCGCTCCTGACCGACGATCACCGCCACGCAGACCGTAGCCACAGGTATCAGCGAGACCATCAATCCCGTGTTGACGGCGGTCGTGCGCGAGAGCCCCTCCAGATAGAGCGTCATGTTGGCTGCCACGCCGAGGAAGCCAAGCAGCACAAGCCGCCCCCACAGCTCCCGCGGAGGCCGGAACTGCTCACGCTTCCACAGCCAGGCCACGGCGCTGAGGGCCAGTGCCCCGAACACCATCCTCCAGGCCCCCACGCTCATCGGCGAGAAGCCGCCGGCGGCGAAAGCTCGCTTGCCGAAGATCGGGAACAGGCCGAAGCAGGTCTGCACGAATCCCAGCGCGAGGTGCGCGGACCATTCGCGAGCCGGGGGTGCCTGAGACATCCGTTCACCGTAGCGGACGCCCGGTGCGGCTTCCAGTTGCTAGAGTTTCTCCACGAGGACCTTCATGAGCCAGCCGCCCGAACCGCGTCATTGGACGCACATCGAAAGCAAACACGGCCCGCACATGATGATCTTCCGGCCCCGCTACGACACGCTGCGCAATCCTCGCACGGACGAGGTCTTCCAGCGCCTCGTGCTCGAGACGCCGGACTGGGTCAATGTCGTCGCACTGACGCCGGAGCGCGAGCTGCTCGTCGTGCGCCAGTATCGCTTCGGCACTTCCAGCATCACCACCGAGATCCCCGGCGGCGTGATCGATCCGGGCGAGGAGCATGCGGCCGCCGCCGAGCGCGAACTGCGCGAGGAAACCGGTTACACCAGCGCCTCTTGGACCTACCTGGGTTGCGTGCAGCCCAACCCCGCCTTCCACACCAACCTGTGCCATCACTGGCTGGCGCTCGATGCCGTGCGAACACACGAGCTGGAGCTCGACAGCGGCGAGGACATCGTGATCGACCGCCTGCCGCTCGACTCGATCCCCGAGCGCATTCGCAGCGGTGAGATCCGCCATGCACTTGTTCTGACCGCGCTGTCGCACGTGATCGACTTGCGCCTTGGCAACCGGACGGCGCGCTGATTTCCCATGCTCGGCGCGCTGCTCTCGCTGCTGCTGATCGCGGGACGCCCCCACGCGCCGCTCGCGCTCATGGCGGAGCCCGTCGAGCTCTCCCAAGCCACGGCGCGCCTGCTTCAACCCGGCGGCAGCCGCGCGCTGCTGCATGTGGGCGATCTGCCGCGCTGCGATCCGCTGCTGCGCGCCGGCTCGAGGCTTGAGACCCTGCGGCTGGATCCGGCGAACGCCACGCTCGAGCAGGAAGCGCAGGCCGTGCAGCTCGTCGAGCGCAGCCAGTGCATCGTGCTGTGCGGCGGGAGCTGGCTCGATTGGTGGAGCCTCACTCACGAGGTCACCCGGCGCAACCGATTCGCGCAGGCTCTGCAGCACGCACAGCGCAGCGGGCGCGGCATGATCGGCATCGGCGCGGGCGCGGAGTACCTCGCCGGTCAGGCGCTGCTGCGTCGCAGCGAACTGCACAAACCCGGCCGCAATCCGCGCTCCAGCCCCGTGCTGCTGGCCGGCGGTCTGGCGCTCGCCGGCGATCTGGCGCTCTGCACGACCCCGACCCGACGCGAGGACTTCTGCACGGCGGCGCGCCTCGCGGGGCATTCGCGCGCACTGCTGTTGGAAGGCCCGATCGCCTGCATTCTGCGGCCGGACAGCGACGAGTGGCAGCCGGAGGGTGACGGCCAGGCACTGCTGCTCGATTTCAGCGGCACGCAGCGCGCCCGCGCCCGTCCGCTCACCGCCCGCGCATCCGCGCAGAAACTGCTGCCTCGCGACATCGAGGCGCGCTGGGACGCCGCCAACGGCCTCTGGGAGCTGCAGTTTCGAGAGCCTGCGCGCTGAGGCCATCCATGTGCTACGCTCACGGAAGATGGGCAGTTCGGACAGCAACCCCGAGAGCGTCGCCAATGGCGAGCTTGCACATTGGGTGAGCAAGGCCAAGGCCGGCGAGCAGTGCGCCTGGATCGAGCTCGACCGCGCCTTGCGTCCGCGACTCGAAGCCCAGCTGCGGGCCCGCATCCCGGACGCGCTGCGCTCGCGTTTCGACGTCGAGGACGTGCTGCAGTCCGGCTTTCTCGAAGCCTCGCGTCGTCTGGGCGACTTCGAGGATCGCGGCGAAGCCAGCTTCGAAGCCTGGATCGCCGAGATCATGTTCAACGAGCTGCGCGACAAGATCCGCTTCCACGCGCGCGACAAGCGCAGCGTCGATCGCGAGGTTGAGGTCGCCAGTTCCGTCGCCGCGCGCGCCGCGCTCGACTCGCAGACCCCCAGCCGGACACTGGTCAATGCGGAAGCCGAACAAGGCCTCGTGCAGAGCATGAGCGAGCTCGAGGACAGCGACCGCACGATCCTGCGCCTGCGCTTCCAGGACGGCCTGTCGTGGGCGGAAATCGCGCGGCGCACGGGCATTGCCGAGACTACGGTGCGCCGCCGCGGCACCGAGGCCGTCGAGGCGCTGATCCGCAATCAGGGCGGCCCGCGCTAGTCTGCTTCCACGAACAGGAAGCCGTCGCGGTCGAGCCGGGCCGCAAGGCCCAGCGACTCCCATGCCAGCGGCTGGCCCGGCCGGGCCAGCGAAGAAAAGGCACTCAGGGCCTGCAGGTCGCCGCGCTGCTCAGGCTCCAACGCCTGTCCGCTCTCATCGCGCACGCTCAGTGCGGTGCCCGGCAGCGCGCGTCCCAGACTGCCCTCACGCGCGCCCTGCTCACGGCCGGCCTGCGGCACTTCGCAGGCCGCGATGCCGCCCAGCTGCGCAGCCGCGCAGGCCCACAGGAGCCCTTCCCAGCCAGTGCCGCGCCGTGCAGCGATGCAGAGCATCAACTCGGCACGCAACTCTGTTGCAGACGCGCCTTCCAGTCGATTCGCTTCGAGAATCCAGGCATCTGCCGACGCGGAAGGCTGCGGCCCCTGTTCGATCTCCGCGCTGCTGAGCAGGGCGGCGAGCACCACGGCGGGACAGCGTTCCAACTCGCAACCCAGCCAGATGCGGCGACGCTCATCCAGCGCCAGCACCTGCGTCAGCGCCTGCGCCGCCGCCAGCAGCGCATGCGGCGCGAAGCGGTGCGGACCGAACTCCAGCACCGGTTGCGAGAAGCGCGTCACCAACGCCTCGCAGCCGCGCCGCCTGCGCCGCCGAAGCCGTTCGGCGAGCGACAGCGAGTCCGCGTAGTGCAGGTGACGCGCCTGCGCCTGCAAGGCCGCCAGCGCATCGTGCGCCACCCACGCCGGAGTGCTCGCGTCGAGCGGCGCGCCGATCACCAGATCCAGCGGATACGGCCAGCGCCGCGGGCGCTTGAAGAAGAAGCGGCCGCCGCGGTACGAGAAGATGCTGCCCCACACGCGGTCGAGCACGATCGGCTGGATCGCAACGCCCGCTTCGCGCGCAATCGTCTCCATCCCGCGTCGAAAGCCGAGCAGCTGACCGCTGCGCGAGATCGCGCCCTCGGGAAAGATGCACACCAGCTCTCCGCGGCGAGCCTGCTCGATGGCCTGCTCCAGCGAACGACGCTTTTCCTCGGCGCTGTCCTCCGAGGCCACGGGGATGGTTCCGAACAGCCGCGCCACGCCGCCGATCAGCGGCACCGCAAAAAACGAGCGATGCATCAGGAACACGATCGGCCTGTGGATCGCCGTGCCGATCCACAACGCGTCCGCGTGGCTGAGGTGGTTGCAGATCAGCAGCGCGCCCCCGGGCACCAGCTGTTCGCTGCCGCGCACGCGGATGCGGTAGACGGTCCGCATCGCGGCGCGGATAAAAACGCTCAGCAGCGCGCGCGATGCCTTGACAAACCAGCCGACTTGGGTTCCCATGCGCAGCGTTCTCTCTCAGCATACGGACACGCGCACGGGGAAGCAGGTGTGAATCCTGCACGGTCCCGCCACTGTGAGTCGCGCCTGTCGCCCGAACGCCGGATTCTCCGGCCGCCACTGGATGCATGATCTGATTCATGATCTGGGAAGGCGTGCTTCGCGGCGATGCATCGCGATGAGTCAGGATATCCGCCGCGTGAATCCTCGACGCCGACCTCGGAGCAAGGTGCGCGCGTGTTCTGGCGGATGCGTTTTCGTCGGGCCGTGCCTTGCTGCGGATTCGGCCACACCCCTCTCGACGGAAGATCGAAGGTCATGCAACGCATCGCCACCCTGTCTCTGGCTCTCCTGAGCCTGTTCCCCGCCACTTCGCCGGCCCAGGACACTGCTGCGCCCGGATTCCAGCTGGTCACCTCGCTCAACGCCCCGGTGGATCCCGGCACAGCCTACGCTACATTGCCGGGCGGAGAGCGCATCGAGGCCCGAGCCGCAAGCGGCACATCGACTCTGAGCGTCGTGCGCGTGGACGCAGCCGGCAATCCGCTGGCCACGCTGTTGACGCACGTGTCGGCGCTCTCGACGACCATCTACACAAGCTTTGTCAAGCTCTCGCCCGCGGGGACGCACGTGCTCGTCGGCGAGAACAGCGACGGCAACATCTGGCGCCTCGCCATCGATGGCAGTACGCAGCAACTGGTGGCGAATGTGCCGTTCAACTTCGATGCGGTGTTCGAGAGCGAGTCACTCGCGCTCCTGAGCGAGGCTTCGTGCGGCTACCCCTGCAATCGCATCACCCGGCTGGATCTCCCGAGCGGCGTCACGACCACGCTGGCCCAGTTCGCCACCTACTCCGGCCCGATTGCGCGGCGTGCATCCAACGGCGATGTTTTCTACGGCTGGGTCGATCCCACGTTCAGCGGCAGCGGGGACAAGATCCTGCGCTTCAGCGCCGCGCAGCTCGGCGGCGGCGGCGTGCTGAGCGAAAACGATGGCGCGCTGTTCGTCGGCGGGCTCAACGGCCTGGGAGGAATCGCCGTCGAGGAGCGTTACGACAACGCACTTTGGAGCCAGTACGCACGCGTACTGATCGCCGAGTCGCCCTTCTTCGGCAATTCCACCGTTCGGGCGCACAAGCCGGATGGATCGCTCGATGCCACGGTGGTCAGTTCTCCGAAGTACATCTCCACGCTGGAGATCCAGCACGGAACGGCAGGCGGGGCTCTGGCACCCTACCAGCCCGATCTCGGCGCACGGCTGCGCTACAAAGCCACCGATTACTCGGTATTCCCCTCACCCGGCGCCCTGACCTGCGCCGTTCGTCCGCAGCGCCCGATCGCGCAACTGACCGGCCCCGGTCTGGGAACTCCGGGACAGGTCAGCTTCGATCTCAGCGTTGCGCCCGCCAATGCGAGTTATCTGCTGATCGTCTCGCCGGTCGCGCTGTCCGGAGCGGAGAGCACGCGCTGGCATCCCAACGACTTCCTCTGGCACACCACCATGGCATGGAACTCGCTGCGTCGGCTGGTGAATGTGACGACGGATGCCGGCGGTGCTGGCAGCTTCACTTTCTTCAACTCAAGCTCCATTCAGGGCCAGTACCTGCTGCAGGCGCTGGTCCGGGACTCCGGCGGAAGCTTCGTGGGAAGCTCGACGGTGGTTCAGAACTGAATCACGCGCTTCAGGAATAGAGTTCGCCGCCCTGAGCGGCGAACTCCCTGCGCTTGTCTTCCATGCCCTGCGTCAGCGCCGCTTCCTGGCTGACACCCTTGCTTGCCGCGTAGGCACGCACATCCTCGGTGATGCGCATCGAACAGAACTGCGGACCGCACATCGAGCAGAAGTGCGCCGTCTTGGCACCCTCCGCCGGCAGCGTCTCGTCGTGGAAGCTCATGGCGGTCTCGGGATCGAGCGACAGGTTGAACTGGTCCTTCCAGCGGAACTCGAAGCGCGCCTTGGAGAGCGCGTGGTCGCGTGCGATCGCGCCGGGGTGGCCCTTGGCGACATCGGCCGCGTGCGCCGCGATCTTGTAGGCGATCACGCCATCCTTGACGTCCTTGGCATTCGGCAGGCCGAGGTGCTCCTTGGGGGTCACGTAGCACAGCATCGCCGTGCCGTACCAGCCGATCATCGCCGCACCGATCGCGCTGGTGATGTGGTCGTAACCGGGCGCGATGTCGGTCGTCAGCGGACCGAGCGTGTAGAAGGGCGCCTCGTGGCAATACTCCAGCTGCTTCTCCATGTTCTCGCGGATCAGGTGCATCGGCACATGCCCCGGGCCCTCGATCATGGTCTGCACATCGTGCTTCCAGGCGATTTCCGTCAGCTCCCCCAGCGTCTTGAGCTCGGCGAACTGCGCTTCGTCGTTGGCATCCGCGAGCGAGCCCGGCCGCAGGCCGTCGCCCAGGCTGAAGGACACGTCGTAGCGCTTCATCAGCTCGCAGATCTCCTCGAAATGCGTGTAGAGGAAGTTCTCCTTGTGATGGTGCAGGCACCACTTGGCCATGATCGAGCCGCCGCGGCTGACGATGCCCGTGACCCGATTCCTCGTCAGCGGCACGTGCGAGAGGCGCACGCCGGCATGGATCGTGAAGTAGTCGACGCCCTGCTCGGCCTGCTCCGTGAGCGTCTCCAGAAACAGCTTGATGTCGAGCTGCTCGATGCGCCCACCGACCTTCTCGAGCGCCTGATAGATCGGCACCGTGCCGATCGGAACCGGCGAGTTGCGCAGGATCCACTCGCGGGTCTTGTGGATCTCCTTGCCGGTGGAGAGATCCATCACTGTGTCCGCGCCCCAGCGGATGGCCCACTGCAACTTCTCGACCTCGTCCGCGATCGAAGAGCGAACGGCACTGTTGCCGATGTTGGCGTTGATCTTCACGAGGAAGTTGCGGCCGATCAGCATCGGTTCGCATTCAAGATGGCGCTTGTTGGCTGGCAGAATGGCCCGACCGCGCGCGATCTCGCTGCGCACGAACTCCGGATCGAGACCCTCGCGCGCGGCGGCAAAGGCCATCTCCTCGGTGATGATGCCCCGGCGGGCGAAGTGCATCTGCGAGTGGTTGGTCTCGCCGCGCGCCTCGCGTCGGCTCACCCAGTTTTCGCGCAGCCGCGGCAGGCCCTGCTCCGGCGTGAAGCCCTGCGGTCCGCTGGTGTCGTAGACATCCACCGGCGCTTCGCCGCCCGAGAGATGGATGCGGCGGAACGGCACGCGCAGCGTCTCGCCGGCGTGGGCGAGCTCGCGGTACGCCTTGTGCGAACTGGGGAATGAGGCTTCCAGCGGCTTCTGCGCCGCGAACGGTTCCGTGGTGGTCATCAGCTTTCCTACGCCGGCATGATCCGGATCAGGTTCTGCGGGTGCTTCTCAGCCGAACGGGTGTTCGACGCCCCAGAGCTTCTTGGATGCGGAGCATAGGCCCCGGCGGTCTCAGGGGCAAATGGTGAAGGCGAGGGCGTCGGAAAGCCCCCAGCCGCTTGCATCCGCGGGATCGCGGTAGATGAACTGCGCGAAGACGACCCTGCCCGCGACCAGCTGGGGATCGACCCCGCTCAGGATCCGCGCCTGAAAATCGAAGCTCAGGCCGCCGCTGCAGTCCGTCGGCCCGGGATTGCCCCCCGAAGAACTCGCGGGCGTGCGCTTGAGGCCGCCGCCGAGGCACAGCGTGCCGCCCTGGAAGGGCGTGAAGGCCGGCGCGTAGCTGTACAGGAGCAGGCCGCTCTTGTTGTTGAGCACCTGCGAGGCCGTGATCAGGAAGCCGCCCCCGCTGGCGCGCGGATTGCCGCTGTGGCTGATCGCGGCGATGCAACCCTGCGAGTTGAGCTTGCCCACGCACCAGCGACCGGGCTTTGCACAGCCGGCCGGATCGAACGGAAACGTGTTGGAAACCGCGCTGCCTGAAGCCGGTCCGCTGCTCCAGCTGAGCCGGAGGTCGCCCGCAGCCGGCAGGCTCGAGGGCGACACGCTCAGCACGGTTCCGCCGGCCGTGGAACTGAGATTGCTGATCGTCAGGCCCTGCAGCGCAAGCTCATTGCCGGCCGCGAAGTTCGCACCCAGCAGCGTCAGCACGCCGGAGGAATCGAACGTCAGGGCATCGATGCGCGGCTTGCTGCTGCCCGCTGCGCCGTAGATGGCCTGCACTCCGGCGACATCATCCGCTTCGAGCGAGCGCAGCGCCGTGACATCGAGCGGAGCGGCCTCCATCGTGGCGCCCGGCACGCCCGAGTGATCGAGACCCAGCGCGTGGCCGTACTCATGCGTCATGACCGCCTGCAGATCGACGCAGCCCGGTGCAGGACCGGCGGGGTCGTCATCGAAGATCCAGGGATTGGCGTAGAAGCGGATGCGCCACCCGTCGTTGGGTGGGAGCTCGGTGAAGGCGATCACGCCTGCGTTGCTGCCGTTGAGTTCGGAAGCCACGTTGTCGTTGGGAAAGCCGGTGTTCGCAGCCAGTCCCGTGAAGTGCGGATCGAGGTTGGCACCGCCGCTGCCGATCCCGTCCGTCTGCAGCGGATCCGGGCCGGGATGCACGCGGCTCGACCACTCCTGCGCACCCTTCCAGAGCGCGCGCGGCGCGCCGACGAAGCCCGGCCAGTGCGAATCGGCCTGCAACTCGTCGTTGGCCTGCGCATCAGCGAAGTTGTTGAACACGCGCACGAAGCGCACGTTGTCCCCCAGCGCGGGCCAGGCCGTCACGTACGCCTCGGCTGCCAGCGGATGCAGGATCAGCGCCGTGACACCGAGCACCGCGGCGCCGCAGACAACGCGGACAGCGCAGGACAGCTGGCTTCTCGAGGATCGTGTATCCAAGGCGCGAGTATCCAAGCGAAGGGGGCCCGCATGGCAGGCCCCCTGAATTCTAGCGCGATTTCGGCCCTGAGAAGGGCAAAAACTCACTCGTCCTCGTCTTCTCCGACGGAGAACTCGTCCCCGTCGTCGAAGTCGTCATCGTCATCGTCCTCGTCCTCGTCTTCGTCTTCATCCTCTTCGTCTTCATCCTCGTCGTCATCGTCGAAATCGAGGTCGAAGTCGAAGTCGCCATCGAAGTCATCCGAGGCCTCGATGATCGGCAGGACGGGCTCTTGGTCGAGCAGGGAAACAGAGGACAACTGCATGGGAGAGGCTTGGAGGGTCGGTGCTGAGGAGGCCCGCAAGGGGCTTGCGGATGAGGATCTTTTGAAAAGGGAACGGCTGGAGTGCAAGAAAAAAAACTGCCCGCCCTA
>Ga0209668_10000359_pt1 | contig 18612 bp, 17 predicted proteins | sample FrelakmetPLP11PL_FD_187150 | JGI IMG/M metagenome (GOLD analysis project Ga0209668, IMG submission 187150) | Freshwater lake sediment microbial communities from the University of Notre Dame, USA, for methane emissions studies - PLP11 PL (SPAdes)... | ecosystem: Environmental > Aquatic >... | reverse complement strand
CCTAGCAGAGCAATTTACGCTTTTGCTAAAAAAGTGAAACAAAAATATCCTAAAGTTTGGGACATGGGCGGTAATATTTTCGGTAACGAAGCGTTTAATAACCTTGAAAGGGTTATGAAGCGTGGCTATTGGACTGAAAGCGAAGAATGGATGTATATTAAATGGCGTTCTTACGTTGCTCGTCATCACAAAGATTTTCGTATTGCTGGAACAATAGCAATGCTTAAATGGGTAGATAAAACCGATAAGGGTTGGCCTTATATGAAAGACCTAATCGAAAAAGAAATTGCTAAAAAATATCCTAAGAAAGGCTGGAAAAATAAAATGGCTGAAGGTGGTGGTTTAGCTAAAAGAAATTTAACTTATTTAGGTGAAGTTGGAGGCAGTAAAGTTTCTAGTTCTGAAAAAATTGATTGGGGTAAAAACGAATTTGACCAAAAAATAAGATTTGAAATTAGTGATGAAAATTTAAAAATAATTGCTGATTTAGATGCTATTTTAAAAGAAATATTAAACGAAAAAAAAATAGTTACGATTCCTTTAGATTCTTTTATTTATCACCCAACATTATTTAAAGCATATCCAGAATTTAAAAACATTGCAGTTAATTTTATTTATACAGACAAAAAAATTAAAGCACTTATAAGACCAGACTATAAAAATAATAAAATATATTTTTTATTCAATATTAAACAAATTGAAAATAATGAAATTAGACACTTATATTCCGAAGGAAACAGACAGCCCGTACGAGGAAATGAGAGATACGGATTATATTTACCCCAAGTTGCGCATGAGTTGGAACACATTATCCAAATACGAGAGATATTTGGTGGGGGTAGCAGCCCTATTTCCGAACAAAACAGAATTTTACGAGAAAATGGAGTTGACCCAGAAACAGCAACAGAGGCTCAACGAGTTGCTATTATGGTAAATGCGTTTGATTCTTATATAAATAAATCGGGTGAAATTGAATCTAAAGACGTTGAAAAAAGACTTAATTTAAGTTTAGAAGAAAGAAAACAAATTAAGCCATTTGCACTTATGAATATTGATAAATCAAAAGTAAGTGTTTTATTTCCAAAAAAATTAAATTGGGAAGCTATGGCTGAAGGTGGCGGTGTTGAATTTATGCCTCAACAAGGAACTTTATTAACAAAATATAAAAAGCTAAAATTAGATTACAAAAAAAACGGAAACAATTTTGAATTTGTAGTTTATGAAGGCGAAACTAATCCTGTTGCAAATTATACAAAAACCTCATTTAAAAAGAAAGAAAAGGGTGTTGTAACAATGGATTATAACCAATTTATGAATTATATTTATGCAGAAGGTTATATTGATGATAAAAATTATGCTTTAGGTGGTGGTGTTGGAGAATATTCATATACTGAAAAAGATATGGATGATTTTACAAATTTACTTCAACAAGAAATAGAAAAGTCTGGCTATATTACAAGAGTTTCAAAATCTAAAACAAATTTTGGTAAAAGTAATTATGTATTTGCAACAAACAAAGAAGATGATTTATACACGCCAAATGAAATTAAAATAAGAATTTCAGACCATTCTGTTAGCAATTATGATAGAATTTTTAATGAATATCACATAGTTTTTCCAATAGAAAAAAAAGATTACAATCAAATAACAGAAGGAGTTTTAAAACATATTAAGTACTATTTTGATAGAGATAAATATTTTTATTCAAAAGAAGTAAATATTGATAAAAAAAGTTATAACGTAACCACAGAAACGCCACTTAATTCGGATGAAATAACAAAAGAATGGGTTACTAAAAAAGGTAAAAAAATGTATGAGGTAACTCGAATTTTCACAAACAAGGCTACTCAATGGATTGATAAAAAAACGAATAAGGTTTATACTACAATTAACAATAAAATGCAAACAGGCGGTGGAGTTAGAAATACGGAAAAATATTATGTATGGTCTAATGCTTTAGGAAAATATGTAACAATACAAGGTGAACAAAATTTAGATAAATTATATGAAGAATTATCTAAAATTGAAATCACTTCATTTCCAAAAAAAGTCACTTATGACCCAATAAAAGAAAAAGAAATTTTTTTAAAATATGAAGCTAATAAAATGGAAACAGGTGGTGGGGTTGGAGACATAACTTGCAAATCATGTAACTGGTCGTGGAATAAAAGCGATAGCGAAAAACACGATGAGTATGTATGCCATAAATGCGGAGCAGATAACAAAATGGAAAATGGTGGTAAAATATATTTAAAAGATACTACTAAATATGACGACTACGGAAAAGAGTGTTTTTGGAAAACATATTTTTATAATAACTCGTCTATTAGTATAGATTATTGTGAAGGAGAATTTTTTAAAATAGACAGAGTTGCAACAAAAGAATTAGACAGACGAAAGGGGTATGCTACAAAATTAGTAGATTATGTAAAAACCTTTGCAAAAAAACTTGGATTTTCAACAATACAGCTTTATTTGCCTATTGACAAAAGAACTCCACGACCAGAATATTCATTAGAAGATTATAACAAGGCCGTATCGTTTTATAAAAATAATGGGTTTAATTTTTACCCAAATTCATCAGTAAAAATGTTTTTTAATTTGAATAAAATGGAAAATGGTGGCGAACTTGCAAAAGGGATAAAATCGGAGCAAGAACACATTGATACAGCTAAAAAACTATACGAGCATAAAATTAACCCAAGCGAAGCGGCTAAAAGTATCGCTAAAGAGCATTTAAAAGAAAACCCTAAGTATTACTCCGCTATGGAAAACATTGACTTTGACAAGCATTACGACGAAATTAAGACCAAATATGCTGATGGTGGTTCGGTAGAGCCTACATACACTTTAAACACTCCTAGTGGCGAAAAAAGCAAGTTAACTTATTTGCAACAAGTTTTGGTTCGCACGTCTATATTCAAAAAGTTTTTTGGTGACTGGGAAGGCGCAGCAAAAAGATATTTAGCAGATAATAAAGAAAACTTTAAAAAGCACTTTGAAAATATTTCTAAAGTAATGGATATGTCTATTCTTGAGCCTCGTGTTGTTTATCACGGAACTCGTACTGAAGAACAGTTCTTTATGTTTGATGTAAGCAAAGAAAAAGGGGTTGGTAGACCTTATGCGTATTTTGCTTATAACAAGGAATATTCTGAAAACTTTATCAATTTTTCGCAAAGAAGCCATTCTAATTCACGGCCTTTTTTATATGACTGTTTCCTGAATATTAGAAACCCATTTTGGGCTTTAGGACACGCTTACGAAATGAAAAAGAGAAACCACGATTATTGGATTAACTCAATCGTTGGTACTATTGCAATTGACAAATACGATACGGTAGAAAAAAACGCAAAAACCAAAAAACTTGAAGATGCGGTAAAAAGCCAAATTGAAGAATATTTGATTGAGTCTGCTGGAAACACAAACGTTTCTTTTTGGAGTTTTATGGCAAGGGACACAAACTCTGACTTTAAATACTTCTTAATCGCTTACGGGTATGACGGCATATTTTACGATGAAGAATTTGCTTTAGATTATGACCCAGAAAACCCGAAAGAATATACAAGAGCCGTTACTGTATTTACAGCAAACGATATTAAATTAGCAGATGGTAAAAACTTAAACTTTGACCCCATGAATGCAGATATTAGATTTGAACAGGGAGGCGTACCAGAACAACAAGCGCCAATCGAACATTCCTTAACTAAAAAGGAAAAACTTGGCAATTTGCTTTTTGGCGATAAATTCGCAAGAGGTGGAACTGCAAACAAAGAACAATCGGATGTAATTTATAAAGAAGAATTACCAACTAATAATCGTAAATTCGTTGATGAATTGATTAAAAAAATGAAACAATAATGGCATATTATACCAAAGTAAAAAAAGACTTTTCTTTTCGTAAAATAAAATTCAAAGGAATAGAGTGCTATGAAGGCGATGGAACTGTAATAAATGTTACTGTTACAGGAACAGCGCAAATGATTAGACAAATTCTTAAAAACGCATGGCCAAAAGTTAATGCTGAAGGAACTTCTGTTAAAACAAGAAAATTTGCAGGTGGAGATGCTATTGATGTTTCCTTAAATAGAGTACCTGAAGATATTTATGAAGCAATAAAAGCTGACTTAGATGTTTTTGATTCTTACGCTGTAAATCATCAGAATGCTAAAAGAACTGAAATAAAAACAGACGATGGGATTACTATAGATGCTAATACTAAATATTTGCACGTTTATAATGAACCATCTTATGGAAGTAAGGAGAAAAACCAGCCAGCACCTGATTGGGAGACAATATTAAATGAACCCAAAAAACAAAAAACAACAAATACTCCAAGCGGTTCTACAAATACAAGTAGAGGCGAATTACGGAAAGAATGCGCAGGATGGAAAGTTTACAAAAAAATACTACCTGACGGAAGAATTGTTTATAATGCTGTAAAAGATAAAGAAACGGCTGCAAATAAAGGGGATTGGAACACCATTAAAAGTGAGGTTTATATGCAATCTGGTTTTAAGTATGGTCGTTTTGGGAACTTTGAAAGGTGGGGTAGTATGACTGATAACGATGAAAATCTTATTTTAAATGCCTTGTGCGAGGTTTTAACAAAGTATTACACTTCAACTACGCCTCAATCCACACCTGATGTACCTAAACAAGACGAACCAACAACAACTGAAAAAGAGGAAATAATTGCAACAATAGAAGCATTACAATACTTAGCTGATGCAGGAGATGACGAAGCTAAATCAACAATAGAAGCATTACAATATTTAATTTAAAAAAACAAAAAAATGGCAACAGAAAAAGAATTGCAAGACAAAATAAAAAAGTTAAACGCAGGAATATTATCGCCAAAAACGGCTGATTCTTTAAAGCAAAAACTTCAAGAAGAATTAAATAAAACTGAAATGGAGTTGGCAAATATGAATACACCTGCTACAAACCCTCCAATGCCTGTTGCTGGTCAAGGTTCAAGCCAAATGTTACAAAGTATGATGGGTACACTATCAGCAATTATGGCTTCTGGTAGTGGTTCGGTTGATACACCTCAAGTTAGAGAAATTATAAAAAATTATCTAAATGTTGATAAAGTAAAATTTTCAGAACTTGACGAATCGGTGCTTCAAGAAATTAAAAAGAATCAAGAAATTGTTCTGAATTTACCAAACTTTGCAAAAGAGATTAAGGTTTCAAAAACAACGGCACAATTGCCAAACTTTTACGAAATAATTGACGACGTATTAGCTGGAAATAACGTTTACTTAATTGGCGAAGCGGGTGGAGGAAAAGCGCAAAGTTTAAATTCAAAAGTTTTAACTGAAAACGGATGGTCTAATTTTGGCGAAATAAAAGTTGGAGATAAAGTGTGGGGTCAAGACGGAAAACTTTATGAGGTAAATGGAGTGTACGACAGAGGCGTAAAAGATGTTTATGGAATAACCATGAATGATGGTGGATATACAGAAACTTGCGACGAACATCTTTGGAAAATTTATACACGCAATGATAGGGGAAAGAAGAATAAAGGGAGAGTATTGCCCTTATCAGAGTTTAAAGATAGCATTAGAACAAAAAATGGTTGCGCAAATGCCTATGTAGATGTAGCTAAAGCAATACCATTTCCTAAAAAGCAACATATTATTGACCCGTATTTAATGGGTGTTTTGATTGGAGATGGTAGTATAAGTCAAAAATCAGTTTCTATAACAAACCCAAGCCAAGAATTATTTGATTCTTTAATTTTACCAAATGGCGTAAGATTAGCGGAAAGAAAAATAAAAGATGGCAAATGTTTATATTATGGATTATCTAGCGAAAAACATGGAGAACTTAGTATTTTAACTAAAGAACTTGAAAATGTGAATTTGTTAGGCAAAAAGTCAATACAAAAATTTATTCCAAAAGAATATTTATTTGATAGTATAGAAAACAGAATATCATTATTGCAAGGATTAAATGATACAGACGCTTATTCGGATAATTCGCACTTTGAATTTAGCACATCAAGCGAACAGTTAGCGGCTGATTACACGGAACTTGTAAGAAGTTTAGGTGGTACTGCTAAAATAACAAACAAAATACCAACATTTACTTATAAGGGTGAACGAAAAATTGGACACATTGCTTTTAGAATACATTGCGTATTTCCTGATAATGTAATGCCTTTTAAATTATCTTACAAAAAAGAGCGATACACAAAGCCTACTAAATATGGAGTAAAAAGGTTTATGGATTCTGTAATTTTTAAGGGAGCAGAGCCAGTAAGATGTATTTCTGTTACTAATCCAGAACACTTATACGTCACAGACGATTATATTGTAACTCACAATACATATACAGCAGAGCAAATTTCAAAAACATTAGGAATAGAATACGTTACTTTAAACTGTTCACAATATACAAGCCCGCTTGAAATTTTAGGAGGCCAATCTGTTGAGGGTTTCAAAGAAGGAAAGTTGATTGACTGTTGGAAAAACGGTAAAATTCTAATTTTAGATGAGATGCCGAAATTAGACCCTAATACCGCTGGTTTATTCAATGATGCGCTTGCAAAAAGCACCAAAACAAAACCAAACTCAGAATCAAAAATAAATTCTGCAAATACAGAAGAACCACCAATAGAGAGGGCGAATAATTTTGCCGTAATTGCTACTGGGAACATTTACCCTAACGAACCACCCGCTCCGCAATATCGTGGTAACAACCAACAGGATTTGTCTTTATTAGACCGTTTTAGTGGTAGTGTTTATTATACCGAGTTTAACAAAAATACGGATGAGATTACAACTCGTTTTAATTTCTTGTATGACTTTTTGGTTGGTAATTATTATGAATATATTAAGGCAAAATCTTCTGGTCAATCCTTGCCTCCCGCTCGTGGACTTCGTACAATTATAGAAAGCATAAATGCCAAAAACTTGGCTTTAGTTTCTTATCGTACTAATACAGCGTTTAGAGTTGCTTTTGAATATGAGTTAGTTCGTGCAATTGCTAAAAAACAGGGGAAAACTGTAATAGAAGGAGGTAAAACACTTTCAGGAACGTTTAAATCGTATATGGTTGCATTTAGAAGCAGCCAAGACACATACACTCAAATTTTAAACGCAACAAAATACACGGATAAATATATCAATAATTTAGTAGAAGATAATATTGATAAAATTCTTTCTGGTAAGCAAGGATTTAAAGATTCTTTCAATCCAATCATTAAGGATTCGATAAGCATTGATGATACGTTTAAAACATACGAAGATTTTTTTGTTGGTGAAGTTAAAATACAACCGTAGTGGAGTATTACAAAAAAAATAGATTAAGCGGCAATCGAACTGCTTTTATGTTTGATTCGTTAATAGACTATAACAGGTTTATTGACGAAACTTCAAATGCCGTGCCAACAAATAGTAGGGCAAGATTTAAGTTTAATAGTTTTGGTGGAAACTATATCACAAGGGTCGCAGCAGACGTAACTAAATTTGGCACAACCGATGCAAGTTTAGTGACAAATAAAATTGATACTTATTTATTCAATAACGAATTAGAGGGGTTTTTAAATACGTTAAGAGCGAGAACCATAAACGTTGATGTTATTGACATAGACCAACAAAAAGCCATTAAATTTACCGAACAGGAAATTGGAGTGTTTTCTTTTGACTTAGCTTCTTTGGGTTTAATTCCAGTTATTGAGTTTTATAGCCCCGTTTTAAATGATTTAGTTTCTGGTAATTTGGTTAAAAGCGAAAATAAGTCGAGTGGCGAACTATATTTTTATCATATTTATCAACCAGAAATAAAAAAGCATATCGTAAAGTTCAACACTAATTTTAATGGATATTACAGCGAGTTGCTAAATAGAGTTGTTCCAAAAGAAGAACTGATTGAGGAAGATTACAATGGCGACATAGTTTTTTACTATCCATTTAAAGCAGAAGTTCAAAAACATAAAGTTGAAAAAAGGCAAAAAGTCGATGCTAATGGCAAAAAAAAGTTTTCTACAACATGGAAAAAGTCATTCGTTTATATGCCAAAAGTTGAAAAGACGTTGCCGAGAATAGATATTATTGTTGGAAGTAGCTTTAGTTGGGACGTTGACGCTAAAGAAGAAATGATTTACAGTAGCATGGCCGCAATAACCATTGCAGAGAAGCTATCTAATAGCCGTGTTAATTACAGAATTGTGGCCGCATATCCTGTTAGAACATCAAGACCAAATAGCGGTACTAAGGAAGAAATATACACCTTTGTAACAATTAAGAAAGAGGGTGAAGTGCTTGATAAAAACAAAATAGCTGTTTTGTTAAGCGATGGAAGGCAGTTTAGGTATCAACAATTTAAAGGATTTGTTTCAGCTATGTATGATGCTGGTTTTGATGACAAAATATCCGATAGTATTGGTTCACCAATAAGTGATGCAAATTTAATTAAAACCGCTTACATTGATTTTTTAGCATCTTCTGATAGTCCTTCTGACAAAGAGGCAGCTAAAAGACCTGAAAGTAAAATAGTTTTTAGTGGCGCTTTAAGTATGCAACAAGCCGAAGACCAATATAGGGACATTATAGGACAAATATCAAGAGTAATATGACAAAAGAACAAGAAATAACCGTCGAAAAATACAGGCAAGAATTAAACGATAATTGTTTAAGGAATCAATTTTATAATAGTTCCGAAATCTGTAAATTTAATGTTTATAAAAGCGAAAAGGAAGAAGATGTAAACATTACAATCGTAACAGTATCAATAACGGGGATAAGCGATGATTTTCAGCCATATATTGGCATAACGACCATAATGGTTGAGCCAGACGGAAACCCTTTTAGAATGACCGATGTGTACCCTGAGCAACTTGTTAACGAATATGTAGATACTTTAAAAAAAATTAACTAATGGGAAAACTATTAACCATACTTGGTATTAGCGATGAGGTGCAAGATAAATTGCCGAATGACGTGCTTGAAGGCGAACAATTTCTCAATGTACTGCAAACAGTTTACGAACAGTCGCCAGAGAGTCCAAAAAAGGAAGCATTAGCCAATGCCATTGCTGAAAACGTAAGATTGCTTTTAGCTGAAGTGGCGAAAGTTAAAATTGATACAGTAGAGGAACAGCCAACCCCAAAAGTTGAGCCAACCCCTCCAATGGAAGACGAACCAACGCCTGACGACCAACCTTCTCCTAATGACAAGACTACTTCTGAAAGCAAAGCTACGCCTCCAAGTAGACCTACGCCTCCATCAAAACCTAAATCCCCTAAAAAGCCTAAAGTTGATAAAGAAAAGGAGCGTATTAAAAAGGATTTGCAAGAGCAGATTGATGAAATTAGACAAACGCTTGTGCTATTCAAAGAAGAAGAAGATGAATATCAAGAATTACAAAATGAATTAGATACAATTTCAGAACAAATAAACCAATTAAACAACTAAAAATGAAAGCAGAAAAATTATCAACCGAAATAGCAGCCCTCGAAAGACAATCAGGTAAAGCAAAAAATGCAGTTCTTAAAAAAGTACTTACAAAAAAAATTGATAAGTTAAAAGCAGAGTTAGAGGCAATTACAAGCGCTCAAACAGCTAAAGAAAAAATTAAGAAAGCTAAAACTAAAGTAAGTCAAATGACGGCTAAGGAGTTTTCTGACTACATAAAGAGATTATCAAAAGACCCTAAGTTTGCTTTCTTAAAAGGAATGACTGACGATGAAATTAACCGAGATATTAAGCGTACAGCAAAACCAGTTGGTTGGAGATTCAGAGGTCGTGAAAACTTTAAAACCCCTACTAAAAGAGACATAAAAGATAAAAACGATGTTTATTACGAGGGTCGCAGAAACCGTAGTGATGTTTCACGTTCTGTAAGATTGGCAACAGGCGGTGGAGTTAACTACAATTATGAAGGTCAATTACCACAAAAAGCAGTTTATAGTTCAGTTGATGAATATTTGAAAAATGCAAAAATTGGTGACCTTATTTGGATGGGTAAAGATGTTAATGGCTTTAAACTTGCAAACAAGCGTGATTTAATGAAAATTGTTGAGTTAAACGGTGATGATGATTTTGCTTTCAGTTTTTTTGGTAGAAAAGGAAAGTATACTTTAGCTTCAAATAATTACGATAGAAATGTTGTCGTTGTAGACAATAAAAAGCGTGAAAATGGTGGTGGGGTTGATATTAACGATTTAGATATGCCAGTTATCCGCACTCAATTTGAAGATGAGGAATACGAATACGCTAAGGGTGGCTCAGTAGGAGATAGTGGAACTATTACAGATAAAAAATCAATGTTTTTCGGTAAAATGGGCACAATCACTGGTGACTTAGGTGATATGTACGAAGTAATGGTTCTTAATAACGGAAACAAAAGAACTGTTTTAGTTAAAAAGAATGGTATTAGTATTGTTTCTGATGAATATGCTAAAGGCGGTGGAGTTGGAGAAAGCAACAATAACTTCAAGGAAATAGATGGAAACAAATACTTCAGTTACGATTTTGAAAACAAAGGAAATAAGTGGGGAGTTCTAATTTCTTGGGGTAAATACAACCATGTTAATGTAACCAAAAAAACTAACAATCCTTTCGGATATGGAATCGGCAAAGAGTTTAGCACTATTGGAGAAGCGGTTGACAATTACAAAGATGTTAACATAAAGAGCAATATTTTGTTTGCTGCTAACATGGCAAAAGAATATGGATATGAACCTAAATATGAAAATGGCGGTTTAATAGACATAAACGACTTTAATATGCCTGTTATTCGCTCACAATTTGAAGATGAGGATTATGAATTTGAAGAGGGTGGCGAAGTAACCGCAAACGAAAGAATGCAATCATTAAAAAATTATCCAAAATTAAAATTTTAATAAAATGAAATTACAAGAAAAGTTTAAGAAAAAATATAAAGTTGATGCTATTGACTTTGTTGAAAAGGCAAATTTAAAATTTTTTGGAATGGCTAAATCATTAGGTTTAGAAAAACTCCTTAAACAATATGCAGAACAAGAAAATATATCAATTGATATTAACGATGAATTTCGTAAAGACTTAGTTGAAGCCTTTGCAGAAGCAGGAGAAAAGTTCCCAGAAAATCAAAAAATAGATTTTGATGTAGTAGATAATATAAATTTAGAGCCAACACCAATAAATCCTTCTGTGCCAAAAAGCAAAGGAACTTTAGAAAACTTTAAAGATATTGTTAGTAAAGATGATTTAAGACCTCAAATGACAGCGGTTTATGTTAGTGAAGACGGCAATTATTTAGTAGGCACTGATGCACACAAATTGATTAAATTCAAATCAAATGAATATTCTCAATATGCAGGTAAACTAATTAACCTCAAAACTTTTATTACATCAAAAGGAAAAAAATTGGACTTTATTGATGCAAAATATCCTAATTATGAGCAAATAATACCAAGAGAAAATGAGGAAATAAAAAATTTACCTACATACAATTTTTACAATTTAGCAAAAAGCACAATAGCGTTGAAAAAATTACAATCATTTGATTATTTTAATGTAAATTTTAAAATAAAAGATACGATTATTTCATTTAATCCTATTTTAATGGCTGACGTACTTCAATTTGCTTTGTGTAATGGATTAAATACATTTACTTTTAAATATTCTGAACCAAATAGAGGAGCATTATTAGATTTTGGAAGTAAATGTTTGGGATTAGTTATGCCTATCTTAAACACAAAAGGCTCAATAGGAACAACTGAATTTACGTTTGAAGAAGTTATAAATAACTATGGTAGTTCAAAACCAATGCCAAAAACAAAAGTTGAGCCTAAAAGTGAACCTAAAAGTGAACCTAAAGCAGAACCAAAAAAACAAGTTCCTTACACTAAGTTTGACGGTAAAATAAACGAAACGACTTACATACCCAGAAGGGACATTTCACACATTGTTTTAAAAAATGGCGAAGAATTATCAAGTTCACAAATAGCCGATGGCGTTTACAAAATAAATTCAAAAAAATATGCAACTGGTGGTAGCACTAAGGATTATAGAAACGAACCACATAGAACAGAAACGAATTAAAAATATAACTAATGAAATTATTTACAAAAGAAATAGACACAAAACTATTTGAGCAATACTTAACAGGTAGCGACTTAGAAAATCAAATGGTAGTAGCCAAAATTTTCAATCCTTATGGGCGTGGAACTTGGTATTTATTAAACTCTGACCCTGAAGACCCTGAATATTTATGGGCTATTGTGGATATGGATGACATAGAAGTTGGCAGCGTTAATCGTAGCGACCTTGAAAACATCAAAATTAAGCCATTTATGCTTGGCTTAGAGCGTGATTTATCATTTAGACAAATGAATGCTTTAGAATTATATGAAGGACTTAATGAGGGGAAAAAGTATATTAAAGGCGGTGGTGTTGAAAAAAACAGCAACTACAAAAAATTTGGTAAAGATAATTTAAGATTAGTAAATTTTGATATTGATGATTTAGATAGTTTTGAATCAATGCAATATGACCAATTTAGTAGTTCAATGAATAAAGCAGATGCTTTACAAATTTTGATTAACAATGTAGAAAGCGATTATTCTCAATTAAATGAGCAACTTGCTGAAATTGCAGAAGAACAATATCCGTCTGATGAATTTTTTGAAGATAATAGACAATACAAAAATGGTGGTAGCGTTGAAAGTGAAAACAAAGAAATGGTTTTAAACAACAACAAGCAAATTGCGCACCATACAAAAGAATTACAAAGTGCATTAAAAGGTAAAAACGTACCAGCGTGGGTTGTTGCAAAAGTTAATCGTTCTGCAAGTGATTTAAGCGATGTTACTCACTATATGGAAGGGCAAGGCGAAAGTTATGCTGATGGCGGTGGGGTTGATGAAAAAAATGCTTATGTGGTTGGAGACATATTAAATATTGAGCCTAAAGGTAGTTATGAAGAATCTTGGCAATTATACAAACCAATAAATTCTTATGTTATTGATAGCAAAACAAACAAAATAATTTCAATTCATAATACGCCAATAGAAGCCCTAAGAGAAAGGGATAAAACAAACACGAACAATAAGGTTCATTTTGATTTGAGTGATTTAAAAATGGCTAAAGGGGGTGCAACTAAAAAAGAGTTCATTGCTAAAAAGGTAGGTAAGGTAATGAGAGAGTTCAAAGAAGGTGATTTACATATTGGAACTAGCAATAAAATAGTAAAGAACCCTAAACAGGCCATTGCTATTGGATTAAGCGAGGGTAAGAAAGGCTGGAAGCACAGAAGGAAATAAACTAAAAAAATAATATGGAATTAAAAATGGTAATGAGGGCCGATGGGTCTTTAAATGTAGGGTTAAGAAACCTTGCTGAGGATATTAAAAGCCAGCTAGGGGATAACATAACTTTAGTAGAGATAGGTAGTTACATGGGCGAATCTGCAGAGATTTTCGCTCAAGTGCTACCTAACTCTCAAATCATTTGCATAGACCCATTTGAAAGTAATTTTGATGACAAAGACCCCTGTAGCTATGATAACTTTTCAGAAGTTGAACAGCAATTTGATTTAAGAACTGCTAATTATCCTAACATAGTTAAAATGAAAGGATATTCAACTCAATTTCAGATTAAATGCGATGCTATTTATATAGATGGTCGCCACTCGTATGAGGGAGTTAAAGAAGATATTTTACACTGGAAGCCTTATGTTAAAAGCATAATCTCAGGGCACGATTATTACTTGGAAAACACCCAACTATATATAAATAACCCTCATATTCAAGGAGTTATAAAGGCGATTCGTGAAGTTTTAGGAGAACCAGACAATACTTATTCGGATTTCAGTTGGATTAAAAAAATATGATAACGATACATCAAATATGCTATAACGAAATAAAGTTATTGCATTTTGCATACGACTTTTATAAAAAAAGATTTCCTACAGCAACTTTTGTATTACACGATAACAATAGTAATGATGGAAGTTTAACCTTAGCCAAAAAGTTAGGCTATAAAATTGAAAAGTTTGACACAGGAGGTAAAATGGATGATGCCACAATGGCTAATTTAAGAAACAATTGTTGGAAAAACGATACCACTGATTGGATTATGGTTGTCGATATGGATGAGTTAATTGATATTAGCGAAGAAAGTCTAATTAAACAGCAAATGATGGGTGCAAGTATTATAAATACATTTGGATTCAACATGGTTAATACATTTGATGATTTTAATTTAGAAAATATTGACAGTGGTTTTAGGGAAAACAATCTTTATGACAAATGCCTTATTTTTAATAAAAAGTTTATAGAAACAATGGATTGGACTGTTGGTTGCCATCAATGTAATCCAAAAGGTTCAGATGTGCGTTTTTCAAACGACAGGTTTGTCCTGATGCACTATAAATATATAAATGAGGATTATATCGTAAAAAGATACAAGTTGCTTAAAAACAGACAAAGCGACAACAATAAAAACAATAATTGGTGCTATCAATATTACACAGAGGAAAATAATTTAAGGGAATACTTTAAAGAATGTCAAAAAAAACAATTAACAAAATTATTATAAACAATCTTTTTTTAAAATAAATAGTATTATATTTGTATAATCAAAAAAAAATAATATGGAAATAGACTTACAATATGTAAAAGAACTTGAGAAGCGAGGCTTAAAAGTTAAAGATTTACCCGAAGACGCGATAACGGGAATCAAAGAAATAAATAAGGCTTTATCCTTTATTAAAATGGTAGAAGGTAAAGGTAAAAAAACAAGTCCTGATGCTATTAAAAAGATTAAGGCTATGGATAAGTGGGTTCTTTACGAAATCTACGACATGGAGTCTGGTGAAGATAAAAACGAGGATGAAATTCCGTACGAAAGTGAGGATATTAAAGACGACTTAGAAGATGATGACGAACCTAAAAAGTTTGCCGAAGATAACGATGAGAAAGATAAGCCTTTAAAACAAATTGAATCAAATTCAGATGGTTCTAAAATAGACTTAGAACTTGAAGGAATGTATAAAAGTGGTAAAAGCGATTGGACTATTAGTGAAATAAAAAACGCCGCCAGAAGTACTTATAGCGCGATATTTGAAGTTTATGACGAAAATGAAGAAAACGGCATCAAAACAACAAGCTACTCGTTATTAGAAACAGAAGAACAAAAGTATAAACTAACAAAAATATAATTATGGCAGTAGCAAATTTTCAAACAAGCGGAACTTCTGGTGTTAGTACAAACACAGGCGGTGGCAAAAACACTTTTCTTATGTTAATAGTTGTTGCTGGCGTTGCCTATTTAGGCTACAAATATTGGTATCTACCTAAGCAAGAGAAAGAAAAGAATGACAATCAACGATAAACAAAACAGACACATAACGCTGATTATAGGTGGGATTGCTGCTTTAGGCGGCATAGTAGCCTTGTTGGGTTATTTGAACTCAAGAAAGCACACTAAAATTAAAGAAGAAATAGCTTTATTGGATAGAACCATTAAAGAACTTGAGTTACACGATAAACTTAACGGGAAAAATAAATCCTAATCCTTTTTTTCAACATTAAGGACGTTTGCTGTCGTGTACCAATTATCGTTCACCTTTCGGCTTGTTATATAATAAGCAACCGATATTTTATCCCCCAGAATCAAAAAAGGCTCAATATTAGAAAGTATTGAGTTTTTTATTACCATGTTAACAGGTCTTGGCTTTTCGTGGCCAACTTCCAAAGTAATAGTTGAATATTTCTCTTTTATGTTTTTTTCTTTCAGTACACCTTTTATTGTGCTGAAAAACTGCTGCTTTTCATTTCTATTAAAACTTTCAGTATCCATATATTTTCTTTTAACAAATATAAATATTTATTAACAATGCCTTACTACTATTCTTTTATACAATTTCTTTGTATAAATTTGTATAAGGCATTTAAATTATGGACGAACACAAAGACGTGGGATTATTATTAAAGAATATCCAAGAGGGGATTAGGCTCTATGGTGTCAAAGAGTTAAACGAAGCTATCACAAAGGCTCTATATGAAAAAACAGACAAGGCTAGTGATATTGAATTTATCTTAAACGAAATAACCAAAGACTTTAACATATCAAGAAATAATTTAATTTTAAGCAAAAGACACGGTTATACGCAAAAAGCAAGGCAACTAGCTTACTGTTTATTATATTTCGATATTGGCTTATCTTTGAGGGCGGTAGCAACTATTTTTGGAAAGTATGTCAGGAGTGTTGCAATAGCCATAGATAATTACAGGAAGCTAAACCCACTAGTAAAAGAAGACAAAGAATTTCTTGAAAAATACCAAGAATACCAAAAGAAAATTTTATTAAACATAAACAAAGAACAAAAATAAAACAAGATGGCTTTAACAATATATAGTAAGTTAGGAAAAAGAAGTTACAAAGAAAATAGACTAATTAAAGATATTCAATCTGAAATAGAAAAAAAGATTGCAGAAAACCCACAATTAGCCTCTAAATTTAGGCCAGCAAGCACGTTTGAAGAATTACAATTACTGCATCGTGAATATTGTTCAACGGACGTAGAATATGAGGAAATTAGCGGCTCTAAAGAAGACGACCATGCAAAATTCAGAGATTCAATGAAAGAAAGTGTTGAAAAAATCGAGCCAACAAAAGAGGTTGAAAAATCAGAATTGCCACAAGACGACTATTCATTTACAGACCCATTTAATGATGCAGAGCCAATTGTAAGAGATTATGTAATGGATAATAACTTTGACAAAAATCCAAGTACAAATAGCGAAACTAGTTCTAACAGCAACTTTGACGAGCCTACTAACTTTAAGGATGCTTTTGTTATGCCAGACGCCAATACTCCAAATTCAACAGGTGGCAATAATGGTGGAGGTAACAACCAAAAGAAACAACCAAAAGAAGAACCTTTAAACCCAAAATACAACGAGCAAAGTGGTGGAAGGAAAAAGCGTACTAACAAGAAGTTTGCAAAATACATTGTGCAAGCGGTTTGTATGTTAGCCGAAAAGGGTTTTGTGTGGTGGACTACTAAAGATATTTCGGAATCAAAAGTAGTTGAATATGAACTAAACGGTGAAATGGACTTGTCTATTTTGTTAACCATGCAGAACGGGCAAAAAGCTACCGTTAAACAGTGGTTTCAATCCCAAAGATTTAAGTCAGAAGAACTAGGGAAATACGATAAAAACGAAATTGAAGATTTGTCGGATGCTCTTGCCGAAGTACTTGATAAAAAAGGAGTTTCACCGACTGAAGAACAAGAGTTAATGATTATTGCAGCATCAGTATTTGGAAGCAAACTAATGGCTGCTATTGAGATAAAAAAGGACATCGGTAACGTAATCCAACAATTAAAAGAAATCCAACAAAGTGGAGCGCAAGCGCCAAGACAAGATTATTCTGAAACGGTTGATTATTCACAGGCAGAACAAGAACAAGTTCAACCAGAAGTAGTTGAAACTCAACCAGAAGAAGAAAAACATAGCGTAATATCCGATATTGAAGGTAACTTTGGTGGCATTACTGACTTAGTAACAACATAATTAAAAAAACAATGGAAAGAGAATCAGGTATGATGACGATTTCTGGTGTGCAAGGCGTTGGTAAAACTTACCAAAATATGCACGTCATTAAGGAATACGTCAAAGATAAATTTTACAACAAAGTAAAGGGTCGAAGATGCTTAATATTCGATACGAACGGTGAATACAATGAAACTCAATTTTCTAAAAATGACATACCTAATTTTAAAGTAAGAATGATAGGTTTGTCAGACGTAAAAGGCTGGTCTGAAAAGGGAGAAATCGAATGTAGAAGGATTGACGCAAAAAATTTAAGCATATCGGAAAAAAAAGCAGCGGTAGAGTTCTTAGTAAGTATTTTTAGGAATGGAATGTTGGTATTGGAAGATATTAACACTTATATTCTAAACATGACCCACATGGAGGATATTGTTAGCGGGCTTGTAAACTTACGACATAGGGCTGTTGATGTTCTTATTAGTTACCAATCTTTAAGGCCAGTAGAGCCACGTATTTGGCAAAATAGCCGTTGGGTTCGTATGCACTATCAAGCAGATAATGTAAACGATATTAAAAACAAGCTACCTAACGTGACCCTGTTTAAAATCGCTCAAGTTCTGGTAAATAATAGATATTTTAATGGCGATAAAAGGTTCTTTGTTTACATTTATAGCTTCCAAAACAAAGTTGTGGGTAAGTTTACAAAGCAAGAGTTTCAAGACGCTTGTAAGCAGTATTTAAACGCTAATAAAAAATACGTTAAAGAATTTAAGGAAATGAATAACGTAAGCATGGAAGAAGCGTTAGAAGGGCAATCAAAACAATATTTCGACCAATACTATGGAAATAAGTAAAATTCTTGAAATATGGGGATATTTAGGCTTAATAAGCCTGTTTTTAATTCCTTTTAGGCCAGACAGTAAGTTTGTCTTAAATGATTTAATGGCTATTTCTTTTAGGTCTTTGTTTTCGTTTATTACAACTTTGATTTTAATGTATTTTACCTTGCCAATAGCATTGTTTGATTCAATCTTGGTAATTTATAGAAACTGGAGGAACTAATGTATAAAGTAGATACACAAACACTTAAAGAAATAACGGCAACTCTTGATGAG
>Ga0209668_10000358_pt1 | contig 18690 bp, 17 predicted proteins | sample FrelakmetPLP11PL_FD_187150 | JGI IMG/M metagenome (GOLD analysis project Ga0209668, IMG submission 187150) | Freshwater lake sediment microbial communities from the University of Notre Dame, USA, for methane emissions studies - PLP11 PL (SPAdes)... | ecosystem: Environmental > Aquatic >... | reverse complement strand
TACATATTGCTGCACCGGTAATCGGTTGGCAATACTTCGTGCCAGCGTCATTTCATCAGCAAATTCCAATTCGCCACCAAAAGATACCCCTCTTGCGATGGTTGTTATTTTGCAGGGGAGGTGAGCAATTTTCTTTTGTATATAATAGATAGTGGTATCTCCCTGAATCGTTGGGTTGAGTGCAAAAACCAGTTCTTCCACATCCTCTTTTTCAATTCTTTCTACCAAGCCACTAATGGAAAGTTGTTCTGGCCCAACACCATCCAGCGGAGAGATGATACCCCCCAATACATGGTAGGTTCCGTTCATTTGTTGCGTATTTTCAATGCTGATAACGTCGCGTATGGTTTCCACCACACATATCAGTTGCTGATTGCGGGATGAATTGCTACAAATTGCACATAAGTTGTTATCGCTAACATTGCCACATCGGGAGCAGAATTTGATTTCTTTTCGCATTCTGGCAATTGTTTCCGAAAAGTTGCTAACTACCGGCTCTTCCTGTTTTAATAAATGTAAAACCAGTCGCAAAGCGGTTTTGCGGCCAATACCGGGTAGTCTGGAAAATTCGGTTACGGCATTTTCAAGCAAAACGGATGGAAGCGGCATATTGAAGCATTTCTGTTTTCGAAGGTATTATATAATTTTTAGCCACTATAATTGAATACTGAGCTCATTATCCCAATTTGCCCGGATGGATAATTCTTTTGGTATCAGGTATACTACTTCGGGCAGTTTTCGGTTACCGGGATATTGTCCGGGATCCCAAACGCCATTGCCATTCGTATCATATAAAATTCGCATTTCAAAGTTTCCGGGATAATATCGGGTTTGCCTCCATTCCAAGCTGGTTAAGGGATAGGAGCCAACCCATTTGTCGCTCTGGTAAATTTGTAAAACAGGTTTTCTTTGTAAATCCAGGTTAGCGAAGCGTATTCGCACACTCCCGTAATCTTCTTCTTTTTTGGTAATTAATTTTACTGTATCCGATTTTACAAGGGTTGCTCCGGCAGAATCTGTGATGGATTCCTTATTCAAAATAATACGGTAAGATTGGTTCTCTTTTACCGGGTAAGCAACAAGGATTGTTTTTCCGGATGTGTCTAACCGAATAGTTACTCCCGCTATTGGCTTAAAAAGGGTGTCACAAACCTGTATACCATTTGTATCCAACCGGGTTATTTTTTTGGCAAATCGAAGCTGAAGGGGTTGCAATAAATCTTGCCTGCCACTTTCCAGGTTGGTGGTAAAACGAATTCTTTTCTCATCTTTCACTGCTGATGCACCAGTTTTAACCTGTAAAGTACTGGTATTCTTAACGGTGGGTTCCTTTGCCCGATAGGCATAGAGTGTGTCTTTTTTGGTATTTCCGGTATAGATAGGTTGCGGCAGAAATGCGAATAAATCGGTACTGTCGTCATATTTTTTGGTAAACACACTTTTTACTACAAATACCTGAAATGAATCACGTGGTAAAAATGCGAAGCTAAATTCTCCTTTACCATCCAGTTTGGCATAATAGGGCGGCTTCTGCTTAAATATGGCAGTGTCGCTCAAATTGCGATGTAACACAACAATCAGGGTAGAGTCTATTTTCCCATTTTCGGCCAGCATCACTTTGCCACGATACCGGAGGCTATCTAAAGTTTTTCCTGTAGAAAAGGTATAGGTAAGGTTTCTGGCAATATTCCCTTCATTTACATCGCGAATGGCTTCACCAAAACGAAATGAATAGGTGGTATTATCCCGCAGACTGTCTTTCAGTTTGATGGTAATATTTCTGAGTTTGTAATCTACCAGCGGAGCATTTTCAAGATTGGGATTTACAACCAGATTTTGAGGAATATCTACTGCTGTTACATATTCATCAAAACTGAGTGTAATGATTTTGGGTTTTACATTTAATGCAGAGTCTTTGGGAAGTGCCATAATTAACCGAGGAGGCAGCGTGTCGCGCAATCCGCCCCCCGGCGGAATAATGTTGGCGCATGAACTGAAGAGCCAAACCCCAATACAAAGGGGAATCAGTAACAAAACGACTCCGCCAACAAAAGAGTGAATGATTTTATACATGCCTCGCAAAGGTAATCTTAAAATTCAGTGTTGTTACTATTCAGCATGAAGGATAATTTTGTTAAATCTGGCTTGCAATCAATCCCCCAATCAATACTCAAGCCCTTTACTCGAACTAAATAGCTGAATGGATGTTATAAGGGTATAATTATTATATGTCTGCAACTTATACACTTTCTACCGTTCTTTCTATTCCGGTTTCTTTAGATGATGCCTGGGATTTTTTCAGTCGGCCCGACAATCTGGCAACCATAACACCTCCGCATCTCGGGTTTACCATTCTTTCGAAATATCATGGCAAACAAATGTATCCGGGTCAGATTATCGAATATCATGTGAAACCTATTTTAGGGATTCCCATGTATTGGATGACTGAAATCACCCATGTTGTGGATCGTGCCTATTTTGTGGATGAGCAGCGGTTTGGTCCGTATTCACTTTGGCACCACCAGCATCATTTTAAAGCGATACCCGGAGGGGTGGAAATGACGGATATCGTTCATTATAAAATTCCGGGTTGGTGGTTAGGCGATTTAGCGCATACATTATTTGTGCGCAAACAACTGGAACACATTTTCCAGTTTCGCACACAAAAGGTAGCGGAATTATTTGGTAAGTGGAATGAAAAGCCGCTTAGCTAAAGAAAGCTGTTATTTCAATTCGGTTAGCGGACTAACATTGTTTCCTCTGTCGATTGTTACCATGAAAGCCCGGTTTCCCTGGGTTTCGGGGAATTGATTGAGTTGCAGATTTACCTGATTTTGTTGCGGAAAAACTTTGATTAATCGTGCATTCATAAACTTCACCTCTTTTCCGGGAGGCAGTATTAGTAATGCTAACCCACGAATGTTTTCGGTTCCTGTATAGGTAACCTGAAATTGTCCGGCCCCCTTTTTTTCGATGCGGGGCTGGTCGGGACTGCTATCATCTATCCAGGGCATGGGAGGCACGAGTGCGGGATAGCGGTAATAGTTATTTTTGAGGCTATCGCTCCATCCATTAGGATTGGTTTCAAAGGATTTGCTGCTGAAATAAACACTGCCCTGCGTGGAGGGATATCCGCGAAGCTCTCTGATTTGAGCTGGCAACTCATTCGGATTTTTCCAGGCTGTATTGCTGCCGGCACGATAAAAGCCATGTCCAACATATACGTTTTTCCCATAGCTGTAATCGTTCCACCATTTGAGTAAGGTCGAATAATCTGCCAGCTCATGGCCCCTTTCCCAGTAAAGCTGGGGAACTACATAATCAATCCATCCTTTTTGCAGCCATAAAAGTATGTCGGCATACAAGTCGTCGTAATTAGTTTGACCAGCACGGGTGTTGCTTCCCATAGGGTCTTGCGATTTATTTCTCCAAACACCGAATGGACTGATGCCAAATTTAACCTGCGGATTTACTTGTCGGATGGCATCATGTAAGTTAAGTATGATACTATCGCAGTTGCTTCTTCGCCAGGCATCTTTGGTTAATCCTTTTCCAAACTGTTGATAGGTTTTTTCATCGGGAAACTCTTTCCCGGAAATTCTATAGGGATAAAAATAATCATCCATATGAATAGCATCCAGGTCGTAGCGGCTGATCAGGTCTTTAATAATTGCAACCGTATGTTTCCGCACTTCGGGTAATCCGGGATTGAAATATTTTTTATCTCCATAGGTAACAAACCATTCCGGATGGGTTTTGGTGGGATGATTGGGAGCAATAGAAGACTTTAGAATATTAAAAACTGCCCGGTAGGGGTTTAACCAGGCGTGAAATTCCATGCCCCTTTTGTGCGTTTCCGCAATCATAAAACTGAGCGGATCGTATAATGGATCAGGTGCCAAACCTTGCATGCCGGTGAGGTATTCACTCCAGGGTTCCAGTTTGGATGGGTAGAGAGCATCTCCGGAAGGACGAACCTGCATGATGATTGCATTCATTCCATTTCGCTGATGCATATCCAGCAAAGCAATAAAACTGGCTTTTTGTTCTTCCACTGAAAGCTTCCTGCTTTTTGGCCAATCTATATTTTCAACGCTGGCAACCCAAACTCCTCTGAATTCATAATTGGGTGTAGTGTATTGTGCATGTACTGAGTAGGCTGAAATCAACCAACAAATTAATCCGGCCCATTTTCTAAAAATGCAATAGATACGATTCATAGCAATACTATATTGATATTTCGGAAGGCTATTGTTCCCAAACTTTTAGTCCTTCGCTACAATTTGCGCAAATGTCGATATTTTTTCTTCCATTCATCAGTTGATTCCTGAAATCGAAATAGGATTTACTGTTCCAGATTTCTCTGAACGATTGTGTTTGTAAATTTCCCAGGCGATGAATAGCATCTTTATCAAAACAACAGGGAACTACCAGTCCATCCCAGGTAATCACATTGGCATGCCATAATTTCCAGCATCGATTGTGTAATCCGCTTTTCACCTGCATATTTCCATTTGCATCTTTTTTATATCTGCTGTATTTACCAATGCTGGGTATGAGTTGATGTGGATCGTTCGTATAATCGTATACTTGTGCAGTTTTAAACCGAACCTGATCTACTCCGATTTCTTTACCCAGTTTTTTTACTTCCTCTAACTGATGCTCATTGGGTTTTACTACCAGGAATTGGAAAAAAATAAAGGGCGTTCGGCTTTTCAATTTCTTTTTCCAGTAAACAATTTTGCGCGCTCCTTCCAACACTTTATGAAGCTGGCCTCCTACCCGGTATTGTTCATATACCTCCTGTGTGGTACCGTCGATAGATATAATTAACCTGTCTAGCCCGCTCTCTACCGTTTCGCGGGCCTTTTCATCGGTTAGGTAGTGGGCATTGGTAGATGTGGCAGTATAAATTCCCTTTTCATGGGCAAAGCGAACCATTTGTAGAAATTCGGGATTTAAATAGGGCTCACCCTGAAAATAAAAGATCAAATACAATAAGTCTTTATGGATTTCCTGAATCGTTTTACTAAAAAAATCGGAGTGGAGCATGCCGGTTGGCCGGGTGAATGCACGTAAACCGCTGGGGCATTCCGGGCAACGAAGGTTGCAGGAGGTTGTTGGTTCAAATGAAATAGATATGGGTAATCCCCATTGAATAGCTTTGCCGCTTATGCGGGTTAGCTGGAAGGAAAAATATACCAACATTGCATTCCATATTCTGCGCAATGTTAATTTCGACAATAAATTCAGGGTGTCGTTCGTGTTCCAGTAAAACATGGGTATAAAAGTACTGTGAACTATTGAGAATAGGAGAAATGTTTAAAACAAAATGGATAAAAGTTCAACAGACTAAAAAGTTGTTTCTTAATAGCGGTAATACTTTATTATATTTAGATGTACGAACACTTACATGATAAAATAATATATAAATTGCACGCATGATTACTCATATAGACAACTCTACCTGTCAGAATTGTAACCAGCGGTTTAATTCCATTTTCTGTAAAGCACATGAAGATCATGTGAATCAGATTAATGAGCAGAAGGTTTGTAATATATATAAAAAGGGCCAAACGCTTTTCAAGGAGGGGTCGCAGCCCTTTGGTGTTTTTTGTGTGAGTGATGGAAAAATTAAAATGTCGCATTTGGGAGATGATGGAAAGGAACAGATTATCCGTTTGGTAAAAGCAGGAGATATTATTGGTTACCGGGCCCTGCTGAGTGGGGAGCGGTATAGTGCAAGTGCGGAAGCGCTGGAAGACACAAATGTTTGTTTTATACCCAGAGATTTATTTATAAAGGTTTTAAAATTAGACAGCAATTTGGCTTTTGAAATGATGAAGTTGTTGAGTGATGAGTTGCATCGTGCCGAGGTTAAGTTAACGCACCTGGCTCAAAAGCCTATTCGGGAAAGATTAGCAGAAACTTTATTATTTATAAAAGAAACCTATGGATTTGAAGCGGATGGAAAAACATTAAATGTTCGATTATCCCGCGAAGAAATTGCCAATCTGGTTGGAACCGCCACCGAGTCGGCCATTCGATTATTAAGTGAATTTAAGAAAGATGGTATGATTGATTTGGAGGGTAAGAAAATTAAAATAATACAGCAAAAAGAATTGGTACGTACTGCCAATATTCAGGATTAGCCGCCCCAATAGCCTGATTGACAAGTGTTTTAACTCTTTTTTAGCGCGCCGGCAATCAAATATGATAAATGTCATTTATTAAATGCCGGTTTCTTATTTATTTGCCTCGTCATGCTAAATAATCTGCATGAAATATTTGGGGCATGGAACATAGTTTTTGGAATATTCAATTAGGGGATGCAATTTCAGCACCTGCACTTTGTAGAAGAATTGAATGCGAATGTCAGCCCGAATTATTATCAATCTGTAAGCAGATTGAAGGATATTTTTTGGAGCACCCAATGGAGCAACCTGATAATGAGGTTACAGAATTGATACTAACAGTTTTTGGAAAAATGGTGGATGAGTTAACCCATTTGTTTTTGAGAGAAAAGGGTTTGATATTTCCGGGAATCAAGCAAAGCGGAAATGATTTTGTTTTACCCGCTCCTGCTATTCAATTGATACACCACACACAGGAAAAAATCAATCAGTTATTGATTCGGCTTCGGCAGTTACTGAATAATTTTCAAATGAAGCCTGGATGGAGTAGTGATTGGAAAAACTGTGTTCAACAATTTTTTCAACTCGAGCGAAAAATTCATCAGTGGATTTATATAGAGCAAAACATGCTGTATGCCGGGTTTCAAACTTCTACAGCCGTAAACTAATTTTATCATGCCCAAATCTCCGATTACGCAAAATGCAGTTACCTGCTACCATTGTGGAGAAGCTGTTGGTGCTGATGAGATTATTATTCAGGACAAACATTTTTGTTGCAGTGGGTGTAAAATGGTGTATGAGATTTTAGAAAATGCCGGCTTATGTGAGTATTATTCAATTGATCGGGCACCCGGGAATTCATTAAGAAAAGTAAGGGAAGACCAGTTTGCATTTTTAGACGACCCCAAAGCACAACAGGGGGTTATACGATTTCAAGACGAGAATCAAACCCATGTGGAGTTGTATCTTCCCCAAATTCATTGCAGTAGTTGTTTATGGCTACTCGAGCATTTACATCAACTAAATTCTGCTATAATCAGTTGTAAGGTACATTTCGAAAAAAAGCAGGTTTCGGTTCGGTACCAACATCGAAATTTTACTTTACGCAATCTCGCCGAACTGCTTACCAGTATTGGATATGAGCCTTATTTTAGTCTGCACGATCTGAAGTTGAAACAGGTACCTGTAAACAGGGGGAAGATTTTTCGATTAGGGGTAGCCGGTTTTTGCTTTTCCAATATTATGCTCATGAGTTTTCCCGAGTATTTTGGTATAGATACTCAGGAGCAACTGCTGCAGCAAGTTTTTAGATACGCCAACCTGGTACTTAGTTTGCCAGTATTTTTTTATAGCGCAACAGAATTTTACAATAGTGCCTGGGCGGGAATCCAAAACCGCTACTTAAATATTGATGCGCCAATTGTGCTGGCAATTTGGGTAACCTTTTTTCGCAGTGTTTATGAAGTGTTGAGTAAAACCGGGGGAGGATATTTCGACTCCATGAGCGGAATTGTATTTTTTATGTTGCTGGGTAGGGTATTGCAGGATAAAACCTATCGGCAACTCAGTTTCGACAGAGATTATACTTCGTATTTTCCCTTATCTGTATCAGTTGTAAAGCCTTCAGGCATTATTACCGCCACCCTACCTGAAATTCGATTGAATGATACTCTTTTAATACATCACGACGACCTGATTCCGGCGGATGGTATTCTTACAAGGGGGAAGGCCCTCATTGATTATAGCTTTGTTACGGGGGAAAGCTTTCCGGTTGAGAAAGAGATGGGTGAAATTATTTATGCCGGTGGAAAGCAGCTGGGAAGTAATATTGAAATGCTGGTAATTCGGGAAGTAACACATAGTTATTTAACCCAGCTCTGGAATAGGAGAGAGGAGAAAGTTGCAGCGAAAGAAACTCATTCATTTGTAAATGTACTGAGTAGGTATTTTACCTGGGGGGTATTTACCATTGCCTTGGTTGCGGGTATTTACTGGATGCTAACGGATGAATCGAAGGCCCTGAATGCGGTAACGGCTGTGTTAATAATCGCTTGCCCCTGTGCATTATTACTGAGTAATACCTTTACCAATGGCAACATGCTGCGGCGGTTGGGTAGAAATCAATTTTATTTACGCAATGCGCAAACACTCGAAAATCTTGCCAATGCAGATTATATTTTATTCGATAAAACCGGCACACTTTCAACCGGAAAATTTACCGAAGTAGCATATCACGGAACCCCCCTCAATTTTCAACAAAGGAAAAGTTTAGCCAGTTTGGCTTCCCAAAGTACCCATCCGCTTAGTAAGGCAATTGTTCAGTGGACAGGCATTCGGGATCGGTTGCCGGTAATGGCATATCAGGAAATTGCGGGAAAGGGCATTGAAGGGTTGGTGGGGGATGATTTGTTGATGTTAGGTTCGGCACGCTTTGTAATGGGAGATGCCTATTCGCCTGGCTCTTTTGCCGAAGTGTATTTCTCATGGGAACAACAGCTGATGGGAAAATTTACTTTCCGGGCTGAATATAGGGATGGCTTATCTAAGCTCATTTCAAACATCAAAAATAGATTGCATGTGTCGGTGGTTAGTGGCGATCATTCGGCTGATAAATGGATGTTGCAACAGTTATTTGGGAAAGAGGTTCCCCTATTATTCGATCAGTTGCCTTCCGATAAACTGGAAGTTGTGAAAGATTTACAGGAAAAAGGACACAGGGTAATGATGGTGGGAGATGGCTTAAACGATGCAGGTGCCTTATTGCAGGCTAATGTGGGCATTGCGGTTACCGACGACAATAATCGTTTCACTCCCGCGAGTGATTGTATACTGGGCGCCAGCTCCTTAACTCGGCTTCACCTTTTTTTACAGGTTGCCCGGGCAAATAAAAAAATTGTACTAACTGCGTTTATTGTTTCAATTGTTTATAATGTAATCGGGCTCTTTTTTGCTGTTCAGGGCACCCTCAATCCTATGATTGCGGCTATTTTAATGCCTTGCAGCAGTATCAGTATTCTGTTGATTGCTTTCGGGTTAAGTAACTGGTACTGTAATCGGTTAGGGTTGAAATAAATTTTCTAAAAATGACTTTTGTCATATATCACCTCCTTCCCCCGATTTAGTTTTGGTTTTTCTTTTGAATATGAGTGTGATTATTATTCTGTTAATCGTTAGTTTATCCATTGCCACGCTGTTTTTAGTGGCATTTATATGGAACGTAAAGAACGGCCAATACGATGATGAGGTTTCTCCCGCCATCCGTATATTGTTTGATGACCGGAAATCAGCCGCTCCGAGTATTCGGGAGGAAAAGGAGCCCTCTCCATCCACAGTTGAAAATCATTTTTAATCCTTTATATAATCTTTCAAACACATGCAAGTAGAAACTTTTTATTATGACAACCGCATTGTAAAAAATTTTGCATTTGCTACGATCTTATGGGGTGCGGTAGGTATGCTGGTAGGTTTGCTGGCTGCTGTTCAAATGTATTTACCGGCTGCTAACCTGGGCTTACCCATTACTACATTCGGAAGAGTACGACCACTACATACCAATGCAGTAATTTTTGCTTTTGTAGGAAATGGCATTTTTATGGGGGTGTATTATTCTCTGCAGCGATTGTGTAAAACTTCAATGTTTAGTAAAACACTGAGTGCTGTTCATTTCTGGGGCTGGCAATTGATTATCGTTGCAGCTGCGGTAACCCTATTGGCGGGATATACCACCGGTAAAGAATATGCAGAACTGGAGTGGCCTATTGATATTGCCATAACCCTGATTTGGGTTGTGTTTGGTGTAAATATGTTTGGTACCATTTTACAACGTAGAGAAAAGCATTTATATGTTGCTATCTGGTTTTTTATTGCCACCTGGATAACCGTGGCTATGCTGCATATTGTGAACTCATTTGAAATGCCGGTTAGTTTGTTTAAAAGCTATAGCTGGTATGCCGGTGTACAAGATGCGTTGGTGCAATGGTGGTATGGTCATAATGCAGTTGCCTTTTTCTTAACCACTCCCTATTTGGGAATAATGTATTATTTTCTGCCTAAAGCGGCCAATCGGCCGGTATATAGTTACCGACTTTCTATCATTCACTTTTGGGCATTGATATTTATTTATATCTGGGCTGGACCTCACCATCTTTTATATACAGCCCTTCCCGATTGGGCACAGAGCCTGGGTGTAGTATTTAGTATTATGTTGATTGCTCCTTCCTGGGGAGGTATGCTAAACGGATTATTTACTTTACGGGGTGCATGGGATAAAGTGCGAGAGGAACCGGTATTGAAGTTCATGGTGGTGGCAATTACTTGCTATGGTATGGCTACTTTCGAAGGCCCATTGTTAAGTTTAAAAAGCGTGAATGCCATATCGCATTTTTCCGATTGGACTATAGCACACGTGCATGTGGGTGCGCTGGGATGGAATGGCTTTCTCACTTTTGGTATTTTGTATTGGTTAATTCCAAAATTGTATCAAACTAACCTGTATTCAAAAAAATTAGCAAGCACTCATTTCTGGATTGGAACTGTTGGTATTGTATTGTATGCGATTCCTATGTATTGGGCAGGTTTTACCCAGGCAATGATGTGGAAACAATTTACTCCAGAAGGAACCCTGGCATTTCAATTTCTTGAAACCGTTACCCATATCATCCCGCTTTATATTGTAAGAAGTGTTGGTGGGTTGCTTTATTTGGTTGGTGTGTTTATCATGGTGTACAACATTGTAAAAACGGTGAAGGCAGGAAGTTTAGTTGCTGAAGAAGCCGTACAAGCAGCCCCCTTATCGGATGATACCGTTGTGCATGGAAAAGAATACTGGCATAAGTGGATTGAGCGCCGTCCGGTTCAAATGCTGGTATTTAGTTTCGTATTGGTTGCCATTGGAGGGTTACTCGAATTGATTCCTACCTTTTTAATTAAAAGTAATATTCCAACCATTGCTGCAGTTAAGCCCTATACTCCATTGGAATTGCAGGGAAGAGATTTGTATATCGCTAATGGATGTTATGTGTGTCACTCACAAATGATTCGTCCTTTCCGTGATGAAGTGGCGCGATATGGAGAATATAGCAAGGCCGGTGAATTTGTATATGATCATCCTTTTCAGTGGGGCAGTAAAAGAACCGGACCCGATTTAGCCCGAATCGGTAATAAGTATCCCGATAGCTGGCACTACAATCATATGCTGGAGCCGCAAAGTATGAGTCCGGGTAGTATTATGCCCACCTATGCATGGATGCTGGATAACCCAATAGATACTGCATCTACTCCTGCAAAAATTCGGGCTATGCAAAAACTGGGGGTACCCTATCCGGAAGGATACGACCGGGTAGCAAATGAAGATCTGATGAAGCAGGCTGCTGGTATCCGTGCCAAACTGGAAGCCGATAAAATTAAAACACCTGCTAATCGGGAAATCATCGCGATGATTGCGTACCTGCAGAGACTAGGAACTGATATAAAAGCGGCCCCTGCAACTGCATCCGTTCAATAATCAATCAATCTTTGAAAAATTCCATTTATGAAATTCATTCATTATTTAGAAAAAGTATCAGGAATAGATATATACGGAATGACTTCCTTCTTCATTTTTTTCAGCTTGTTTTTGGTAATGTTTTGGTGGGCGATGAAGGCTGATGAAAAACTAATTGATGAGGTAAAAAATATTCCGTTAAAACCATAATATTTCTTCGAAAAAAATAATCTGTATGAAACTTATATATCAGCTTATTCAAAAAAAAGTAACTCGTGCCGCAACTTTAATGCTTTTTTTGTTGATGCAGCAACCAGTATGGGCGGCCGGACCCCCTGCTCCATCCGAGATGAGCGATCCCATGGCACAGCTATTGGTTGGAATTATTGTTGCACTATTGTTGGTAATTGTTTTGCTGGCATATGTGGTGTTGGGTGCAGCTGAAATGTATCTGGATCGCTACAAAGAAACACGCCAGGCTGCTAAGCTTCTTGTTGGAGCAATGTTATTACTAGGCTCCTCTCCGCTTTTTGCTGAATCAACTGCGACAACTGCTGTGCAGGTTGGTAAATTATCCGATACGTCGCTGTATGCACTAATTGGTGTTATTATAGTTGAGTTGGGAGCTATATTTTATTTATTGATGAATCTGCGCGCTTTATTATCTAAGGAGAAGGAAGTAGCTAAAGCCGAAGCGAAGCCCTCTTTTAGTTTTGCAGACTGGTGGGATAAAATCAATAAATTCAAACCCGTTCAGGAGGAATCCAATATCGATTTAGGACATGATTACGATGGTATTCGTGAGCTGGATAATCGTTTACCACCCTGGTGGCTTTATGGGTTTTATGCCTGTATTGTATTTGCCGTTATTTACCTCTATCGTTTCCATGTATCCCATTCAGCGCCATTAAGCGGAGAAGAATATCAGTTGGCTGTAACACAGGCTGCTGCCGATAAAGAAGCCTATTTGGCTAAGGCAGCCAATAAAGTGGACGAAAACACAGTAGTATATCAATCCTCCTCTGATTATTTAGCCGGCGGACAAAAAATATTTACCACTGCCTGTGCCCCTTGTCATTTAGCAGATGGCGGAGGAAGTGTTGGACCCAATTTAACGGATGATTACTGGCTGCACGGTGGAACCATTAAAGATATTTTCAAAACAATCAAATACGGCTATCCCGAAAAGGGTATGAAGAGCTGGCAGGATGATTATACTCCAGCTCAAATCGCGCAATTAGCAAGTTTTGTTAAGTCGCTTCATGGCACCCATCCGGCAAAACCCAAAGAACCACAGGGAGTATTATTTACAGAAAATAGTACTGCGCCGGTTGGAGATAGCAGTACGCATACTGCTGCGCCCGATAGTTCGGCTGCTAAGCCGGCTACAAAATAAAACAGGAGGAGTAGCTTATGAGTCAGATTGTTCACCATAACGAACCGGTTACCGAGAACTTTCGCGATAGAATAGCCACCGTTAATGAAAAGGGGAAGCGAAACTGGATATACGCTTATCGTCCTTCGGGGAAATTTTATCGGATTAGAACGATATTAAGTGTGCTTTACTTTGTAGTTTTTTTCGGATTGCCATTTGTTGAAGTGAATGGAAGACCGCTGTTTCAATTCAATATTCCACAAGCGAAATTTATTTTATTTGGAAAAATTTTCTGGCCACAAGATTTTTTCATTTTCGGAATAACGATGATCACTTTTGTGTTTTTCATTATTCTGTTTACGGCCGCTTTTGGAAGATTGTTTTGTGGGTGGGCTTGTCCGCAAACCAATTTTATGGAAATGATGTTCCGTAAAGTGGAGTTTTGGATTTTGGGCGATGCTCCCGCTCAACGTCAACTGGCTGCAGCTCCATGGAATACCCAAAAAATTCTAAAAGTTGGAACCAAACATCTTGCATTTTTTGCTTTGGCCTTTATTATTGCTAACTTCTTTCTGGCCTATATCATCGGCATGAAGGCGTTGATTAAAATTATCACAGAACCTGTATCAGAACACGTGGGCGGATTTTTTGCTTTGATATTGTTTAGCGGAGTATTTTATGCCGTATATGCTTATTTCAGAGAACAAGCCTGCACCGTAGTTTGTCCGTATGGCAGATTACAAAGCGTATTGCTCGATAAAAATTCAATGATTGTTGCTTATGATTATAAGCGGGGCGAACCCAGAGGCCATCAGCACAAAGGTGAATCGGCAACCAGTTTGGGTGATTGCATAGATTGCCACCAGTGTGTGAAAGTTTGCCCTACCGGAATAGATATCAGGAACGGAGTACAAATGGAATGTGTGGGATGTACTGCCTGCATTGATGCATGTGATCACATCATGGAGAAGCTACAAAAGCCAACCGGCCTAATTCGATATGCTTCCGAAAATACCATTGCTGAAGGCAAGCCGCTTCGCTACACTACCCGAATGAAGTTTTATACGGCGCTTTGTTTTTTATTACTCATTATTCTGAGTGCATTGTTGTTTACAAGAAAAGATATTGATGTAACAATCATACGCACGGCAGGTATGTTGTATCAGGAAAGAGGAAAAGACAGTATTACCAATCTATACAATATCAAATTGATAAATAAAACTACGCGGGAAGAAAAAGTGCATATTAACCTGCCTGCTACACCAGGCAGAATTCAGATGATTGGGAAGAGCGAGATTGTTATTCCTGTAGAAGGCCAATCGGCAGCTTCTTTTTTTGTTGTGTTGCCTATTAGTGAAATTCATAATCGTAAAACTCCGGTAACCATTCAGGTAGCGCAGGGTAATACCATTATATCACAGCAGTCAACCAATTTTTTAGGACCGCTGGGTGAGGAACATTCCGATAAATAATAGTAAATTCAAAGCATGAATTGGGGAAGATCATTAATACTGGTATTTGTTTTATTTGCAGCATTTATGGCATACCTCGTATTTCGTGCTTCCAATACACATTTCGATTTGGTTTCTACAGATTATTACAAAGATGAGCTCCGCTATCAGGATAAAATAAATGGATTGCAGCATGCAGCAAAACTTTCTACACCCGTGCAAATGCAGATAAACAATGAGATGCTGCACATCGATTTACCTGCAGAGATGAAGGGTAAGTCTATAAAGGGAGAACTATGGTTATATTGCAAAACCGATGCAGGTAAAGATGTGCGCATTCCGATTGCCGCTGATACAACTGCCTCATTTTCTATTCAACTCGCAGGCAGGCCCGCAGGAAGGTATCTTGCCAAACTTCATTGGGAATCGCTTCAGGTTCCGTACGATTTTGAACAGGAAATAATAATACCCTAATGCTACCGGCTTCTTTTTTTGTTACTGCCCTTATTTTGGGAGCAATCAGCAGTTTTCATTGTGTGGGTATGTGTGGTCCGCTGGTGCTCAGTTTGCCGGTTGCTCAGCTGCCAGCTTCACAGCGCTTTACCGGTTTATGGATCTATCATGCAGGCAGGGTAACTACCTATATGTTGATAGGGATTATCATGGGGATAGTAGGCAGACAAATTTCTCTTGCAGGTTGGCAACAGGTATTTTCACTGGTACTGGGATGCGGGTTGGTTATTTATTTTATCAGTACAATGATTACTAAACCCTTTACCATACCCCCTATTTTTCGTCCATTGTATGCGAGGGTACAAACCTATATTATTAGGATGATTCAACGCCCAACTTTGCGGAGTATGTGGACTATGGGAATGGCGAATGGATGGTTGCCTTGTGGAATGGTGTATGTTGCCGCTACCGGTGCAATGGCTTCGGGGAGCTGGTTAGGAGGTGCGGGTTTTATGATGCTATTTGGACTAGCAACTGTGCCAACTCTTTTTCTTTTATCACTTATTGGGCAATTGGTAGACGCCTCTTTACGCAGCCGAATGAGAAATATTATGTCGTATACCACACTTGTAATTGGCATTATGCTGATTATCAGAGGATTAAACTTGCATATTCCCTTTATTAGTTCAATGATGCAATCCGGCACATCCGGAACCGCTATTGATTGCGGAAATTGATTTAACAAATAATTGCGCTAGGGCTGAATGGAATTCCGCCTTTTATATCGTAAATTGCTTAAGCAGCGAGCTAGAATTTGATGGTATCTTATTTAGTGTAAACACTTTTATTTTACTTATATCTTTTCTCATAAGCAGTTAGTTTTGGTTGAGGTCCCGATTTCCATCGGGACCAATTTTTTTATTGGAGGGCATACCTCCTGCCCCACCACCATCCAACTGCACAACCAATCGTATCTGCCAGAATATCTCCCAGTTCAAAAGCCCGGTTGATAACATAGTATTTTTGTACAAATTCCATGGCTATCCCATATCCGCACCCCATCAATGCAATCGCAAGAAACCAACGTTTGCGGGTAGTGAGGCTAACTTTTGTGTTTTTGAGAGGCCAATAAAATGCCATGCAGAAAACAGCAAAAATGAAAATATGGGCCCATTTATCAATTGCCAGATTTTCCATCCAGGGATAGGCGGGAACTTTTGATCCGGGTAGGGTGAGCAACCAAAAACTAATGGCCCACCAAATGAGCGCAGGAATAAATAAGAAAATACGGGGTCGGGAAGTAGAAATGGGAGTGTCGTTCATATTATCCAACCAATGCAGCATAGGCGGCACTATCCATCAATCCTTCAACAGCTGCAGTGTCGGCAACGGTTATCTTTATCATCCAGCCATCACCATACGGATCGGAATTTACCAATTCGGGCTGCTTCTCCAGTAATGGGTTAACACTGAGGATAGTACCGGCAACAGGTAAAAACAAATCACTCACTGTTTTTACTGCTTCAACGGTTCCAAAAACCTCGTCAGCCGCCAATGATTTACCTACAGTTGAGATATCTACATACACAATATCACCCAATTGGTGCTGGGCAAAATCGGTAATGCCAATAATAGCTTCAGACCCGTTTAAGCGGATCCACTCGTGTTCTTTGGTGTAGCGGAGATCAGAAGGGTAATTCATGTTAAATAGTATGTTAGTGCAAAGATTGGTGAATTTTTGATTCTTTCTGCTTTTTGTTTTAAAAATTCTGTTGGGAGAAATATAATAAAACATGGTCGCGGATAAAGTTTTCCTGTTCGGGCAGCGACAAGGTGGGTAATTCTTTAATCTGTTGAAAATGCGGCCATCCATCGGCATCCTTGCCTTGCAACAGATAATACCCGCTGCTTTGTAAAATGGTGCACATGGCAACGTGCATCAGGTCTTGCTTTTGTTCTTTACTGATATCTGTAACTACAAATCCCGTTTCCTGGATGCCAATTAAAAACAAAATAGCTTCCAAATCGGGCTTTTTGCCAAATCTTTCAACCAGTTTGGCTTCCAGATTCCACCAGCGCTGTTGTAAATCATCTTCCATCACCTGCATAGAATGCAAAGGTAATCAGCCCTTCTTCAACGCGCAAAAGTTATCTTTGCCAAAAATCGGCTTTTATGTTACAGGTAAGTGTATTGCGCAATAATCCCGATTGGGCCAAAAATCGGCTCAAGCTGAAGGGATTTTCTCAACCCGAACTGGTGGATACCATTATTGCGTTAGACGATCAACGGAAAAAAACCCAAAATGAATTCGACCTCAATCAGTCGCAGGTAAATCAGGCTTCCAAACAAATTGGAGCGCTCATGGCTAAAGGTGAGAAACAGGAGGCAGAGCAATTGAAGGCAACAGTAGCTCAATTGAAAACAACCCTTGAGCCATTGAAAGAGTTGATGCAGCAAATTGAAAAGCAATTACACGATACCCTGGTGCTACTACCCAATTTACCCGGGGAGGCTGTGCCCGCTGGTAAATCTGCCGAAGACAATGAGGTGGTGCGTGAAGGAGGGGTTCGGAAAACATTACCGGCGAATGCTGCCCCGCATTGGGATTTAATTACGCAGTATCGGCTGGTTGATTTTGAAACCGGCGCAAAAATTACCGGCAGAGGCTTTCCACTTTACATAGGTAAGGGCGCAAAGTTGCAAAGAAGTTTGGTACAGTATTTCCTCGATTTCAACACCGCTGCGGGCTATACCGAATATCTGCCTCCATTTATGGTAAATGCGGAGAGTGCGTTTGCAACCGGACAATTACCTGATAAAGAGGGGCAGATGTATTATATGGAAGCCGATCAGTTTTATTTGATACCAACAGCCGAAGTACCGGTAACCAATGTATATCGGGATACGATTGTAAAGGAAGAAGATTTACCGATTAAAATGACGGCCTATTCTCCTTGTTTTAGAAGGGAGGCAGGAAGTTTTGGGAAAGATGTTCGCGGATTAAACCGAGTACATCAGTTTGAGAAAGTTGAAATCATTCAAATCACTACTCCGCAAATGAGTTATGCTGTTTTGGATGAAATGGTTGCGCATGTAGAACGGCTGGTTCAATCACTGGAGTTGCCTTATCGGATTTTGCGCTTATGCGGCGGCGACATGGGCTTTGCCAGTGCCATCACCTACGATTTTGAAGTGTTTAGTGCAGCACAGGAAAGATGGCTGGAAGTGAGTAGTGTGAGTAATTTTGAAAGTTTTCAAACCAACCGAATGAAATGTAGGTATAAAGATAATTCGGGTAAAACCCAGTTAACACATTCTCTTAATGGGAGTTCACTGGCGCTGCCCCGGATTATGGCATGCCTGTTAGAAAATCATCAAACTGTTACGGGCATTCAAATTCCGGCAGCTTTGCAACCTTATTTTGGCAGTGATGTAATTTCACTTCCGTAAAAAAAAATACTATGCGCAATAAATGGTTTCGCGGCTTTTCCTATTCCCTATTAGTGATATTCATCATCATTAATATTTTAATGGCCAGCCAGGCCTACCACTTAACGCATTTTTATGCCAATATCCCGCCTCCACCGCGCCCCACAGAAATGAGTGCAGGTGCAAAAATGCAAGCGGCATTATTTGGAGTAAGTTTACCCAAGTCGAAAGTGGCAGATAGTTTAGCAATACCCCATAGAACAGTACAAATAAAAACTGAAGACGGACTATCGCTTGAGAGCTGGCATATTGGGCATTCCAATTCGGTTCCCAAGGGAACAGTAGTAATGTTTCATGGCCATGGG
>Ga0209668_10000357_pt1 | contig 18719 bp, 16 predicted proteins | sample FrelakmetPLP11PL_FD_187150 | JGI IMG/M metagenome (GOLD analysis project Ga0209668, IMG submission 187150) | Freshwater lake sediment microbial communities from the University of Notre Dame, USA, for methane emissions studies - PLP11 PL (SPAdes)... | ecosystem: Environmental > Aquatic >... | reverse complement strand
GAACCAACCGGCTCGCGGTACGTGCCGGACGGCACGCGCCCGAGGACCCACGCCCCCGTGCGGTCGATGGGCACGAAGGAGAATTCCTCGGTGCCCTGCACGTCACCCTCGTAGAGGAGGAAGTTCTCGGCCTCTTTCGCGTCGAAGGAGACCGAGATCGCCGAAAGGTAGTGCGCGTGAATCGACGCCTCGACGCCCGGGAGCGCGAGAATCTTGCGGTGGATGGTGGATTCGGTTGACGCCCGCCCGTCACCCCAACTGACGCGCGAGAAGCGCACGGGGACGACGTCGCTCGGGACGAGCGCGCCGAGCTGCGAACCCGACGCGGTGATGTGGAACACGTCGCGGTCGAGCGGGTCGCGAAGGGCGAGGTTCCCGCTGTGGGTGTTGTTGCCGCGCGTCAGCATGATCGCGCGGCCCGTCTCGCGCATGAGCGGGAAGATCCGCTGCGCCGCGCCCGCCCAGTTGCCGGTCAAGCCGGACACTCCTGCTGGTTCTGGCCGTGTCGGGCTTGCCTCGCCGAAGCCGCAGGCGGGCCGCCAGCCATCCGCTGGAACTCGGTCGCCCCGAGGATCGCGTCGAGCCCAAGCTCCTGGATGGTCATGGCGCGCGGCACGCCGCGCTCGTCCCAGCCGAGCGACTCGTAGTACTCGGCGCGCATCGCGCGGAAGTCGTCTTCGGGGCACACGACGTGTCCCTCCTCGACGGCGATCGGGTCGCGGTAGAAGCGCTCGGGAAGCCAGTCGTGCTCCGGCGTGAAGCCGCACAAGAGATTGAAGAGGCGCTCGAGCGTGAGCACGCGCCGCGAGACCGTTTCGAGATCGCTCGCCTTCATCTCGAGCCCGGTCACGTCGTTCAGCATGTTCGCGTATTCGTCGAGGGTGACCGAGAACCCGGCGAAGGCGCACACCCCGAGCACGTCGTAGGCGGTGTTCTGATAGGCGAAGTTGCGCGCGACAAGCGCCGCGCCCTCCGACTTGATCCCGGGAAACTCGCCGTACCCGGCGCAAAACGCGATCGGGGCGGAGTAGCCCCCCTGCAGGTGACAACCTCCCCGGGCCGTCATCATGTAGGACAGCGCCTGGGTCCACGTGACGCGCGGGTCGTAGGCGGGGATCTCCATGCCCTTCACGGCCATCGCCGCGTCCGGGTGCCCGTAGCGCTCGGCCAGGCGCTGCGCCCCGGATGCGAGCGCGCGGCCGAGTGACCCTTCGCCGCGAGCCATCGCGCCGACGAGCGGGACCAGCGCCCGGGCGTTCCCGAACGCCGGAGCGAACGGCCCCCCGTCCGGTCCATCCGCCGGCGCTGCCCCGCACGCGTGCGCGAACGCGTCCGCGTCCGCCATCAGCGCCCGCTCGCCATCGGAGCGCGCATCCGGCGCGGTAGCCCGCGCGATGCCGTAGATCTCCATCAGCGCCGCGATCGTGCCCCCGGCCGAGATGGTATCGAGGCCGAGCCGGTTGCAGAGATAGTTGGCCTCGGTGATCGGCTCGAGGTCGTAGATGTCGAGGTTGGCTCCGAACATCGCCACGGTCTCGAACTCGGGCCCCTCGCCGCTGTCGACGACCACGCCGCACTCGTCCAGGAGCTCGGTCTCGCGCGTGCAGCCGATAGGGCACAGGTAGCAGGCCCGGCGCCTGACCTTGATGGCCGGGTGCGAGGCCAGCGCTTCGCCGCCGATCTTCTCGATCTGCTCCGTGACGTGGCTGGTGTCGCGGAAGTTGCAGTGGACGAGCTCGTCGTACTGGGAGAGCATCCCGAGAAGGCCGGCCGTCCCCATCGAGGAGAGGATTCCGAACTGCTCGGGCGGCTTGGTGAGCTTGCCGACCCGCAGCTTCGCGTGGGCCTTGTAGGTCGAGCCCGCGATGTTCGTCGGGCGGAGCGAGTCGGGCGCCGCGGTCTCGACCACCATCGATCCAGCCACGACGATGGCGACCAGGTTCTTGGAGCCGAAGACCGCCCCTCCGCCTCCGCGTCCAAGGGCCCGCCCCTTGTCATTCATGATGGCGGCGATCCGAGCCTGGCGGCGGCCGGCGGCGCCGACGGTCATGACGCGCACGCCCTGCCCGTAACGCGACACGAGGGCGTCGGTCACCGCCTCGACATCGTCCAGGTCGGCCTCGGGCGGGGCGTCGAACCGCACCTGACCGGCATCGATGAAGAGGACGACCGGATCGGGCGAGCGCCCGGTCACGACCAAGGCGTCGTGGCCGGTCCGCTTGAACTCGATGCCCCATCTGCCGCCGCTGTTCGTCGATCCGATGCCTCCCGTGAGCGGCGACTTGAAGTTGGCGTGAAAGCGGGCGCTTGTCGGCACCGTCGTCCCGTTGGGGGGTGACGTGCTGATGATGAGGGGGTTCTCGGGCGCGAGGGGATCGACCGCGCGGAACGGGTTCGGGTGGCGGTCGCGAAGGCGAAGGAACCGCTCGACGAGGAGCGCAGTCCCGAGACCGCGCCCTCCCACAAACAGCTCCGCCAGACGCTCGTCGAGCGCGTGCGTGCGGGCGGTGCCGGAGGCGAGGTCCACCTCGAGCAGACGCCCCATTGTCCCCCTGGGTAGCGGGCTCATCGAGGGTGTGCGTCCTTTGGGTCGGGGACTGGATTGCCGGCGGCGAGGGGAGCCGAGCCACCACTCGGCACTTCGCGCGTCTAGTGATTCTAGGCCCGGGCCCGCCCCTGCGGCAAGGGACCGTCGCCATCGAAGGGGATGCACGCCGCGCTGCCGGAAGTCTCCGAAAGCACGGCCATGTCCTCCGCCGCCCAACTCGCCGAGGCGCCGGCCGTGACGCGCGCAGCGCCAGACGATCGCAATCCGGGCGTGACCACCGCCTGCTTCTGAGGCATCGACCCAAGGTGCCTTCCGTTGATCTGGCGAGCCCAGACCTCGCGCGTCCGGCCTGGCAGCGCCACCCTGACGCGTCGTCCCGCGAGCACTTCCTGCGGGTCGGCGTCTGGAAGCAGTACGGCGAGTGCCTTCGGCCCTTTCTCGACTTGCTGAGGCGCTAGGCCAACCGTCTATGTCGGACCCGTGAAGGCATGCTCGTGGCCAGCGAGATCATGGCGGTTTTCGTCCAGCCCTGAGTACGTTAAAGTAAGTCCCTTTGTCCGTCCTACTGCTGAGGAGGCCGTGATGGTTCGAACCCTTGCGCCGCTATTCGGAAGCCGGCCGGCATGGATCGTCCTTGGACTGCTCGCTGGGGTGATGGCGGCCGGTTCAGCGCCCGCGCAGGCGCCCGCCCAGCAGGCTCAAGCGGTGTCCAGCGCCCGCCTGTACTCCAATGATGGAGCCGTGACCCTGAACTTCATCAAGCCCGACAAGACGGCGGATTTCGAAGCAGCGCTCGCAAAGCTCAAGGACGCGCTGCAGAAAAGCAACAAGCCCGAGCGCAAGCAGCAGGCCGCCGGCTGGAAGATCTTCAAGTCCCCTGACCCGGCGGGCCCGAACGTGCTCTATATCTTCATCATCAATCCGTCGGTGAAGGGCGCTGACTACCAGGTGTCGAACATCATCGCCGAAGGGTTCGGCACCGGGCCGGAAATCAACGACCTCCTCAAGAAGTACGCGGAGTCCTACGCGCAGGGCATCAACATCGTGAATCTGAACCTGCTACACGATTTGAGCAAGTAGATCAGCTGCTACTTGGTAGCGGACAGGAGCGGACTATCGAAGGGAAAGCCGAACAGTCTCGGGTTCTCGCCAATCACGGCCGCCGAGACGATGTAGAACACGTAGTCGTAGGTCTCCTTCGGCACTTGGTCTCGATGGTGCTCGAGCAGTTTCCAGAAGTTGCGTTCCCGCGGATTGGCGGGCATGCGCCGAAGCAGCTTGATAATCCTCTGCTCGCCCCAATTATAGGAAGCCATGACCAGGAGGCCCGAGGCCTGTGCATCCGTCGAGTAGATGTCCTTGATGTAGCGCGCCGCCGCCTTTGTCGCTTTTTCCCACTGGGATCGCTCGTCAGCGGGATCGGGTCCTGGGACACCCGAGAGAGGCCCGATGGACAACCCGTATCGTGATCCGGTCTCGGGAATGAACTGCCACATGCCCTTGGCGATTCCCATCCGGGTCGGTGGTCCGCTTCTGAACGGGTCGAAATCGCTCTCCTGCATCGCCAGGTAGAAGAACTGCGGCGGCAGGTTCTGTCCGATGAACTCGGTGGCGATCGTCTTGATGTACCCTCTCTCCCGCGCGAGATTCACGGCCCGCTCGTAGCGACCGGTCGCTTGCCACTTCTGAATGTAGGTGGCGACTTCGGTCAGGTAGTCGGACGGCACCACCAACTCACATTCGCCGAACGTCCGCGTCACCTTCAGAATCAGGCGCTCCTGCTCGCTCAGGCCACGACCGTAGACGTTGAGCGTGGAAAGAAACTTGTCGTAGGCGCGCTCCATCTCGCGTCGGTTGTCCAGATACTGCGCCAACTGATTGCGCCCCTGCGTGCCCGATGTCGCCAGCAAGGCCTCCATCCCGGCGATCTTGACGTCCTGCGACTTCATCAGGTAGAACAATTCCTCGGCTGCGGCCTGTTGGCGCACCATCTGGCGATGCGCGCGGTAGGCGTAGCCTCCGGCACCTACTCCCGCGAGCAGCACGACCGCCACAATCCAGCCGTACCTGCGCTTCTGTCGCTTCTGGATCTCATGGAACGTTCTGCGGATCATGATCGTTTGCGGGCCGTCCTGCCCGTCGCGGGGCTCACGGCCGAAGTACTTGGCCATCATCGCCTTGCTGTCGCCAACCGGTTGGGTGTGCGGCACGACGGAACGCGGGATCGTCGGCTTCGCCGGGGGCTCCAGTTCCAGCGTCAGCAGGGGCCCGTCCAAGCCTCCAAGCCGAAGGGACGCGCGCTGGTCGATCGGCGCGGTCTCGACGCGGTCACCATTGATGAACACGCCGTTGATGCTCTGCAGATCGCGGACACGCCAACGGCCGTCCTCGAACGAAACCACCACATGCTTCCGGCTCACATGAGCGTCGTCGACTTGCACGTCGCAATCGGCGCCCCGACCGACGTGGAAGGGGTGCTCGAAGACACACTCGCGTCCGTCGGGCGTCCGGACCCGTAGCCTGGGAACGACCGGCGGGCGAGAGGACGGTCGAGGTCCGTTCATTGGGGCAGTTTCCTTATTTTGCACCAGGCTGCGACACCAGTCCAGGTCTCTCGGGTGACTCGGATCTGACCAGACGATACAGGCGGTATTGGTAGCTCCGCTCACGTGCCGACGCGATTTGCTCCGACTGGAACCCGTTCAGCATGGACCGGCAGAACGTCGTCTGCACGGGGTCGTCGACGTTGCACCAGAAGCCCCACTGGAGGTAGACGCCCCCGGCGTAACGGTTGAACAACTGCTCGCGGACGTAGCCCGGAACGGTCAGTCCCAACGACATCTGTGCCGCGCTGATGCCCCAGACATGAAAGAGACTGGGATTGTGCGTGAGCACCACGGAGTGTGGAGGCAGCAATTGCGAAAAGCGCTTCGCATATGTGACGTCCGCGCGAGCGGCCCACGCTTCCTCACCGACTGATCGGGAGACCGGTAAGGACCAGGAGAATTGCACCAGCGTGGCTACAACAACGGCGGCGAGAGCCGTCCGTCGGGAACACCAGCGAGACAACACGTCCGCGGCCCGCGTCAATCCCATCCCGGCGAGCAGGACGAGCGGCACATGCGACAGCAACGAGAAGCGGACGTCGGCGCCGTAGTAGTAACTGCCGGCATAGAAGGGCACGAACACGCCCCAGAACGACAGGAAATACATGCCGAGCAGCAGGGCCTCCAGCCTTGCGTGGCGCGACCCCACCAGGCCCAGGAACGCGGCGAGCGCGATGAGAACCGGGAAGCGCTCGTCATGTCCGAGATAGAACCACGAGTTGAGCGGCAGGTTCGTCTTGACGTACTGCCATCCGAAACGCGCCGCCGGCGCGCCCCATGTTTCGTGTCGGACCGACATGAGATGCAGAACCGTGGGAAGGCACAGGGATGCTCCCGCCGCCGCTGCCCACCAAATGCGACGCCGCCGAAGTTCGCCCGGTGCGAGCAGCAGCACGGCGACCGCCACGAGCGGGAGGGCGAGCACGGATTCCGGGCGCAGTGTGGTCGCAAACGCGGTGACCGCGACCGTCCAGGCCAGAGCAGAGGTCGTGCGGACACGTGCGAAATGGACGGCAGCGATCAGCGCCGCCGCGGTCATGAGGGCCGCGGAGGGCTCGGCGGATGCGGTGTTCGTCCACCACAACTGCATCGGGAGCAACGCGAGGACGAGGCCGCTCAGCACCGCGCCCCGCGTGTCCGCGAAGAGCAGTTGGCTTAAGACCACCACCAGGAACGCCGTCAGGCCGGCAACCAGATTGTTGAAATAGAACGCCGCGTCTGCGCGAACGCCGGCAATCCGGTAGACGAGCGAGAGCAGATACGGATACCCGTTCGGTTCCTTGTTGAACTCGCCTTGCCAGCATTGCAGCCGCCCGGATTCGAGGGTGCCGTCGTTGCACATCTGGGCCAGATGCAGGTCGGTGAGATTCTGGGCGACGCCCTGGTAGATCTGTTCGTCGTAGAAGATGCGATTGGTTCGAGGAGCCACAGACGCCGTCAGCAATGTCGCCGCGGCTCCCACCACGGCCGCCCAGAGGGCCAGCCGTCTGGTGATCGGCAGGCGTTTCGCTTCGACCAGCGTTGTCACGGCGACGCACGCGAACAACGCTTCGAGCAGCCAGAACTCCCAGCGCCGGAGCATCTCTCGAAGGACGTCTGGCGGGAGACGCAGGGCGAGGAAGCCGAGACCTGCCGGAACCGCCAGCAGCCCCAGCATGGGAAGAACGGATCGAAGCGGACGAATGAAACCAGATGTCATCGTGTCAGCCCGGAGTCGGTCATGGCGAGGAACGGGCCCACGGCGATCGCGTCGGCGCCGCATGCCGCGAAGACGTCGAGCGCCTCGTCCGGCGTGCACACCAGGGGAGACCCGTGCAGGTTGAAGCTGGTGTTGAGCACCGCGCCGACGCCGATTCGCGCGCGCAGGCCGCGGAGGAGGTCGGCGAATGGTCCCGGATCGTCATCCGGCACCATCTGCGGACGGCAGGATCCGTCCACATTGATCACGCCGCTCAACGCACCGCGGTGCTCGTGGGCGGCCATGTAGGCCATGGTCATGTGCCGGTTGGCCGTTCCCGTGAAGTCAGCCAGCAGGCGACGGGCCTCGCTCTCGAGCAGGCTGGGGCAGAAAGGCTGATACCAGACCCGGCGTTTCAAGACGAGGTTCAGCCGATCGCGAAGCGCCGGTCGATCGGGTCTGGCGAGGACGCTGCGCTGCCCGAGTGACCGAGGCCCGTACTCCATCCGCCCCTGCAACCACAAGACGACGCGCTCGTTCGCCACCAGGTCGGCGACGGCGTCGCCGATGTTCTCACACGCACGATACCGGACCTGTCGAGTCGAGAGCGCGCGCTCGATGGTGGCACGGTCGTACTCGGGCCCGAGCGCCATCGATTCGAGGAGGGGCGGCTGCTCTTCGCCGAGATCCGCCCGCGCGATGGCCGCGGCGCCGACGGCGAGCCCTCCGTCCCCCATGTGCGGAAAGACGAAGACGTCTTCGACCCCCGGCAACAGACGTACGCGCCTGTTCACCTTGATGTTCGACGCGATGCCGCCAGCCAGCGCCACCCGGCGCTCACCCGTGGCCTGGAGTGCGTGCGTGACCAGATCCACGCACGCGCGTTCGAGCGTCCGCTGCGCCATCAACGCGAACTGTTCGTTGGGGAATCTCCACAGGATCTTCTTGAGCGGAGCGGCGAGCCGCGACGCCGGCATCGCGGTGACGAACTGCAGCTCGGGCGCTGTCAGCAGCGGAAGCATGGCGTTGAGGTCGTCCTCGACAGGCGACGCGTAGTCGGACAGCGCCATGACCTTCCCCTCGTCCTCGAGCTCGCGCATGTTCAAGAGATGCGTGACGTGCTCGAAGAACACACCCGGCGAACATCGCGCCGGGGTGAACGCGAGGAGGTCCAGACGGCCGTCGCGGAATCGGCTCACGGACGCTGAACGACCGTCCCCGACACCGTCCATGGTGATCACGACGGCCGTCGCGAAGCCGCTCGCGTACGCGGCGGCCGCTGCGTGGCACTCGTGATGGTCGTAGATGTTGAGTCGCGCGTTCGCGATCCCGCTCCTGTGCAGGTCTCTCGCGAGCGCCCACCGGCTCACCGCGCGCGACAGGGCATTGGGCGGCCACTCGGTCATCCGGTACTTCGCGTACCTCTTCAGGCTCGCCCATGCGCCCGGGGCGGCCTTCCGGCGACGCACTTGATAGTACGCCTCCTTCGTCGAGGGCAGCACGCGGCTGAGGGTCTTCGCGATGTCGGAGGTACAGGCCGCCACGAACTGCACCGCGTCCGGCTTCAACCCGCCGATCTCGAGGCACGCCGCAATCGCCTGGCGGGGAAACCGGACCTCGAGCTTGCGGCGTGTCAGCCGCTCCTCGTTGATTGCGGCGACGATGCGGCCGTTGATGAGCAGTGCGGCTCCTGCGTCGTGCCCGTCCCAGACGCCGAGTATGTTCATCGATCTCAGCCTCAGCGGCGCACGCGCCCGGGTGCTTCGGCTGACGACAGCGGAGCGACTCCGGTGCGGTCGGGGTAACGCGTCAGGTACAGATGCGTGATGGCATTCCAGACGTAGCGCAGGGCCACACGCCGGACATTGATGTGCGACATGCCCGCGCCCCGCTCGTATTCGTGGCTCGGCACTTCGGCCATCCGGTAGCCGAGACCCAGCGTGCGCATAATCATCTCCTGCTCGATGGTCGTCGAGTCCGACCGAAGGTGCAGCCCCCGAAGCACATCGGTACGGATCGCGCGGAACCCGTTCTGGCTGTCGCTCAGGCGGACCGCGAAGCGACGATTGATGCACGCGGTGATCAACGAGCTGCCTGCGAGCCGGAAGAACTCGTCGAAGCCGCCGTGCAGCTCGCTGGATCCACCTCTCAGGCGCGACGCTGTCACGTGGTCGGCCGATCCGTCGAAAATGGGTCCGACGAGAGCCGGGATGTCCCGATGATCGTGTGACCCGTCGGCATCGATGAAGACTGTCACAGCCGTTTGGATGTGCGGGATGGCGGCGCGCATGGCCTGCCCTTTACCACGGCCCTCGTCCATCAACACGCGGGCGCCCGCGGAGGTCGAGCGATCGACGGTCGCGTCGGTCGTCCGGCGATCGACCACGACGAGGGTCTCGCGCGCGAATGGCGCACAGCCCTCGATCACGTCGACGATGGTTGCTTCTTCGTTCTTCGCCGCGATGACGACGGTGACATCGTCGGGTATCGTCACGACGCACCGTCGTGGGTCGGGCGGGCCAGCGGCGGGTTGTCGCCAACCGCGTGGAGCGGGATGACGGGGGTTGGTCGCGGCCGCGGACCGGGGTCGAACGGTCTGACGAGGTTGCCGAGGATCGACTGGTAGGCCTCACAGGGCGTCCAGCAATGAGGGCAGTCGCCTTCCCAGATCTCGCGCTGGACCGCGGACGTGCCCGCGCTTCGCCAGATGGGGCCGATCTCCATGTTCGCGTCGCGCAGCCGGCCCAGGGGCCGTGTGTAGCTGATGCACGGGAACACCGTACCCCAGGGATCGATGAAACAGCTGGACCTCAGCGCATGGCACCGCATCGGCGTGAGGCCGCTCTCGAGATAGCGCTCGAGCTTTGCCAGGTACCGCCGCTCGATCCATCTGGATACGAAGGGGGAACTTCCACGGCGGTCGCGGTAGGCCCGGAGTTCGCGGAGGGCCGAGTCGCGTGGAGCGATGACCGACACGTCGGCCGAATTGCCGTAGTAGTGCTCCGAGACCTGAGCGAGGTTGACGTGGAAATCCTCCCACGTGAGGCGAGGATACCGCTCCTGGCACGCCGCGAACGCCCGCTCGACCTGTCCCACGTTGTGTCGCGACAAGGTCATTCCGAGCACGGCTTGGACGCCGCGCATCTGGTGCAGTGCGGCAAAGGTCTCCATCTGCCGTTCGAAACCGCCCTTGATCCCGCGCACCTCGTCGTTGGTCTTCTCGTCACCATCGAGGCTGACCGTGACGATCACATGCGGAATGCCCCGATTGGCGACCCGTTCCGTCGCGCGGGCGATCTTGTCCGTGAGAAACCCATTCGTCGGAAAATGCAGCACGACGAGGTCACGCCATGAGGCAACAACGGCGTCGAGAATATCGCCGATGTCCTTGCGGAGGAATATCTCGCCGCCCGTGAGGTCAGCCCACGAGAACCGGCGGTTGCGCTCGATGAACCGCAGGACTTCGATCGTGCTCAGTTCTTCGGCCGGCTTCCGCTGCCAGATATTGCACGTCTTGCAGCGGTATTGACACCAGTAGGTCAACGCGAGATTGACCTTGAGCGGCCGCTCGAGTCGAGCGACGTTTGCTCGGGCGACTCGAGCCGCAGCCACCGCATAACGCGCCAGGCTCACCGCGTGCCCTCGCCCATCGAACGTTGTCTGGAACGGGGCGCCCGAGGGGCGGGCCCCGATCCGGGAGATTCCGCCCTCGGAAATCTCTCGTAGACCGGCAGAATTACCGTGTGGCCGCCGATTCGCAGGTGCAGGATCACTGAATCTGGCGGTGATTATAGGATCTCTTCGGCGTTTCGGCCAGTCCCATTTCCCATCGAGGCGGGAGCGCCGGTGGCGCCCATGGCGTTTGCATACGCTTCCGTCCCGTGCGGGCAGCGCTGCCGCTTTTTTGCTATCAACTCCTGCCCGAAATCGGTACAATCCGTCCCAACGAACGCCACTTTGTGCGGAAGACCCCGATGGGCGGGCAATCGCGCAGGCGAGCACCTGAGTTCGGTTCGGCAGGTCTTTGACGTTACCAGCGAATGCACCTCAGCCGAGAAACCGAGCGCCTGGACAGGTCGACGAGGTGAGAGGGGCTGGGGAGAGATCGTATGAGTGGTGGATGGCAAGCGCGGGACCTCCTGCTCCCGATCAGCGCCGATCACCCATGCGGGGAGAGCCTGGAGGACACGCAAACACTGGCCGCCTTCGACGCGTATAGCCTGTTTGGTCAAAAAGCCAAGCCGCTCGACGCAGAGCCAGAGACGGGCGAAAAGCAGGTTGAAAAGTGGGTGCCGAAGCCGCCGGATTCTCCAATCTGGAATGAGATTCGCGACAAGGCGATCGAGGCACTGGCCATAAGCAAGGATCTGCGGTTGCTGGCTCACCTGGGCACGGCGTTGCTCAGGACTGATGGCGTGCCGGCATTTGCCGAGACGCTGGATGTCGCGTCCCAATGGCTGACGATGTACTGGAGCGAAACCTATCCGCTCGTCGATGAGGACGCCCTCCTTCGGTGTAACGCGCTGAACTGCTTCGCCGATCCGATGGCTGTCGTGGACGGCTTTCGGAAAGCGCCCCTGGTCCGCAATCGTGCGCTGGGCACATGCAGTCTGCGCGACATCGAGATCGCGGCAGGTCAGCTGCCACCCGACAAGCGGCGCGCACCGCTGAACGAGACCCAGATCGCCGCGGCTTTTTCGTCGATGCCGCTCGCCGACCTCACGCACCTGCGCGAGAGCGTGGTCAACGCCAAGGCCTCGCTGGAGAAGATCGACGCGACCGTGACCACCGCGATGGCGGAGATCGCTGCAGAGAAGCTCGCCCGGACGGGAAAGCATGCGGTCGAACCTGCCGCGACACTCAGGTTCGCTCCCCTGGCGGACCAGCTCGCACGAACGATTCTCGTCCTGGACGCTCAGCTCAAGGCGCATCCGGACAGTTCGGGGGTTCCGGCCACCGGGGAGGATGGGGTCGCGGCGCCGGTGCCCGGCGCCTTGGAAGGCGCATCGATCAGCGGCGTTGTCAGGTCTCGGCAGGATGCCATCCGGGCCTTGGACGCGGTCGCGGACTTCTTCAGGAGTACAGAGCCGTCGAGCCCGATCCCGCTGTTTACGGAGCGAGCAAAGCGTCTGGTTTCCAAGGATTTTCTCGAAGTGCTGGCCGACATCGTCCCCGACGCAGTGGCGCAGGCACGGGTGGCGGGCGGCGTGAAACCGAGCGAGTAGCGGCCGGAACGATTTCGGCAGGAGGCAGTCCGTGGCCAAGGCGAGCAGTCAGAAATTCGTGGCGCGCAATCGCGCGCCCCGCGTGCAGATCGAGTACGACATCGAGCTCTATGGAGCCGAGAAGAAAATCCAGCTGCCCTTCGTCATGGGAGTGCTGGCGGATCTGGTTGGCAAGCCTGCCGAGTCGCCGCCGGACGTTGCCGATCGCAAGTTTCTCGACATCGACACCGACAATTTCGATAGCCGAATGAAGGCGCTCAAGCCGCGCGCAACGTTCCAGGTGCCCAACACGCTCACCGGCGAAGGCAATATCAGCGTGGAGCTGACCTTCGACAAGATGGACGATTTCTCGCCCGCGGCGGTGGCCCGTAAAGTGGATGCGCTCAAGAAGCTGCTCGAAGCCAGAGAGCAGCTCCAGAACCTGATCACGTATATGGACGGCAAGACAGGGGCGGAAGATCTTGTGAGCAGGCTGTTGCGAGATCCCCAGCTCCTGCAAGCGCTGGCGCCGGCCAAGAGTTCCCAGGACGAGCCCGCGTGACTGGTGTGAACCGTCGAGCAGAGGATAGCCATGGCTGACCCCAAAACACAGCAGCAGACGCAGCCGGAAGTCGGAACCGTCGAAGGGACGGAGTTCGACGTCCTGCTGCGAAAAGAATTCAAACCGAAGACCGACGCGGCCAAAGAAGCCGTGGAACGGGCGGTTCGGACGCTGGCAGAGCAGGCGCTCTCGCAGACCGCCCTGATCGGCGACGACGTCGTCAAGTCCATCGAGGCGATGATCGCCCAGTTGGACAAGAAGCTGACGGAGCAGATCAACCTGATTCTGCATCACCCCGATTTTCAAGCGCTCGAGGGTGCCTGGCGGGGCCTGCACTATCTGGTGAGCAATACGGAAACCGACGAGATGCTCAAGATCCGCTTCATGAACATCAGCAAGCAGGATCTCGGCAAGACGCTGAAGAAGTACAAAGGCGCGGCGTGGGATCAGAGCCCGCTGTTCAAGAAGGTCTACGAAGAAGAGTATGGCCAGTTCGGCGGCGAACCCTACGGCTGCCTCGTGGGTGATTACTATTTCAGCCAGACGCCGGCCGACGTGGAACTGCTCGGTGAGATGTCCAAGGTGGCCGCCGCCGCGCACACCCCCTTCATCGCCGGGGCCTCGCCGACGGTCATGCAGATGGGGACCTGGCAGGAACTGGCCAACCCGACCGACCTGACGAAGCTCTTCACCACGCCGGAGTACGCCGGCTGGCGCTCGCTCCGCGAATCCGACGATGCGCGCTATCTCGGCCTGGCCATGCCGCGTTACCTTGCGCGGTTGCCCTACGGCGCAAAGTCAAGCCCCGTGGAAGAGTTCGATTTCGAGGAGGACACGGGGGCGGCCGATCACGGCCGGTACACCTGGGCGAATGCCGCCTACGCGATGGCGGTGAACATCAACCGCTCGTTCAAGCTCTACGGATGGTGTTCGCGCATCCGCGGCATCGAATCCGGCGGCGCCGTCGAAGGCTTGCCCACGCACACCTTTCCGACCGACGATGGCGGCGTCGACATGAAGTGCCCGACCGAGATCGCCATCAGCGACCGGCGCGAGGCCGAACTGGCGAAAAACGGCTTCATCCCCCTGGTGCACCGGAAGAACTCGGATTTCGCCGCGTTCATCGGGGCGCAGTCGCTGCAGAAACCGACCGAATATGACGACCCCGATGCGACCGCCAACGCGAACCTGGCGGCGCGGCTCCCGTATCTGTTCGCATGCTGCCGATTCGCCCACTACTTGAAGTGCATCGTGCGCGACAAGGTCGGCTCCTTCAAGGAGCGGGACGACATGCAGGAATGGCTGCAGAAATGGATCATGAACTACGTCGACGGCGACCCTGCCCATTCTTCGGAATCAACCAAGGCGCAGAAACCGCTCGCCGCCGCCGAAGTCCAAGTTGACGAAATCGAGGGGAATCCTGGCTATTACTCGGCGAAGTTCTTTCTTCGCCCGCACTATCAACTGGAGGGGCTGACCGTGTCGCTCCGGCTGGTGTCCAAGCTGCCATCTGCCAAGGCTGGTTGAGCGTTCGTGGTGTCGGTTCACGACAACGCCGCGTGACAAAGAGAGGAGCTTCGTTATGGCATCAGACATCTTCGCAAAACTCGGTGATATCAAAGGCGAATCGCTCGACGCCAAGCACAAGGGCGAAATCGAGGTGCTCTCGTGGTCGTGGGGAGTGACGCAGTCGGGGACGATGGCCCACGGGAGCGGGGGAGGCGAAGGCAAGGCGAGCTTCCACGATTTCAGCTTCAACCACTACATCGACAAATCGTCGCCGGTGCTCTTGAAAGCGTGCGCGACCGGTGAGCACATCAAGGAGGGGACGATCACGGTGCGCAAGGCCGGGAAGGGCCAGCAGGAGTTCCTGATCATCAAGATGAACGACATCATCATCACCGGCGTGGCTCCAAGCGCGACTGGCGATGGGGGTTCGACGGCGGAGAGCATCGCGCTTCAGTGCGCCAAAGTCGACCTGGAATACAAGCCGCAGAAGGCCGACGGGTCGCTGGAGGCTGGCGTCCATTTCAAGTACGACATCAAGGGCAACAAGGAAGGATAGCCGGGCGCGGCCTGTTGCCCAGCCTGACTCGCTCGAGGCGGCGCCATCATGGGCTTGGGGCCAACATGGTGGCACCGCGCGCGAGCCGGTATGACAGAAGACCAACCAACGCGACAGCCTCGAATGTGAGTGCGTTATGAGTGCCGGCTCTGGTGACATGTTCCTGATGGTCAAGGGGGCCAGGCACGGCCTGATCAAAGGGGAATCGCAGGACGAGCAGCACAAAGGCGAGATCGAGGTCACGAGCTGGTCCTGGGGGATGCTGGGCAGACCGAACCTGGGGGGCGGCGCCGCCACAGGGAAAGGGGCCATGCAGGACCTGAGAATCGTGAAACGGATCGACAGCGCGTCGACCGCCTTGATGCTCGCGGTGCGAACGAATGAGCCGATCCAGAAAGCCGTGCTGACGCTGCGCAAGGCCGGCAAGACCCAGGTTGAATACCTGAAGGTCGCGATCGAGGACGGGCGGGTGACCTCGCTCACGGTCGAAGGCGGCGATTCGAGCGGCGGCGCAGGCGTGGTCGAAACCGTAACGTTCTCGTTCAACAAGGTCCAGGTCGATTACGTGCCTCAAGGGAAGGACGGCAACCCGCTGGGTGGGATGACCTTCCAGGACCAATGGAGCAGCAGCGTTTAGGCCGGCGCGGGTCGCTGCTGGACGTTTCCCTCGGGATGCCACACCATGAGCCTCGCCGAACTCGCCGAACAGACGCTGAGGGGCGGCGATCCAGTCGCGGCCCTCGCTCTCTTGCAGCAGCGGGTGCGCGCCGAACCGTCTGACCCTCAGCTTCGCGTCTTCCTCTTTCAGTTGCTCTGCGTGCTCGGCGAGTGGGAGCGCGCCCTCAACCAACTCGAGGTCGCATCCACCCTCGACCCTGCGGCCCTGCCCATGCGCCAGATCTACGGGGACGCGGTTCGCTGCGAAGCCGCCCGGACAGAAGTGTTCGCAGGCAGGAAGTCGCCGATGATCTTCGGTCAGCCCGACCAGTGGCTGGCGCTGCTCATCGAGTCGCTGCTCGTCGCGGGCCTCGGCGAGCACGAACGATCGCAACAACTCCGGGCCGCGGCCTTCGACGAGGCACCGGCATCGACAGGCGAGATTGATGGACGGCCGTTCTCCTGGATCTCCGACGCCGATTCTCGGCTGGGCCCGGTGCTCGAGGCGGTCATCAAGGGCTGCTACTACTGGGTGCCCTTCTCCCGCTTGATCAGGATCCAAATCGATCCGCCCGAGGATTTGCGCGATGTCGTGTGGATGCCGGCGCATCTGGAGTTCGAGAATGGCGGCGAGTCGCTGGCGCTCATCCCCACTCGATATCCCGGCTCGGAGAAGTCCGGCGACGGCCTCATCGCCCTTGCCCGCAAGACCGTGTGGGAAGAGATGGCGACGGACGCGCACCGCGGGCTCGGTCAACGCATCATCGCGACCGATGCCGAGGAGGTGCCCCTGATGGAGGTCCGCTCGATCACGATCGCTGGCCGCAGCGAGGAGACGACGGATCTCGCCGACGACCGTGGCTGAGCCCCAGCCGGCCCAGGATCGGCTGCAACCGGCGTTGCTGGACCGCCTGAAGGACGACGAGCCGGGCAGGCTGCAGGAATCGGACGACGCCCGCGTGCTGTCGAAACGGCGCATCCGGGAATCGGTCTTGCGCGATCTCGCCTGGCTGTTCAATGCGACGCAACTCGAAGCGGTCAACCCTCTGGCGAAGGCGCCGCACGTGCGCCGGTCGGTGCTGAATTTCGGCTTGCCCGCAATGTCCGGGCAGACGGGCTCTTCGTTCGACGTGACGGACCTCAGACGAGCCATCAGGGAAGCCATCCTCAACTTCGAGCCCCGCATCCTGGCATCCACCTTGGAGATCAACCAACTGGAAAAGGACGGGGAGTTCGTCAACGCCACACACAACGTGATCGGCGTCGAGATCCACGGCTATCTCTGGGCGCAACCGGATCCGATTGAATTCCTCGCGCGCACCGATTTCGATCTCGAGACCGGAAAAGTGCGGATCACGGATCTCAACTCGTCGCAGGGGAGCGGGTGATGGACGAGCGCTTCCTCGAAATCTACAACGACGAGCTTGGCCACCTGCGCAAGAGCACCGCCGAATTCGCAGGAGACTTTTCGAAGATCGCCGCACGCCTCGGCATCCGCGGGGAGCAGGTCCCCGACGACCCGTACGTGGAGCGTCTGCTCGAAGGCGTCGCGTTTCTGGCGGCCCGCGTGCAGCTCAAGCTGGACGCCGAATTTCCGCGCTTCACGCAGGCACTCCTCGAGATTGTCTATCCCCACTATCTGGCCCCGACGCCGTCGATGCTGGTCGCGCAGTTCAAGCCCGATCCGAACGACTCCAGGCTGGTGGGCGGTCCCACGGTGCCCCGTGACAGCGCGCTGTCGAGCGTGTTGACCGCCGACGATGCCACCGCGTGTGAATTCCGCACGGCGCAGGACGTCACCCTGTGGCCGCTCGAGATCGTGTCGGCGAGCTACTTCTCATCATTTCCGCCCGATCTTCCGCTTACGAAGGTGCCGGTCCCGCAGCACCGCCTCAGGGGCGGCGTCAGGATTCGACTCAAGGCCACCGCGGGGCTGAAGTTCTCGCAGATGGCGATTGACCGGCTGTGTTTCTACCTCACCGGCCGCGACGATGTGGCGAACAAACTGTATGAGCTGTGCCTGGCGACCGGCCTGGGCACGCTGATACTGCCAGGAACGGGCTCGAAGGCCGCCTGGCACGCATTTCTTCCTGCGACGTCCATCCAGCCGGTCGGCTTCACCGACGCCGAGGCGCTCTTGCCGGCGACCGTGCGGTCGTTTCAAGGCTACCGGTTGCTGCAGGAGTATTTCTCGTTTCCGCAACGCTACCGGTTCTTCGAGCTGACGGGCCTCGCCCGAGACCTCACACGTGTTGAGACCGACCAGGTCGAGCTCGTGGTGCTCCTGGGACGCGCCGAGCCGACGCTCGATAGCGTCGTCGACGCCTCGAATCTGGCGCTGTTCTGCGCGCCGGCCATCAATCTGTTCCCGAAGCGTGCCGATCCGATCAGTGTGACCGACAACGCGCACGAGTACCATGTCGTACCAGACCGTCCCCGGCCGCTTGATTTCGAGACCTACGCGGTGACCGCCGTCGTCGGCCACGGCACCGGAGCGGACAGCGAACAGCCGTTTCTGCCGTTCTACGCGGCCCGCAACGCGGAAGGGCAACATCAGCACTCGGCGTACTTCACGACGCGCCGCGAGCCGCGGATGGTGTCGGCGAGCGCCAAGCGCCGTGGACCGCGCTCGAGCTACATCGGGACGGAAGTGTTCCTGTCGCTCGTCGACGCGGCCCAGGCCCCCTTCAGCGCCGACCTGCGCCAGCTCTCGATCAAGACGCTCTGCACCAATCGGGATCTCGTGCTGCAGATGCCGATCGGCGGCGGGACGAGCGACCTGTCGCTCGACGAGGTGGCCGCGCCGCTCGCGAGCATCCGCGTGATCAGCGGTCCCAGCCGCCCGTACGCGCCGCTGGCCGACGGGGCCATGTCCTGGCGCGCCATCAGTCATCTGTCGCTCAACTACCTGTCGCTCGTACAATCGACGCCGGAGCAAGGGGCGGCCGCGCTGCGCGATCTCCTCGATCTGTACGCCTCGAAAGCGGACGTGAGCGCTCGACGGCAGCTCGAGGGGATCCGATCGGTGCGCGTCGAACGCGTCGTACGCCGGCTGCCGGGCCCCGGTCCGCTCGCCTTCGGCCGCGGCCTCGAGATCACTGTGCACGTCGACGAACTGGCGTTCGAGGGCTCCAGCGCCTTCCTGCTGGGATCGGTGCTCGCTCGATTCTTCGCCCGTCACGTGTCGATCAACTCGTTTACGGAAACCGTCTTGCGGTCCGACAACCGCGGGGAGATCAAGCGATGGAGCCCGCAATGGGGCGAGAGACCGACGCTCTAGTCTTCTTCGCGGATCTGGCCGCCGCGCCCTACCGGCACGACTTCTACCAGACGCTCCGGCGGATCGAGTGCCTGTACGCCGACAAGCCGCGGTGGGGACGCGCGCTGCGCCCGGTCGAC
>Ga0209668_10000356_pt1 | contig 18720 bp, 27 predicted proteins | sample FrelakmetPLP11PL_FD_187150 | JGI IMG/M metagenome (GOLD analysis project Ga0209668, IMG submission 187150) | Freshwater lake sediment microbial communities from the University of Notre Dame, USA, for methane emissions studies - PLP11 PL (SPAdes)... | ecosystem: Environmental > Aquatic >... | reverse complement strand
TACACACTTAACCCAATGACTGATGGGGCTTACGTGCAGTGGGACAACGCATTTGTTTTTAGGGAATATATCGTATGACAACAATTTACGCAGTCACTGGCACGCAAATTAATCATGCTGAATTTGTACGATTGACTGTTGGTGTTGCAGAAACAGAATACACGTTCTGTAACGCAGGCGCACCAATTACTGTGGATGGCATCACATTCTCTAATTTAGGCGCACTACTGCAAGTTGGTGACGTTCAGCGCGATATTAAAGCAACGTCTGATGACATGACAATTCAGTTGACAGGCATCGACCCGACAAGCGTTGCATTGATTTTAAGCAGTGACATTAAAGGTTCGATTGTCGAAGTATGGCGCGGGTTTTTTGATTCAAACAATCAGATTATTACATCACCTACACAACAGTTTTTTAAACGCTATCAAGGCATCATTAATAGCGTATCAATCACTGAAGATTTTAATTCTCAAGCGCGTACACGCGTTGCAACGTGTTCAATTGCTTGCTCATCGATGCGTCGTGTATTAGAGAATCGTTTGTCAGGCGTAAAAACAAATCAAAACAATTGGCAGTTTTTATATGCAGACGACATATCAATGAATCGTGTATCAGAGATTGCAAACACATACTTTGACTTTGGCAAACCACCTTCAACGCAAACGCAAGCAAGTGAAACAACAGTTACCTATGATGGCGGTGGTGATAGTGGTGGAGATGGTGGAGTAGGCGATTAAATGATAAGAATTGCAACAAGATATGACATTCCAAGATTGCTAGAAATTGTTGAATCTTATGCCTATGAGAATCCAATTAAAAAACTGGCACAAGAACACAATCATTTTCCTCGATACGTTGAAGAACTATTATTTAGCATCATTCAAGGTCGCGGTTTTATATTTATTGATACGCATATGCGCGGTGCAATCATTGCGTATAAAAGCAACAACATTTGGTCTCCAAAAGTAAAAGAATTAAATGAGTTGTTATGGTGGGTTGAACCTGAATACAGAAATGGGACAATTGGCGGTCGTCTATGGAAAGCATTTGATGAGCAAGCAACAATAATGCTAAATCATGGTGACGTTGACGTTGTGATTACGTCTGTGTCCGCAAATGGTCCATTGATTGATTACACAAAGCGCGGTTACAACGCGGTCGGTGCAAGTTTTGTGAAGGAATAAAAATGGTTTCATCCATTGTTTTGGCGGCAATTTATGGTGACGTTATTGTGGCGGGTGCCGCTTTGGGGTCGATGGGTTATGCCGCCGCCGCTTTCGCAATTAACTTTGCCGTATCACAATTAATTACACGCGCATTTGCGGATAACCCTGAAGCGCAACAAGACATGGGCGTGCGTCAGCAAGTGCCGCCAAGTGGAGTAAACGCAATTCCTATTGTGTATGGCAGTGCATACATGGGCGGCACATTTGTCGATGCTGTACTCGCTAACGAACAACGCAAAATGTATTACGTCTTGGCAATCTCAAGCATCAGCCCAAATGGTCAATTTACGTTTGACCAAACCAGTATGTATTATGGTGACAGGCTTATTGCGTTTGACCCTACTGAGCAAGGCAAAGTTGCGTCATTGTCTGATGAAGTAAACCCGCCCGATACAAAGATTGCAGGCAATCTATTTATCTATTTGTTTACATCAAATCAAGCGGGAACTATTACCCCAATTAACAGCAGTGGCTCATTGCCTAGCACCATCATGGGCGGCAGTGACATTGCGGTTGACCAACGTTGGCCTGTCAGTGGTCGTCAAATGAATGGTTTGGCGTTTGCAATTGTTGTATTAAATTACAACCGAGATGCAGACACAACGTCATTGTCACCAATTACGTTCAATGTAAGTCACACATTAAATGGCACAGGCGTGGCAAAGCCTGGAGACGTATGGTATGACTACATCACAAATAAAGTTTATGGCGGTGCAGTGGGATGGATGCCTGATGGCACGTTTAATTCATCGTTTGTTAATGCTACATCAGCAACGGCTTTAAACACGTACAGCGACGAGTTAATCACGTTTGATGACTATGAGGGCAACCCTGCCACGCAAGCGCGTTATCGCATTAATGGCGTACTTGATGCGGGTCAATCTGTCTTGTCAAACATTGACAGAATTATGTCTGCGTGCGATTCATGGATGACATATAACGCGGCACTTGGTCAATGGTCTGTCGTTGTTAACAAAGCGGAATCAACGTCATTTGCATTTGATGATGACAACATTGTTGGCGAGATTCGCGTCAGTGCAACAGATATTACGTCATCAATCAATCAAGTTGAAGCGCGATTTCCGTTTAAAAATAATCGTGACCAAGCCGCGTTTGTCAACATCGAGACACCTAGCGGTTTACTGTATCCAAACGAGCCAGTGAACAAGTATTCAATCACTTACGATTTGGTTAACGACAGTGTACAGACACACTATCTTGCAAACAGATTGCTAGAGCAAGCACGCGAAGATTTGATTGTCAGTTTCAGCACAACGTATTACGGCATCCAAGTCGATGCGGGTCAAGTTGTTAGCGTTACAAATTCTGATTACGGATGGAACGCAAAACTGTTTCGCGTGATGAAAGTTAACGAGGCATCATTGCCTAACGGGATGCTTGGCGCACGTTTAGAACTCAGCGAGTACAACGCGCAAGTTTATGACAATCAAGACATTACGCAATTTACGCCTGTGCCTAATAGCGGTTTGTCATCACCTAGTTATTTTTCATCACTTGCCGCGCCTACAGTGACGGGCTTTCCGTCTGCAACATTCCCGCATTTTGATGTGCAAGTTTTTGTTCCCGTAACTGGTCGCGTTACATGGTCAAATCTGTATTACACGACATCAGCAACGCCTACTGCAAGTGATTGGAGTTGGCTATCAAGCGCAAACAGTGTGAATTCTGTTCCTGTTGCTAACAATACGTATTACACATACGCAAACAACGTTTTAGGCGCAGGCACATATTACTTTGCATACAACGTTGGCAATGACATTGGTCAATCCGTACTTAGTACAAAAAGTACAGCGTTTGTTTGGGCACCCGTAGGAGGAACAACGGGTCCAACGGGTCCAACGGGTACGGGCGGTTTGAACAGTGCAACAATTTATCTGTACAACAAAAACACAACGACAACGCCACCCACATTGTTTAGTGGAACATTTACATACACGTTTGCAACTGGTGTTCTAAGTGGCGGCACATTAAATGGATGGTCACAGACACCGCCCTCGATAGCGGCAGGCGAATATCTATTTTTGTCTCTTGCAACTGCATCAAGTACAAGCGCGACAGATTCAATTCCATACACAGAGTTTTCAACACCTGAAGTAATTAGCGGCACTGGTGCAAGTGGCGCAAACACGGCAATTGTTTCTTTGTTTAACAAGAACACAAGCGCAGTGACACCGCCAACAACATTTAGCGGCACGTTTACATATACATTTGCAACTGCGGCATTGAGTGGTGGCACTCTTAACGGATGGTCGCAGTCTGCACCAACTCTGACCACTGGTGAATACTTATGGCAACGTCAAGCAACTGCGTTTTCTACTGCATCGACAGACACCATTGCATCAACTGAATTTAGCAGTGCAGTTGTTGTTGGCGCGGCAGGCACAAATGGTTCAACGGGTCCCACAGGAACATTAGGCCCAACTGGACCAACTGGAACGGGGACAACGGGTCCAACGGGTCAAGCGGGTTTACAAGTCGCACGCCCTGCCGTTTATCAATGGGCATTGTCAACGCCTAGCATTTCAGGTTCATCAACTTACACATGGGCAACTGCGGCTTATACCGCACCAAGCGGATGGTCAACAACAATTACTGCCGCACCAAGTCAAGGGTTTATTCTCTACACAGCGACAGTGACAGTAACAGACGTTGCAACTGCAACAAGCACTGCGTTTAGTTGGACAAGCGCAAGCATTGTTGTATCAGGATATGCAGGCACAAATGGCGCAACTGGCCCTACTGGTGGCGCAGGCGTTACTGGTCCAACTGGTGGCAATGGTGCATCAGCACGCATCATGTATGCGCGTATTGCAAGCAATCCAGTTCCAGTGTCAGGCACAGTTACAGTAAGCGGTGATAACAGACCATCAGGCGCAGAAGCAAGCGCAGTATGGGGCGCATCATTTAATGTCACATGGTACGCAAACGACCCTGACCCATCGAGCAACAATTCGTTATATCAAGCGGATGGCATTTATAACGGCACAAACACTTTGTGGTCAACGCCCTACATATCAGCGTTAAAAGTTGGTGCGTTGTCTGCTGTTTCTACTAACACAGGAAGTTTGACAATCAGTGGCACGTTGCAGTCAAACACTGCGGCAATCAGTGGCACAACAATGACAGGCTCGGGTGGTGTACTGTACGCAAGCGGTAATTTTGCATTTGGTGATTCAACTGCAAACATTACATATAACGGAAGTGCAATTAATATTAATGGTTTGGCAAATGCTTCGTCAAGCACTTTTACAGGCGCAACTGATATTACAGCCAATACATCAACTCCATATAGTTTGTTAACTTTTACAAAGAAAAATGCAACTACTGGCTTGATAACAATTACTACATCATTGCAAATGGGAACAACTTATGTTGGCGCAGACTCATTTATTTTAGATATGTACATGACATTGCGTGGAAACAATGGATGGTCAGCAACTCCGTCAAACTCAAGAATACAAGGTGTTTTAGGCCCAACTTTGGGTTTTACTAAACAAGGTGGCGCACCATTAACTTTTACATTTATGTTTAACACAAACGATTGGGGAAGCGGTGCATCTGCCGCAACAACAATTACTGCGGGATTAACTTATGCTGGAAATTTATATGATAGTTCAGGAACACTTTTGACAACAAGTTCATCTAATTGGTCATTGTATATTTTGGGCGCAAATAATTCTTTCTATCAACCATTATTAGGAAGTTAAACAATGACTACATATATTCGTTATGAAGTTGCAACAGGTGAAATTGATTGTTGTGGAACAACTGAAAATGATATTTTGCCTTTTGATGTTCCTAGTGGGTACGCATCAATGCAAGGCTATGGTTTTAATCAAACAAACTATGTAATAAATGATGCAATTCAAGATTACACAATTCAACAACAAATAACTAAAGCAAATAAGCCAACATACAAATGCGTTTGGAGTAATGCAACATTTACATGGAACGACACAAGAACGACTGAACAACAAAATTCTGATGCTGAAAGTCAAGTTATTGCAACTAGAGATGTTTTATTAAATCAATCAGATTGGATTGTTGTTCGTGCCGTTGACCAAGGAACTCCCATTCCAACAGATTGGCAAACTTATAGACAAGCATTAAGAGATATTACAAAGCAAGCGGGATACCCAACAAATATTGTTTGGCCCGTTGCACCGACGTAATTAACTCGGTAGAATTCGGAACAATACAAGATACCAATGACCCGCAAGGATGCGGTTTTCCAACTGAGTACAGGGAATTGTCATGGCAATTTTCAATAAGAATACCCTGACGCAAGTCAGCGGGTTCAACAATCAAATTTTTGCAGGCGAACTTGTCTGGAATCAAGTCACGTATTGGAACGTTTCGTTTACCAATTCAGCAACGTTAGAGCCAATTGATTTAACTGGCGCAACGATTGACGCACAAATCATTCGCAGAGCATTGTCTAACGTGCGGGATAGCCGTTATGGGCTGACTTTTGACATTGCTGATGTCAACCCTGCACCCGACCCAATCCCGTTGACTGTCAGCAACGTAGATGAAGGCCAAGGGTATTTTACGCTTGTCATAGATAGCACTGCGTGGGACTTGATTAACAGTGACCCTGAACTTGAAATCAACGCAGTTGACCCTGTTGGTTTTAGCGGTCGCATCAAAATTACACAACCCGCATCAGGTTCGACTCCTGAAAATGATTTGATTATGTTTTTATTGTTTATTGTCCGTTCAGACGGCATCGTTGTGGAGTAAGAAAAATGGCCGTTAACGTACAAATTGAAACAGCACCATCAATCAATGTTTGTCTTGACGTAGGGCAAATCGGACCAACTGGCCCAACGGGACCCGCAAACGGCCCAGTTGGACCAACTGGCCCAACTGGTAACACGGGTCCAACTGGTGCGTCAATTACTGGTTCAACTGGTCCAACTGGCCCAACGGGTGCAGACAGTACAGTTGCAGGCCCAACTGGCCCAACTGGAAATACTGGCCCAACTGGTTCACAAGGCGAGACAATAACGGGTCCAACAGGGGCAACGGGACCAACTGGTGCTGATAGCACAGTTGCGGGTCCCACTGGCCCACAGGGTGACATCGGCCCAACGGGTCCCACTGGTGCAGATTCGACAGTTGTTGGCCCGACGGGACCCACAGGCGAAGTTGGCCCAACTGGTAGTCAAGGCGATTTTGGTCCCACTGGACCACAAGGCGTTCAAGGCGAACAAGGCATACAGGGAAATGTTGGCGAGACAGGACCCACTGGAAGTCAAGGCGAAGTTGGACCTACTGGACCCACGGGCAGTCAAGGCGATATTGGACCAACTGGAAATCAAGGCGAAGTTGGCCCTACAGGAACACAAGGCGCAACTGGCGACCACGGCCCAACTGGACCACAGGGCGTACAAGGCGATATTGGCGAAACTGGACCCACTGGCGCACAGGGTGAAGTTGGCGCAACTGGACCAACTGGCGACATTGGTCCCACTGGTCCAACAGGGGCAAACTCAACAATAGCGGGACCCACTGGCCCAACTGGTGAGCAAGGTATTCAAGGCGAAGTTGGCCCAACGGGACCAACAGGCGCAGATTCAACTGTTAGCGGACCAACTGGACCAACTGGCGAACAAGGAAATGTTGGTGACCACGGACCCACTGGCCCACAGGGAATACAAGGCGACATCGGCTACACGGGACCCACTGGCTCACAAGGCGCGACGGGACCCACTGGCGCACAGGGAAATCCAGGTGCAGGCGGCACGATTGCAAATTGGGGTTCGTTTTGGGACACGACAACGCAAACTGTTGTCACTATCAATACACCACAAGTTATCACAATCAATACGTCTGACCCTGCAAACAGTGGTGTCACTATCGTTTCAAGCAGTCGTGTAACGTTTGCACAAACAGGCGTTTACAGCATTACGTTTTCATTGCAATTTACAAACACAAGTACAGCCAATGGTTCTACACAAGTTTGGTTGCGTAAAAACGGCACAAATCTAGCAGATACAAATTCACATTACGATGTGCCTGACAAACAAGGAAGTGCGTTCTCGTCTGAAATTCTGACTATTAATTACGTTTTAGATTTAACGGCAGGCGACTACATTCAGGTTTACTGGCAAACAGTCAGCACAAGTGTTCAATTGGAAACAATTGCGGCAAGCGGTACATATCCAAGAACACCATCAATCATTCTGACTGCGGCACAAGTCACATACACGCAGAACGGACCAACTGGTAGCGCGGGACCCACTGGACCACAAGGTTATGTCGGACCCACTGGACCGCAAGGCGCACAAGGTATTCAAGGCGTTCAAGGCGACATTGGCGCGACAGGACCCACAGGGGCAAACGGCATCGAGGGACCCACAGGACCAACTGGTTCAGCATCTACTGTTGCGGGACCCACTGGTGCTACGGGACCCACAGGCGTGCAAGGTGATGTCGGGCCAACAGGCGCACAAGGCGCAGTCGGACCAACAGGGGCGCAAGGAAATGTTGGCGCAACTGGACCAACTGGCACACAGGGCGCAGTCGGACCTACTGGACCACAGGGAATTCAAGGCATACAAGGCGTGCAAGGCGACATCGGGGCAACGGGACCCACGGGCGCAAACGGCACTACTGGCGCAGTCGGACCCACTGGACCAACAGGAAATATTGGCCCAACTGGAAACACTGGCGCGGGTGGACCAACTGGTGCAGTCGGACCCACTGGAGATTTTGGCCCAACTGGACCGCAAGGCATACAGGGAATTCAAGGTATACAAGGAAACGTTGGACCCACGGGACCGACAGGCGCAAACGGAAGCACTGGCGCAGTTGGCCCTACAGGACCCACAGGAAGTACAGGCGCAGTCGGTGCAACTGGTCCCACAGGCGCACAAGGCAACGTTGGCAATACTGGCCCAACTGGACCCACAGGCGCGGCATCCACTGTCGCAGGGCCTACTGGTCCAACGGGTGCGGCATCGACTGTAGCGGGTCCCACGGGACCGACAGGCACAGCAGGCACTAACGGAACAAACGGCCCAACTGGTGCAACAGGACCAACTGGTGCAAGCGGTGCGGGTGTTTCTGCCGCTACGCCTACTGCATTAGGTACTGTTTATGGCAAAACCGATGCATCAACGCTTGCTTTCTTAGGCTATCAAGCGGGGAATTCCAATACTTCTGGTGTTCAAAGTGTTGCAATTGGTACTGGTGCATTGCAATCAAATGTAAGCAACAACTACAATACAGCGGTTGGTTACTTTGCATTACAAACGGCAACCGCAGACCAAAATGTAGCGGTTGGTTGGTACGCATTACAGAAAAGCACGACTGGCGGTGGCAACACAGCCGTTGGTGCTTATGTAATGAATTCAAATACCTCTGGTGCTTCAAATACTGCCTTTGGGTATACTGCATTAGGGGCGAACACTACAGCATCTAACAATACTGCTGTTGGTTATCAAGCGGCTACTTCAAATACAACTGGCGTTCAAATAACCGCTTTAGGTAATCAAGCGGCAAAAGCAGGAACTACCGCTAATTACATTACTGCTATTGGGCATAATACTTTAATAAGTAATACAACTGGTAGTGATAATATTGCGGTTGGTGCAAGCGCTATGGAAGGAAACACAACGGGTAACAATAATGTTTCTGTTGGTGATGCGGCTTTGCTTAATAATACAACTGGTGGTTCAAACACGGCAATTGGTCAATCTGCTGGTTGGGCGGGTGGCTCAAATTCAAACACAACTGGTAGCAATAACACTTTTCTTGGTAATGGCGCAGTTGGTTCATCTGCTACTGCATCAAATGTCATTACGCTAGGCAATAGTTCTATTGCTACTTTGCGTTGCCAACAAACATCGATAACTTCTTTATCAGACCGCAGAGATAAGTCTGACATTGTTGACATACCAGCAGGTATAAACTTTATTCAACAATTGCGTCCCGTATCGTTTAAATGGAATATGCGAGATGGCGCAAAAGTAGGCATCCAAGAATTTGGTTTTATTGCTCAAGAGTTACAAGACGCACAAGTTGCTTCTGGTGTTACTGTTCCAAATCTTGTTTCAACAGAAAATCCAAATAAACTAGAAGCCTCACAAGGGACGCTAATACCAATTCTTGTCAAAGCAATTCAAGAACTCAAAGCGGAATTTGACGCATACAAATTAACACACCCATAAGGACTAATATGATTGAAAGAACACTTGAAGAACAAATTGCACAACACTACTCTGCTGCAATGGATAGCGTTAACCTAATCAATGCTGGCAAGCCATCGACAATGACTGATGCTGAATGGGCTGATTGCCTTGCTCGCAACAAGGAACATTTGGTGATTATGTTGGCTAAAGACTTTTGGACAACAGAAGACCTGACACCCTTGCAACAAGCATCAGCATAAGGAAAACAATGCAAGATATTACATTAACACTAACACTTGATGAAGTTAACGGCATCTTAAATTTGATGGCTAAAACTGAAACTGGAAGCGGATATTTTCCTCTTATGTTGAAAGTTAAAGAACAAGCAGAGGCGCAATTACCCGCACCAACTCAACAATAAACAATACACAACAAGACACAAAAGGACAAGATATGCCGTTTAGCAGTAACTCAGGTAAAGAATACATAAAGTCTTTAAATTTAACTGGAAAAACAATTTTAGACATTGGTTGTGGAACGGGAACATACAGAGATATGTTTCCCAATTTAGGACAACATTGGACTGCTGTAGAAATTTGGCAACCCTATGTTGAAAAGTATCAGTTGCATGACAAATATGATTCTGTCATTGTTGCTGATGTTAGAGAGTGGATACCCGAACAGAAATATGATGTCTGTTTTTGTGGTGACATTCTTGAACACATGACCGAAGAACAAGCGGTTGCGGTATTTAAAAAACTTAAAGAACATTGCGATACAGTTGTTGTCAGTATTCCATTGGGTCACTATCCACAGGAAGAATACGATGGCAACCCTTACGAAGCCCATGTTGACGACAACTGGACACATGACAGAGTTACACAAGCATTTGGCAAATACAAACAACATCACATTGACAATGAAATTGGCGTGTATCTTTACAAGAAATTAAAAATAGCAGTTTACGCAATCAGCAAAAACGAAGAAGAATTTGTAGATAGGTTTTGCAATTCAGCAAAAGATGCTGACCTTGTACTGATTGCTGACACTGGCTCAACTGATGACACAGTTGCACGCGCAATTCAAAATGGTGTTGTTGTACACGACATTTGTATAAGTCCTTGGCGATTTGACAAAGCGCGAGATACTGCGCTTGCAATGATTCCCCGTGACTTTGATATTTGCATTTCGCTTGACCTTGATGAAGTCATGATGGATGGTTGGCGTGCAGAGATAGAACGCGTTTGGCAAGCAAATACAACGCGCCTACGCTATCAATTTGATTGGGGATGTGGTATCTCATTCATGTACGAGAAAATTCACCACAGACACGGCTACCACTGGCATCACCCTGTGCATGAATATCCAAGACCTGATGGGCGTATTACAGAGATTTACGCACAAACAGATATGTTGCTTGTAAAACATTTGCCTGACAATACAAAGTCACGCGGTCAATATATGCCACTGCTAGAACTTGCAGTCAAAGAGGACCCAATTTGTCCACGCAATGCGTTTTATCACGCACGCGAATTGACGTTCTACGCTCGATGGCAAGAGGCTATTACAGCGTTAAATCGGTATTTGGCATTGCCAGGAGCCACGTGGATAACAGAACGCGGTTACGCAATGCGTCTGCTAGGCAAATCACATGAAAATTTAGGGCAGATATACGAAGCAAACAAATGGTATCAACTTGCAACAATTGAATGTCCAACAAGCCGTGAGCCATGGATTGACTTGTCAGTGTTTGCGTATATGCAACGTGATTGGAATTTAAGTTATTACACTGCAATGAAAGCATTGAGCATTAAAAACAAAGAACTTGTGTACACAATGGACCCAAGCGCATGGGGTGAAAAGCCTTATATGTACGCATCAATTGCGGCTTGGAATCTTGGCAAGCACGAAGAAGCAAGACAACTTAACGAAGAAGCCTTAAAATTCGCGCCAACGGATGCACTTTTATTAAAGAATCGTGAGGCAATGAATGACGGAAATGACCGAGACGGAAGCGAGATTGAACAGTCACGAGGCACTTTGCGCCCTGCGTTACGACCAAATCAATGCGAGATTGAAACGGCTTGAGCAAATCTTGATTAAGGCAAGCGGTGCATTGCTTGTCATGATGGCGGGAATGGTTTTTACTTTTCTTACAAAATAATGCAATATAAGGCTGACCATGAAATGGCTAGTGGTCATCCTTATGACAATGACATTGATTGTGTCCGCGCAAGTCGGGTGCAACGTGCAAGATTTTTACGGATTGGCCTACACATGGCACAATCCAACTGAACGACATCAAAAGTTACTAAGTTGGTTGCACTTGCATGGCAATAAATGCAATAAAGAACAACTGGTAGTTATTTGGAATAATCTGCCGCAATGGGCAGGCACTGCTGACAGTGTAGAGATACGACAAAAAATCACATTGTTGTATGAACTGTTAGTGGTGAAAGAAAGAAAATGATTATTCTTGACAAGTGGTATCCAATGGTACAGCCCACAAGAAACAATATTACGACACTTGCGTTTGAACAAGCGGTTGAAAAAGTACAAGAGGAATACAAGCAAGCGTTAAAGGCGCACAAGGTTTCACTGACAAACCACGAGATTGATGTTGATTTGTACAATAAACGAGGCAGACAAAACACGATTGAATTAGAGATGTTTGCAAATCGCAGACGCTTTCAAATCTTTGTATGACAAAAAGTTTTATGCAAAACACTAAAGACAAACTGGTTTACACAGTCACAATCTGCGTCACGTTAACGTTGTGTTTTTCTGTCATGGCAATGGTTGTTGCTTTCATGTTGGGTTTATGGGCCAAGGAAGTGGACAATGCAGAAATTTTTAAGATGATTTCTCCAGCGTTTTCCACATTGATTGGCGGCATGATTGGCTTTTTAAGTGGCATAAAATTAAATCAAGACGAGACTGACAAACCAAAGGAGAGTAAAAATGATGGGATTAGATGCGATTTTGAATATCGGAACGAAACTCATAGACAAGTTGATACCCGACCCCGAGGCGAAAGCGAAAGCGCAGTTTGAATTAACAAAGATGGCGCAAGATGGTGAGTTAGCAAAACTTGCCAATGAAACAAAACTGTTTGAAATCGAGCAAGAAAATGTGACTCGACGCGCAGAAGCGGATATGTCTAGCGACTCATGGTTGTCAAAGAACATTAGACCTATGACGCTGATATTTCTTTTGGTGTCATACTCAGGCTTTGCAATTGCATCAATCTTTGAATACGAAACTCGCGGTGCATACGTTGAACTATTAGGTCAATGGGGTATGCTTGTCATGAGTTTTTACTTTGGCGGTCGTACGATGGAAAAAATTGCAGACAGGGTTAAGAAATGACAGAACACTTTACGCTTGAAGAACTGACGCATACTGACCACCGCGAACTGGAGAACATTCCAAATGAAACTGAACTTGCAAACATTCAAAGACTGGCTGAGTTCCTTGAAACAGTCAAAACTGTCTTTGGCGGTAAACCGATTATGATCAACTCTGCATTCCGCAGTAAAGCGGTTAATGACGCGGTAGGCAGTAAGGACACATCACAACATCGTTTAGGGTGCGCGGCTGATATACGCGTGCCTAGCATGACACCTGACGCAGTGGTGCGTGCAATCATTGCGTCTGACTTGCCGTATGACCAAGTGATTCGTGAGTTTGATAGATGGACTCACGTAAGTATTACAAACACGGCAGGCGGTGTGCCACGCAAGCAAGCACTGATTATTGACAAACAAGGCACTAGACTGTTCGTCTAAATGTTGTGTCACTTAAGTAAAGCAATTCGTGTTCGCTGATGCCGTAATGTTTTTCAAAACCTTTGTGACCGAGACCATGCACGCCAGTATTACCGCGATGATGTTCAGTGCATAACCCGATGACGGGTGCGTTGTCGCGTTTGCCCCCGTATCTGCGTATGTGATGAATCTCACAAGGTGTTTGACCTAGACCCAAGTAATGGCACAAAATGCACCCCATGGATGCAACTTGTTCATAAATTTTGCGCGTATCTTTGTTCATCAAATTTCTTTAAATATGATTGTGGCATCGAATAATAAGACCCGTTCCCAACGTCGTGAAGAAACTTGTCTTGTAACAAAGTCTGACTTTCAATCCATCCGACAATCAAAACGTGAGCATGATGAATTTCAGTCAAGACAAAAGCGTCGCATGGCTTTGAGGAAGACCAAAGAACGGCACTGAGATTGCCCCCGTGTTTAGTAACGCACTTGACATCTATCAACCCGAGTTCGGGCGACTCTAAATCTGCACCAAATTTTCTGAAGTCGCAATTCATGTCAAAAAACAAGTTAAGCATCTTTGCAACTGAGTATTCAGTTAGCACACCAGTGATTGACATTTGTTCACTGTCTTGCGATGCGTCTTGTTTGCGTTCAGTGCCTTGTCTGCTTGTAATAAAGTGTCGATATTTGCCAACGTAATTACAAATTGCAATCTCGCTTTTAGACAAATAGACTCTCATAAAACAACAACCTCTTTTGCGCGACTCATGATTCGTTGTCGTGTTTTTATAATATATTTCTCATACTCACTGCGCGAGATGCTTCGACGTTGTAAATCGTGATACTCAAAAACGTCTCTCAGAGCGTTTATTCCTGTTCCTGATAGTCCCATACGCATTGTGCTTTGATAACGCAATGCCGCTTGTTCTAGTGCGTTCTGAGCCTGTTGGCAGTGAGGTAGAACCTCGGGTCCAACACCATCAAGTGCCATGACTTCAGAAATGTTCATCATATCTGTCAATTCTTGCCAATCTTGCAGAGTGCCCAAACCCCTTGTCATAGCATCAAGAGACGCAAGTTCAGTCAATCGCAGTTTGTCAAGCAAATGGTTTTGTGTAATACCCGCGCCCAAGATGGCATGACGTATCGGGTCAATGAGTTTCCAAAATTTGCGTTTAGTTTGTTTTCTCATACATTTAATTGCTTTAATGCGTTTTGCAATCCAAGCAAGCCCCCGACGCGTTGGTCATCAATAAATATCTGAGGCAAGCCGCGCACGTTTGGATAGGCAAATTCAAATGCTCGACGCACTTCTGCATCATCCATGCTTTGCTCGATGTATGACAGATTTTTAGACTTGAGTAATTGTTTTGCCGCGACGCAGTTTGTACAGCCCTTTTTTGTATAAATAAAAATGTTCATTGTTTTTCCAATGCTTTTTTTACGGCTTCAACAATCATTTGTTCAACCATTATTTTGTTAAATTGCAATTTATTTTGGTCAATGTTTGTGTACCAAGCAATTACTTCATCTTTGTCATAAAACCTTTTGTTTTTAATTTTCAATTTGCATTGCGGAGGATTAGGTTCTGTTCCAAATTTGCTTGCAAGAACGCGCGAACCAACATTTAACATTTTTGCAATTTCTGACAACTCATATTTTGGCGACCCGTGTTTTCCAACGTGCAAAAGATTTTTCATATTGGCGCATCCTCAAAGTTTTCGGGATTGAACTTAGGTTGACGATTGTTTTTATGTTTTGGGTTTGGGAATGGTGGGAATGGCCATGTCATGATGTTGCTCTCCCTTCTGCGCGTGCTGTTGCTTCAAGACTTTTCCAAACTTCAATTTTGGCTTCTGCACCCACCATTAACCAACGCAATTTTTCACATTTAAGAATTGACTGTTCAAGTGCAATTAAATGTGCTTTGTACTCAGGGTGCGAGTACGCGTATGTTTCTTTTGCTGACTCAGTGCGTTCACTAGATGAAGCCATGAGCGTGGCTTTGACTGTCTTGCGATACTCAGTCATGTACACGACGTTTGCCTTCGCCTGTGCGTATTCTGATGCGTTGTCGCGTATAAAATCGAGTGCCTTAAATGGGCTGATGTCTTGTTCGTTCATGATTACAACTCCTGAACAGTGACGCGATACTGTTTGCCAAACATATCGAGAACGTCAATTGTTTTTGTTGTTGAACAAAACTCTCCGTATGGACCTAAGTCAAATCTAACCATGCCAACTTGGTCAATCAAATGCTCAGTGTCTCGATTTATCAATGTTTGATGTATTAGATTTGCGATGTAATCGCAGTATGCAAGTTTCAATGTTTTACTCATCATGATTTCCTTTTTAAAGATGCCAACATTTCACGTTCGGCTTGGGTTGGGGGTCTGGTTACTTTCTCGTCTGCTTTAATCTTTGCAAGCGCAGGGTCAGGCTCATTGCTCATCGGCACTGTGACCCTTGCAACATCGTAAAGATTCGGTTTTGCAGTCTTGCTATTGCGTACCCAATTGCGCCACGTTGCCGCCCAATCGAGTTTCACGCCCTTTTGACCCGCTTGAGCAATCCAATAATCTTTGAATTGTTCAGCGACTTGTCGAATGTTTAAATCGGGTCGTTCTGTCTGCGCCCATTCACCCAATGATTTTGTCAAAACCCAATCTTGAGCAAGGCGACTGCCGCGCTTGTTCTCTTTTAATTGGTTATTGGTTATTGGTTTATGGTTATTGGTTGCTATTGGGGTAGCATTAGGGGGGCTATTAGCCTCCTCATGGGGGGGCTTTGCCCACCTCTTAGCCGCCCCACGTTTACCCGCTTCGGCAAATTCTTTGTATTGCCTAATTTCTTTGTCAGCGCGAGGGTTTACAAATCCATCGGGTGTGGACAAAAAGAATTCATTAAGAACTGTTAAAACATCCTCCTCATGTTCTCTCATGCCAATTTGACGAGCAACGTCACGATGCTTGATGGGTTGTTCATGAAGAAAATAGAAATCAAGCAATCGTCTATACGCTAAGTCCTCGTATAGAGAAAGATGTCGTGTGTGACTCATATAGTCACCGATGTGAAACTGATAATAGTGCATTGCACTCTCCGCAAATCTCCCAAAAAGAAACGACGGCAGGCGGGGAGTACGCTTTTCAATATGGGGATCAATCCATATCTATCCGTGTTTCACACAACTATAAACGCAAATGTATTACGGCACAATGAGTTTTAAAATTATTTTTGCCGCGCCCCATTTGATAACATCTTTACGTTCTACGTGCAAGACATCGATTTGTCCGTCATCAGTAAAAACCCCACTCTGACACAGTGCGTCAAGCGTTGATTTAACTACATTGTCAATGTCTCTAATACGTCTATCGGGCGGGTAAAGTTCAATCGTAATTTGAAGACGTTGTTCTGCAAAGCCCTGGTGACCACTACGCAAAAACTCACTGTTTACAATGCTTTTGAACGATTTTGCTCGGGAGGTCAAGAACCGACGCGAACCCTTAAACCCCCAATAAGTATTGACGCTGGGCGGGAACGGAATGGTTAAATTTAATAAATTGCTTGTCATATATTGTTGTTTGTGTTTATAATACTTTCAGCACGACATTGTGCTGTGTTCAAAAAAGGGAGTAAGTATGAGAGATTTTGGCAGAGATTATGACAAGTGGCTAGATGCTAACGACCACGACGCATCAGACTACTATTACGAGTTCCAAGACGCGCATGAAAAGTTGCTTGAGAACGAGTGCAACCCTCACGACTACGATGTGTTCATGAATGCCTTTTGCGAGTGCAACATGAACGAAAACGACCTCAAAGCGGCAATTGTTTTGGGTGAAAGCGGCTATGAACAACTTGGCAAAGTAATTTGGCGTGCTGTTTATGAGCATTGCAATGAGCAAGCCAAAGTTATGGCAAAAGCAAAACTGTATAAAAAACTTTAAGGAATCATGATGACTAAAACATTCAATGAGTTACGCACAATCAATGTCAATCAGCACATTGAGAAAAAAGGCAATCTGTCATATCTATCATGGGCATGGGCAGTTGACTATCTGTTACAGGAAGACCCGACAGCGCATTGGGGGTTTCATGAACCAACATACTTTGGTGAAACTGTCATGGTGTCTTGCACAGTCGAAGCAATGGGCAAATCAATGTATATGCACTTGCCAGTGATGGACAACAAAAACAACTCAGTTAAGAACCCTGACTCGCGCAAGATTTCAGACGCAATGATGCGTTGTTTAGCAAAGTGCATTGCAACATTTGGAATTGGTCTATATGTGTACGCGGGTGAAGACATCCCGTCTGTTGAGACTGTCGAGGAAGAAATCGACACAGGCGCAATGATTGACGCAATCATGTGTTCTGCATCGCTTGAGCAATTACGCGAAATATACATTGCAACTGTCAAATCGACAAAGAACAATCAAAGCGTCTTGGCTGAACTTGAAAAAGCAAAAGACATTCGCAAGCAACAATTGACGGAGATTACAAATGACTAAAGTCGTACAAGAAAACGGAATGTTTATATTGCGTGATGATTGGCACATCGAGGACATTTTGCAAGAAGCCGCAAACATGGACTATGAACTGTCTTACGGGCAGGCAGTACAAATAATGGATGTCATCGCAAAGTCGTTTGACGCAAACATTGGCATTAATTGGGTTGTCATAGGCGAAGCAATCAACTTTGTGATGGACAACGAACCTGAACGAGATAGGTTGAAAAAATTATGAGTATCAAAATAGTTTACACAATCATTGTCATGTTTTTGTCTGTTTATTGGGCATACGTCATTTACGCATGGGTGAGGTACTTAGCATGAACGGACCATTTATCAACATCGAGCAAGGCTCAGACGAGTGGAAACAAGCGCGTCTTGGTCACGTTACTGCAAGCAACATGGCAGAAGTTATGTCAAAAGGCAAAGGCAGTGCTGAAGCAGTCGGTCGTTACAAATACAAAGTCAAACTTGTTGCTGAACGTCTGACTCAAACAGCAGGTGAATCATTTACAAATGCGGCTATGGAATGGGGCATCGAGCAAGAGCAATTTGCGTGCATCGAATACGAAGCGTCTAGGAACGTTTTTGTTGAACGCACAGGGTTTTGGTTGCACCCAACAATTTCATGGCTTGGTGTGTCACCTGACAGGCTTGTTGGCGACGAGGGACTCATCGAAGTCAAATGCCCAAATACAACGACACACCTTGGCTATTTGTTTGAAAACAAAATCCCTGCTGACTATTACAAACAGATTCAATGTCAATTATGGGTCACGGGTCGCCAGTGGTGCGACTTTGTGTCCTATGACCCACGACTGCCTAAACGCAATCAATTGCTGATTGTGCGGACAGAACGAGACGAAAGTCTTATTAAAGAGATGGAAGCAGAGACAATTCAATTTCTCAGCGAAGTCAATCAATTAATCATCAAACTTGTAGGATAAATCATGGCAGTCAATAAATTCATCGGCATTGGCAACTTGGGCAAAGAACCCGAAATGCGCTTTATGCCCGACGGCAAAGCAGTGTGTAATTTCTCAATCGC
>Ga0209668_10000355_pt1 | contig 18721 bp, 17 predicted proteins | sample FrelakmetPLP11PL_FD_187150 | JGI IMG/M metagenome (GOLD analysis project Ga0209668, IMG submission 187150) | Freshwater lake sediment microbial communities from the University of Notre Dame, USA, for methane emissions studies - PLP11 PL (SPAdes)... | ecosystem: Environmental > Aquatic >... | reverse complement strand
GCCCGGATAGGCTTCGCGACCCGGCGGACGGCGCAGCAGCAGGGAAACCTGGCGGTAAGCCCAGGCCTGCTTGGTCAGATCGTCATAAATGATGAGGGCATCCTGGCCGCGGTCGCGGAAGTATTCGCCCATCGTGCAGCCAGAGTAGGGTGCGATGTACTGCAGCGCTGCCGATTCGGAGGCAGAGGCGGCAACGACGATGGTGTATTCCATCGCGCCATGCTCTTCGAGCTTGCGCACGACGTTGGCGATGGTCGAAGCCTTCTGGCCGACGGCGACATAGACGCAGAAGAGGTTCTTGCCCTTCTGGTTGATGATCGCATCGACGGCGACTGCCGTCTTGCCGGTCTGGCGGTCACCGATGATCAGTTCGCGCTGACCGCGGCCGACCGGCACCATGGCGTCGACACACTTGAGGCCGGTTTGCACCGGCTGTGAAACCGACTTGCGCCAGATGACGCCCGGGGCGACCTTTTCGATCTTGTCGGTGAGCTTGGCGTTGATCGGACCCTTGCCGTCGATCGGCTGACCGAGGGAATTGACAACGCGGCCGAGCAGTTCGGGGCCGACGGGAACTTCCAGAATGCGACCGGTGGTCTTGACCACGTCGCCTTCGGAAATGTGTTCGTATTCACCAAGAACCACGGCGCCGACGGAGTCACGCTCGAGGTTGAGCGCCATGCCGAAGGTATTGCCGGGGAATTCCAGCATTTCACCCTGCATGACATCCTGCAGGCCATGAACGCGGCAGATACCGTCGGTGACGGAAACTACCGTGCCCTGCGTGCGCACTTCCGATGCGCCCGGCAGGTTCTGGATCTTGGTCTTGATCAGTTCAGAAATTTCGGAAGGATTCAACTGCATGAAATTCTCCTAGTTGTTCAGCGCCGTAGCCATGGCGTCAAGCTTGCCACGAACCGAAGCATCCAGCATCTGGTCGCCAACGATTACCTTGATACCGCCAATCAGCTCCGGATCGACCGAGACTGAAGCCTCGAGCCTGGACTTGAACACGGTCTCGAGTTGGGGAACAAGGGCGTTGACCTGAGAAGCGTCAATCGGGAAGGCTGAAACGATCATCGCCTGCTTGATACCTTCCTCGGCCTGCTTGTAGCTTTCATACAAGGCACCGATTTCGGGCAGGAGTACCAGGCGATCGTTCTTCGCCAGCAGCTGGATGAAGTTCGACAGCTCCGCATCTATCGCCGTACCGCAGGCAGACCGGAACAGGTCGACCAGTTGCGGGGCCGCCACGTTGGGATCGCCGATGGCTTCGCGGGCCTCGGGATTGGCGGCCACCTGACCGAGCAGCGAAACCTGCGCGGACCACTTGGCCAGATTGCCGCTTTCCTTGGCCGCCTGAAACAGGGCTTCGGCGTAAGGACGGGCGATAGTGACGGATTCGGCCATTGCTTACAGATCCTGTTTCAGGGCGACCAGCATGTCGGCATGCGCGGACGCGTTGATTTCCTTGCGCAGGATCTTCTCGGCACCGGCGACGGCCAGTTCGGCAACGCGCTCACGCAGTTGCTGCTTGGCACGTTCGACCTCCTGGTCGATTTCCGCCTTGGCGCCGGCGACCACCTTGTCGGCTTCGACCTTGGCATTGCCCTTGGCTTCTTCGACGATCTGCTGCGCACGCTTTTCGGCTTGGGCCACGAGATCCGCGGATTTCTCCTTGGCTTCGCGCAGCGCATCGGCGGAACGTCTGGCAGCGAGTTCTTGCTCGTGCTTGCCGCGTTCGGCCGCAGCCAGGCCTTCAGCGATCTGTGCTTGGCGGTCGGCCATCGCCTTTTGCAACGGCGGCCAGACAAACTTCATCGTGATCCAGATGAAGACCGCAAACCAGATTGCCTGACCAATCAGTGTAGCGTTGATGTTCACGCTAACCTCCTAGCTATTAGGGTTACAGGCGCGTGGGTGATTACTTGACCAGAGCGATGAACGGATTGGCGAAGAGCATGAACAGGGCGATACCGACACCGATCATGGTTACCGCGTCGAGCAGACCGGCAACGATGAACATCTTGACCTGCAGCGTCGGGATCATTTCCGGCTGACGGGCCGCGCCTTCCAGGAAACGGCCGCCGAGGATACCGAAGCCGATGGCGGTGCCCAGGGCACCGGCGCCGATCAGGATGGCCACAGCGATGGCGGTGTTGGAGAGAACGGTTGCGAGTTCCATGTTTACTCCTCAGTAGGGTAGGTTGTTGCGATTAAAGTTGAAACTACGGAAAACTTCTAAAACACTTAGTGCGATTCTGCGGCCATGGACATGTACACGATGGTCAGCATCATGAACACGAAGGCTTGCAGGGTAATGATCAGAATGTGGAACAGGGCCCAGGGCAAAGCCAGGGGAAGTTGCCAGATTCCGAGCAGGGCGATCAGGATGAAGACCATTTCGCCGGCATACATGTTGCCGAAGAGACGCAGGGAAAGCGAGATCGGCCTGGCGATTTCCTCAACAATGCGGAACAGGAGGTTTACCGGGGCAAGTTTGAGTCCGAACGGGACCGCGAACACTTCGTGCATGAAGCCGCCGAAACCCTTCACCTTGAGGCCCGTGAATATCGTGATCAAAAATACCGTGATCGACATCGCGAAGGTCAGGTTGGGGTCGGTCGTCGGCACTGCCTTGAGGTAATGAATACCCACTGCGCCGGCAAGCAGCGGCAGGAAGTCGACCGGAATCAGGTCCATGGCGTTCATGACGAACACCCAGACAAAAATCGTGATGGCGAGCGGGGTAACCAGCGCGCTCTTGCCGTGGAAGGTGTCCTTGACCTGCTGGTCGACGAGGCCGACGACCATTTCAACAAAATTCTGCAATCCGCCCGGAACACCCGAGGAAGCCCTGCTGGCGACCTTGGCCATCAGGCCGAAGACGAGCAGGCCGAGAAGCCCGGAGATCACCAGCGTGTCGAGGTGGAAGCTCCAGAACCCGTGACAGTGCCCAGCGGCATCCCTGGCGGCGTCGGAACAGACGGTCAGGTTGGTCAGGTGGTGTTGGATATAGCCTGTTGTAGTCAGGCCGCCTTCAGCGCTCATGATTTCTCCAGTCAGCTCAACGTTGCTTCAAGAGTGCCACCCAGAAGATGACGAAGGTTGATGCGTAGCCAAGAAAGAGCGGCAAAGCCGAAACTTCCTTGTACCCCCAAAACACCAGCGCAAACCCGGCAAAGGTCAGGGCAAACTTCAACCCCTCTCCGGCCGACTGCGCCCGATACAGCCTGAGCGGGTCATCCCCCGTCGTCATCCGCATGGCCCGCAGGACGTACCCCAGGTTGGCGATGATGCCGATCGATCCCCCGATCAGAGTCGAGACTGCCGCATTCCCACCAGCATACGCCCAGGCGATGATCGCCAGGAACATTACCAGTGCCGCCTGCCAGCCGAGTATCCAGCTCACATGCGGGTGCAGCATAAGCCCCAACCGAAAACTTGGCGAGTGTATCGAAGTCTTATACAAGAGTCAATTGTTGCGGCGCACAAATTGTGGATTTTCCCAATTACGCCAATGCGTGTTCGCAACTTCATCGAATTACCCGCGCAGGCGCGAAAGCAGGCCATCGAGCTGGTCGAGGCTGCCGAACTCGATGGTGACCTTGCCCGCGCCTTTTTTGTTGGAGCGAATGGCGACATTCGCGCCGAGGTCATCCGAAAGCTCTTCCTGCAAACGCAGGAGGTCGCGGTCGACGGCCTGTTCCGGCACTTTTCTGGGCGGATTCAGCAGATGCTGCACCAGTCGCTCGGCCTCGCGCACCGACAATCCCTTGTGCACGATGCGCTGGGCCAGCGCGACCTGCTGCGCGCCGGTCAGCGGCAGCAGCGCCCGGGCATGGCCCATGTCCAGTTTGCCGGTCATCAGCATTTCCTGGACGGTTGCGGTCAACTGCAACAAACGCAGCAAATTGGTCGCCGCCGGACGTGAACGGCCAACGGCGTCGGCGGCCTGCTGGTGAGTCAAGCCGAATTCGTCGATCAGCCGCTGCAATCCATGGGCTTCCTCCAGCGGATTGAGGTTCTCGCGCTGGATGTTCTCGATCAGCGCCATGGCCAGCGCCTGCTCGTCCGGAATGCTGCGGATCAGGACCGGCACTTCGCTGACGCCGGCCAGCTGGGCGGCGCGCCAGCGGCGTTCACCGGCGACGATTTCGTAACGTTCGGCGCCCGGCGTGTGGTCGATGGCGCGCGCCAGAATCGGCTGCATGACGCCCTGAACCTTGATCGAGGCCGCCAGTTCGGCGAGCGAAGTTTCGTCCATGTGCGTGCGCGGCTGGTACTTGCCGGGGCGCAGACGCTCGACCGGCAGGTTGCGCTGTTCGTCACCGTGCGGCTGGTCGCTGCCGGAAAGCAGCGCGTCGAGGCCGCGGCCGAGCCCTTTCATCTTGATCATGGGGCAACCCTTTCGAGAATTTCCCTGGCGAGCGCCGTGTAGGCTTGCGCGCCCTTCGAGTTTTTGTCAAAGGCGATGACCGGCTTGCCATAGGAGGGTGCTTCGGCCAGCCGGACATTGCGCGGCACGATGGTCTGGTAGACCTTGTTGCCGAAGTGGCTTTCGAGTTCGTTCGACACCTGCTGGGTCAGCGTGCTTTGCGCGTTGTACATGGTGCGCAGCAGACCCTCGATCTCGAGACGGGAATTCAGGTGATGGCGTACCTTGCGCAGGGTTTCGACAAGGTCCGACAAGCCTTCCAGCGCGTAGTACTCGCACTGCATCGGGATCAGCACCGAATCGGCGGCAACCAGGCCATTGACGGTCAGCATGTTGAGCGCCGGCGGGCAGTCGATCAGGATGAAGTCGTAAGTGGCATGGCCGGCCTGCAAGGCATTTTTCAGACGAAATTCGCGCTCGCTCAGTTCGATCAGCTCGACTTCGGCGCCGGCCAGTTCGCGGTTGGCGGGCAGCACGTCGAAGCCGAATTCGGTCGAGATGCAGACCTCGGCCAGCGTCGCGGCGCCAATCAACAGCTGGTACACCGTTGGCAGCGCTTCCTTCTTGGTGATGCCGGCCCCGGTCGTCGCATTGCCCTGCGGATCGAGGTCGATCAGCAGGGCGCGCCGGCCTTCGGCGGCAAGACAGGCAGCCAGATTGACCGCCGTCGTCGTCTTGCCGACGCCGCCTTTCTGGTTGGTGATGGCGAGTACTTTCATGACCCGGCTTTCAAAATAATCAAATGTCGTTCAGCGTCCAACCCCGGCACCATCAGCGGAATGATCGCGTCCACCACGATGCCGGCCGGCAACGCGCCAATTTCGTCATCCGGCCGCACGCCTTTCATCGCCAGCCAGCGCCCACCGGGGGCGAGCAGATGCCTGGTCAGGCTGACAAAAAGAGTGAGTTCGGCAAAGGCCCGCGAAGTGATCTGGGCAAACTGCCCGACCATTTCCTCGACCCGCGCATGGTGCACCGTAACATTCTTGAGCCCAAGTTCGATGACTGCCTGTTGCAAAAATGTGGTTTTCTTCTGCACGGTGTCGACCATGCATACCGGCAGATCAGGACGGGCGATGGCCAGCGGAATGCCGGGCAGGCCGCCGCCGCTGCCGACGTCGAGCAGCGGCCCTTGGCCGACATGCGGCAGGATGGCCAGCGTATCGAGCAGATGGTGCGAGACGGCCAGTTCCGGATCGCGCAACGCAGTCAGGTTGTAGGTCTTGTTCCACTTCAGCAGCAGGTCGCGGAAGTCCAGCAATTTGCCCTGCGCACCTGCCGGCAGGTCGAGTCCAAGGGCTGCCAGGCCCGCCACAAGCGTGACTGCAGTCATGCGGCTTGCGACAGGTTGAAGCGCTTGAGGTGGATCAGCAGCAGCGAAATCGCCGCCGGCGTGATGCCCTGAATGCGCGAAGCCTGACCGATGGTTTGCGGCTTGTGCAGCGCCAGCTTCTGCTTGACCTCGTTGGACAGGCCGGCCACCGTGCCGTAGTCGAGATCGGCCGGCAGGATTGTGCTCTCGTAGGAGGTCGACCGCGCCACTTCCTCGGCCTGACGGTCGATGTAGCCCTGGTACTTGGCCGAGATTTCCAGTTGTTCGACGACCAGCGGATCGGTCTGCGCCGCGCCGGCACCGGGCAGGGTCAGCAGCGACGGGTACGAAACCTCGGGACGGCGCAGCAGCTCGAACAGGTTGTACTCGTGGTCGATGGGCTTGCCGAGGACACGGACGACATCTTCAGCCGGCGTGATCTTCGGATTGACCCAGGTCGCTTTCAGGCGCTCCTGCTCGGCAGCGACGGCGTCGCGCTTGCGGCAGAACGCGTCCCAGCGGATGTCGTCAACCAGCCCCAGCGCACGGCCCTGTTCGGTCAGGCGCAGATCGGCGTTATCCTCGCGCAGGCTGAGGCGGTACTCGGCGCGGCTGGTGAACATCCGGTAGGGGTCGGAGACGCCGCGCGTGATCAGGTCGTCGACCAGAACACCGAGGTAGGCCTCGTTGCGTTTCGGGCACCAGCCCGGCTCGGCCTTGACAAAGCGCACGGCATTGATGCCGGCGAGCAGCCCCTGCGCGGCGGCTTCTTCGTAGCCAGTCGTGCCGTTGATCTGGCCGGCGAAGAACAGGCCGTGGATGGCCTTGGTTTCCAGCGTGTCCTTGAGGCCGCGCGGGTCGTAGAAGTCGTATTCGATGGCGTAACCGGGACGCAGGATATGGCAGTTCTCCAGGCCGCGGATCGAGCGCACCAGCGCCAGCTGGATGTCGAAGGGCAGGCTGGTCGACACGCCGTTCGGGTAGATCTCGTGCGTCGTCAGGCCTTCCGGTTCAAGGAAGAGATTGTGGCTGTTCTTGTCGGCGAAGCGGTGGATCTTGTCCTCGATCGACGGGCAGTAGCGCGGGCCGACCCCTTCGATGACGCCGGTGTACATCGGCGAACGGTCGAGCCCGCTACGGATGATGTCGTGCGTCTTCTCGTTGGTTTCGGTGATCCAGCACGGCAACTGGTGCGGGTGCTGCGCGGCGTTGCCGATGAACGAGAACACCGGCAGCGGGTCGTCCGAATGCTGCTCTTCCATCACCGAGAAATCGATGGTCTTGCCGTCAAGGCGCGGCGGCGTGCCGGTCTTCAGGCGGCCTTGCGGCAGGTTCAGTTCCTTGAGGCGCGCCGCCAGCGACACCGACGGCGGATCGCCCATGCGTCCACCGGTGTAGTTTTCCAGCCCGACGTGGATCTTGCCGTTGAGGAAGGTGCCTGCGGTCAACACCACGGAAGAGGCCAAAAAGCGGATGCCGAGCTGCGTCACGGCACCGGCGACGCGCTCGCCTTCAATGATCAGATCGTCGCAGGCTTCAGCAAAGATGGTCAGATTGGCCTGATTTTCCAGTCGACCGCGGATCGCCTGCTTGTAAAGCACGCGATCGGCCTGGGCGCGGGTGGCGCGTACCGCCGGGCCTTTCGAGGCATTCAGGATACGGAACTGGATGCCGGCTTCGTCGGTGGCCGCCGCCATCGCACCACCCAGCGCATCGACCTCGCGTACCAGATGGCCCTTGCCGATGCCGCCGATCGACGGATTGCAGCTCATCGCCCCGAGCGTGTCGAGGTTGTGCGTCAGCAGCAGCGTGTTCGCACCCGCCCGCGCCGCGGCAAGCGCAGCTTCGGTGCCGGCGTGGCCGCCGCCGACGACGATCACATCGAAACGGGTGGGATAGAGCATGAAATTGGCGATGTTGCGGCGCAGTAGGGGACCGCGGATTTTACGTCAGGTCGCTGAAAAATCACAGGTTTTCCCCGCTCGCGGCGCGCTGCCTCAGGAACGGCGGGGCCCGCCAGTAACATCCTGACACGATTTTTTGTGGCGGAAATTCATCCGATCAGGCTCTAATGCGTTAATCGGGTACGCGGCAAACCATTGCCGGTGGCCGCCATTGATGGAGTCGATGATGTTTTCGCTGTTTAGACATTTTTTCGGGCTGATCGTCCTGATCGGCTTTCTGACGCCGGTACTGGCTGAAGGCGACCCGCCGGCCCGGGTCGGTCGCCTGTCGCTGGCCGAAGGTGACGTAACATTCCGCGCCGACCGTCAGGATCCCGGCAATCCGGCCGTGGTCAACTGGCCGGTCAGCAGCGGCGCCATTCTCGACACCGGTGGCGGCAGCCGCGCCGAGGTCTGGATCGGTTCGACCGCCTATCGGCTGGCCGGTAACAGCCGTGCTGAATTCGTCACCGTCGACGACCGCCGCGTGAACCTTCAATTGGCGAGCGGCACGCTGGCCATCACCCTGCGCGACCGCAACCAGGCCGACGATCTCGAGATCGAAACACCCGAGGGGCGGGTCCGCTTCGCCGGCACCGGCCGCTACCGGATCGAGGCCCGGTCCGACCGGACGACCGTCGCTGCCCAGTCAGGCAGCGCCGAGGTGTCTGCCAGCGGCCGGTCGCTTGCCGTGCGCGCCGGGGAAATGGCCACCATTGGCGGCCGCGGCTCGGTCAGCATCGAATCCGCCCCCTACGGCGATGATTTCGATACCTGGGTTTCGGCTCGTGACCACGAGGAGAAATCGGCGCTCACCCGGCGCAACGTTTCGCCCTACATGACCGGCTACCAGGATCTTGATGCCTACGGCGACTGGGATTCCGCTGACGACTACGGCACGGTTTGGTATCCGCGCGTCGTGGCCGCCGGCTGGGCGCCCTACCGCGACGGGCGCTGGGCCTGGGTCGAGCCGTGGGGGTGGACCTGGATCGACGCCGCCCCCTGGGGTTTCGCGCCCTTCCATTACGGACGCTGGGTCCAGGTTGGCGGGCGTTGGGGCTGGACACCGGGGGCCTACACCGCCCGCCCGGTTTACGCGCCGGCGCTCGTCGGCTGGTACGGCAATCCGGGCTGGAATGCCAGTTTCCGCTATGGCTCGGCCCCGGCGGTCGGCTGGTTTCCGCTGGCGCCGCGCGAGGTCTATGTGCCGGCTTATCGCACCAGCCCGACCTACCTGCGCCAGATGAACGTCACGCATGTTCACGATGCCCGGGAAATCGAGCGCGCCGCGCGACCCGATTATCAGCCGCATTACCGGCACAGCGGCCAGCCGCACGCCGTCACGGTGGTACCGGCGAACACGCTGCGCGAGGGCAAGCCGGTTGCCGGCGCAACCATCCGGCAGCACGACATGCGCGAACTCGGCAAGGCGCCGCTGGCCAGCCGGGCGCCGGGTCGCGATTGGCTGCCACCAGCCGGCGCTGCCGCGCGCCCCCTGCCGCATGGCGAATCCGGCGCCCAACCGGGGCGCCAGGCAATGCCGCCGCCCGCCGTTCAGCAGCAGACACCGAACGACATGTCACGCCGGCCGCCGGAATCTCCGCGCGGCATTTCACCGCAAGCCAACCGGCCCCCTGATAGCCGCGCAAATGCCGTTGCAAGCCGGCCGCAGCCGATTCCTGGCCCGAATGCTGGCAGCCGCGCGGGGCAGCCTTCTTCCCCGGAACAACGGCCGGCACCGATCGCCGCGCCAGTTGCCCCGGCCATGCCGGCAGCCCCGCGCATGGAACGCGAACAGCGGCAACCTGTGGCCCCGCCCGGAATACCGCGCGAGGAGCGCCGCTTCCAGCCACCCCCGATGCGCGAATTTCAGCAACCCACGCCGCAACCCCGGCCCGAGGTGCATCGCGAAGCGCCACGCGAACGGCCGGCACCCGCGATGCGTGAAGCGCCGCGCCAGATGACGGCGCCGGCGCCGGTTAGCCAGCCGGGTGGGATGCCGCGTAGCGAACCGCGCCAGGCGCCAGGTGGCGATGGCCATCGCGGCGGCCCTCAGGGACGCAATGATCGCCCGGACGGACGCGGTCAGCATTAGACGATTTCCCGGCCTGCAGCGGTAGCGGTAGGTCAGTGTTTGTGGCCGAGGCCGAGGTAGCTCTCGATGACGCGCGGGTCGGCGGCCAGTTCATCGCTCGGGCCGGCCAGCGAGACCTCGCCGGTTTCCAGCACGTAGCCGTAGTCGGCGATCTGCAGCGCGGCGCGGGCATTCTGTTCGACGAGCAGGATGGCGACGCCGGTCTGTTTCAGTTCGGCGATGATGCGGAAGATTTCCCGGATGATCAGCGGCGCCAGCCCGAGACTCGGTTCGTCGAGCATCAGCAGTTTCGGCCTGGCCATCAGCGCGCGGCCCATGGCCAGCATCTGGCGTTCGCCGCCGGACAGCGTGCCGGCGATCTGGGCACGGCGCTCCTCGAGACGCGGGAATAGTTCGAAGACCTCGTCCATCGTTTCCATCTGGTCGCGGTGGCCGGTCCGGTAGCGGTCGAAAGCGCCGAGCAGCAGGTTGTCCTCGACGCTCATTTCGGCGAACAGTTCGCGCTTTTCGGGGACCAGCGTCATGCCGTGACGCACCAGGTACTCGACTTCCCGCTCGTGGCCCTGCGCATGGCCCATGTAAACGATGTCGCCGGCTGCCGGCAGCAGACCCATCAGCGCCGCCAGCAGTGTCGTCTTGCCGGCGCCGTTGGGGCCGATCACCGTAACGATCTCGCCACGGCGAATGGTCAGGCTGATATCGTGCAAAGCCTCGACCTTGCCGTAGGAAACCGACAGGCGATTCACTTCGAGTATGGTTTCGTGCTCGTGCAGGTGAGGATGCTTGATGACCATCAATCGACCCCCCCGAGGTAGGCTTCGAGCACCTTCGGGTCGCGCTGAACATCTTCCGGCCGGCCCTCGGCGATCTTCTCGCCGAACTCCATGACCACGACGCGGTCGGCAAGACCCATGACGAAATCCATGTCGTGCTCGACGAGCAGGATGCCCATGCCTTCGGCGCGCAGCTTGCGCAGCAATTCGGCCAGCGCCTGTTTTTCCTTGTAGCGCAGGCCGGCGGCCGGCTCGTCAAGGAGCAGCAGGCAGGGGTCGGAGGCCAGCGCCCGTGCAATTTCGACGATGCGCTGCTGGCCGAGCGAGAGGCTGCCGGCCGGGTCGAACATGCGCTCGCCTAGGCCGACGCGCTCGATCTGGCGAACCGCCTCGGCGATCAGTTGATGCTCCTCGCCGCGATCCAGGCGGAGCGCCGCCGAAATGAAACCCTTGCGGCCACGCAGGTGAGCGCCGATGGCGACGTTCTCCAGCACCGACATCTGGCCGAGCAGCCGGACATGCTGGAAAGTACGGCTCATGCCACGGCGGGCGATCTCGCGCGCGGCAAGCTCCTCCGTCGACTCGCCAAGGAAGGCGATCTTGCCCTCGGTTGCCGGGTTGGCCGCGGAAATGCAGTTGAACATCGTGCTCTTGCCGGCGCCGTTCGGACCGATCAGCGCCATGACCTCGCCGGCCTTCACCGTCAGCGCCATGTTGTTGTTGGCGACCAGGCCGCCGAAACGCTTGGTTACCTCGCTCGCATCGAGAAGCAGGACGCCGGGTGCGGTCGACCCGCGTTTGGGAAGCATTTCCGCCGGCACAATTTCACGGCGCAGGGTACGGACCGGCAGCAGGCGCAGGATCAGCGGCCACAGTCCGGCGCGCGCCTTCTGCAGGATCAGTACCATGGCGATACCGAAAACGATGATCTCGAAATTGCCGCTTTGACCCAGAATCTGCGGCAGCCAGTCCTGCAGCCACTGCTTGAGGATGGTGATCAGGCCAGCCCCGAGAACGGCGCCCCAGACATGGCCGATGCCGCCGACGACGGCCATGAACAGGTACTCGATGCCCTGCGTCAGCGCGAACGGCGTCGGGTTTACGAAACGCTGCAGATGGGCGTAGAGCCAGCCGGAAACACTCGCCAGCAGCGCCGCGAGCAGAAAAATCTTGATCTTGGTGCGATGGGTATCGATCCCCATTGCCTCGGCCATCACGGTACCACCCGGAAGCGCCCGAATCGCCCGGCCTTCGCGCGAATCGAGCAAATTCCTGATGGCAACGATGGCGAGCAGCACGACCATCCAGATCAGGTAGTAGAACTCGCGACCCGACTTGAGATCCCAGCCGAACAGCGATACCGGCGGGATCCCGGTAATGCCGGTATGGCCGCCAAGAAATCCGAGGTTGCCGAACAGGAAGTAGAGGCTGATGCCCCAGGCGATGGTGCCCAGCGGCAGGTAATGGCCGCCCATGCGCAGGGTGATGAAGCCGAGGAAGTAAGCGACCGCGCCGGTGATGGCGAGTCCGATGAACAACGTGACCCACGGCGAAAAGCCGTGCGTAGTGGTCAGCCATGCCGTCGTATAGGCGCCGAGACCGACGAAAGCCGCCTGCCCGAAGGAGGTGAGGCCGCCGACGCCGGTCAGCAACACCAGTCCGAGCGCGACGATGGCATAGAGTCCGATGTAGTTGAGCAGGGTGACCGAGAATTCGGGCAATACCAGCGGAGCAAGCAGCAACAGGCCAGCGACAACGGCGAATGGCAGATGGCGGCGCCAGCGGCTGGCAATCTGCGCGTGCCCGGAATCGGCGCTGACGATGTCCGTGTGCTCATCATCGTCTTCGACATGTTTCGAGGTCAGCGAGCGCCACAGCAGCACCGGAATGATCAGCGTGAACACGATCACTTCCTTGAAGGCACTGGCATAAAAGGAAGAATAGGATTCGAGCAGGCCGACCAGTAAGGCACCGAGGGCGGCGACCGGATACGACACGAGGCCGCCGATGATGGCGCCGACGAAGCCCTTGAGGCCGATCAGGAAGCCGGAATCGTAGTAGAGCGTGGTGATCGGCGCGATCAGGATGCCCGAAAAGACGCCGATCGCCGCCGCCAGGGTGAAACACAGCTTGCCGGCGAGCGCCGGCGGAATGCCCATCAGGCGCGCCCCTGTGCGGTTCATCGCGGTCGCCCGCAGCGCCTTGCCGTAGATGGTGCGCTCGAAGAAGAAATAAAGGCCGATGATCAGCAGTCCCGAAGCGACGACGATGAGTATGGTCTGACCCTGCAGCGGCGCACCGGCCAGTTCGAAGCTGATATCGGTAAACGCCGGTGTCCGCGAGCCCTCGGCGCCGAAGAACAGCAGGCCGAGGCCGATCAGCGCCAGATGGACGGCGACCGAGACAATCAGCAGGACCAGGACAGAAGCGCTGGCCAGCGGCTGGAAGGCAACACGATAGATCATCGGACCCATCGGCACGACCAGCAACATTGACACGATGACCTGCGCCCACAGCGGCAACTGGGCCGGCGGCACGACGAGCAGGGCGCCGGCGCCGGCCAGCGGCATGCCGATATTGAAGATCAGCAAGGGCGGCAGCTTGCGGAAACGCCCCTCGCGCAGCAGCCTGACCCCATCGATCAGCGCCACCGTCGTGCCGAGCGCCAGCAGCAGCCAGACCGTGCCCGGCACCTTGTTGGCCTGCAGCGAAGCAAGGGTCAGCGCCCCGTAGGCGACGAACTCGCCCTGCGGGATGAAAATGACGCGGGTGACGGCGAAGACCAGCACCAGGGCCAGTGCCAGCAGGGCATAGATGGCGCCGCTGGTGATGCCATCCTGACCGAGGAGAAGGAAGATTTGCAGATCCATAAATTGCCGGAATCAGCAGCGCGCAACGCTGTCGGAGCACCCCGCCGCCGCTGATCGAAGCCACCCCTCAAGGGGCAACACGATCATTGTGGCGAGGTGAATCGGATTCGACAGCGCAAGCGGGCGCTTACTTGACGAGTTTCCAGGTGCCGCCGTCAACCTTGACCATGACCCGCGCGCGCTGATCGAGGCCGAGGTGGTCGGCCGCGCTCATGTTGAAGACGCCATGCGCGGCCGGCAGGTTCTTGGTGCCCTCCAGCGCGTCACGCAGCGCGGCACGGAATTCCTTGGTGCCCGGCTGCGCCTTCTTCAGCGCCACCGGCGCGGCGGCCGCCAGCAACAGTCCGGCATCCCAGGCGTGGGCGCCGAAAGTGGACACCGTGCCCTTGCCCTGAGCGGCTTCGTACTTGGTCACGTATTCCATCGCCGACTTCTTGGCCGGATGGTCGGCCGGCAACTGGTCGGCGACGAGGACCGGGCCGGCGGGCAGCACTGTGCCCTCGCAATCCTTGCCGCAGACGCGCAGAAAGTCGGCATTGGCGACGCCGTGGGTCTGGTAGATGACGCCCTTGTAACCCTTTTCCTTCAGCGATTTCTGCGGCAGCGCGGCTGGCGTCCCGGCGCCGCCGATCAGCACGGCGTCCGGTTTGGCGGCGAGAATCTTGAGCACCTGGCCGGTCACCGAGGTATCGGCGCGATTGAAGCGCTCGTTGCCCACCAGCTTGATCTTGCGCACCTCGGCGATCTTCGAGAATTCGTTCCACCAGCCTTCGCCATAGGCATCGGAGAAGCCGATGTAGGCGACGGTTTTCACATTGTTGTTGGTCATGTGCTCGACGATGGCGGTTGACATCTGGGCGTCGTTCTGCGGCGTCTTGAATACCCATCTGCGCTTTTCGTCCACCGGATCGACGATGCGCGACCCGGCGGCCATGGCGATCATCGGCGTTTCGCCTTCGGCGGCCACGTCGATCATCGCCAGCGAATTCGGCGTCGTGGTCGAACCGATCACGACATCGACCTTGTTCTCGCTGATCAGCTTGCGGGTGTTCTTGACCGCGGTCGTCGTATCGGTTGCATCGTCGAGGACGAAGTAATTGACCTTCTGCCCGGCGATCGTCTTGGGCAGCAGGTCGATGGTGTTCTTCTCGGGAATGCCGAGCGATGCGGCCGGGCCGGTCGCGGAAAGCGTGATGCCGACGTTGATGTCGGCCAGCGCCGTCGCGGCAACGGCGGAAAGCAGCGCGGCAAGTATGGTTTTCTTCATTTATGTCTCCCTCGGGTATATCGGTTGCTCAAAGGTCAAAACCCTATTACCAACCTGCCTTCCGCGCAAGCCGCGCGGTCAAGGGAGCGTGATAAAGTTCGATTTTTGAATCAACGGTGCCCCCCATGTTCTCCGGAATCATTGCCGCAGTCGGCCACATCACCCACCTCACCACGCGCGAAGCCGGTTTTCGCCTCAACATCGACGCCGCCAACCTCGGCCTCGACGACGTTACACTGGGCGACTCGATCGCCTGCAACGGCGTCTGCCTGACCGTCGTCGCCAAGGAAGGCAATCATTTCATGGTCGATGTTTCGCCGGAGACGCTCGCCTGTACCGTGGGTCTCGATGCGCCGGGTGAAATCAACATGGAAAAGGCGCTGCGCCTGATGGATCGTCTCGGCGGCCATCTCGTCTCCGGGCACGTCGATGGGGTTGGCGAGGTACTGCGCTTCGACCCGGTCGGCGACAACCGCCTGCTGGAAATCCAGGCCCCCGAGGAGCTGGCATTCTTCATCGCCCGCAAGGGGTCGATCACCATCAACGGCGTCAGCCTGACCACCAACGAAGTCGCCGGCGAAATCTTCACCATCAACCTTATTCCGCATACCCTTGAAAACACCACGCTTAAACACCTGAAGACCGGCAGCCGCGTCAATCTCGAAGTGGACCTGATCGCCCGTTACTGCGAGCGCCTTCTTAGCGCCGAACGCGATGCCTGAAAGGCCGGTACCGTCGCGTGCCGAGGCACAGGCGCGCGTCGACGACATTCACACTTTCCGGAATGAACTCGCGCGCCTCGCCGACGAGGGCGTGCTGCGGCTCGATGCGGCGCAGCAGGCGACAGTCGACAAACATCACGACCACCTGCTCGCCGAATTTGCCACCCTTTTCGACGTCGACCGCGACAGCCGCGCCAAGCAGTTGTCGCTCGGCATGCGCGTCGCCTCCTTCTTCGGTGCGCTGGCGCTGGCGGCCAGTGCCTTCTTCCTTTTCTACCAGTTCTGGGGCCATTTCGCCGAACCGGCGCAGGTCGGCATCCTGATTGCCAGCGCGCTCGCCAGCTTCAGCCTGACGATCTGGCTGCAGCGGCGCGACGCCACCGGTTATTTCACCAAGCTGGCCGCGCTGGTCGCCTTTGCCTGCTTCGTGCTGAACATCACGATGCTCGGCCAGATCTTCAACATCACGCCCTCGGACAAAGCCCTGCTGCCGTGGGCGGCGATGGCCTTCCTGCTCGCCTACACCTGCGACCTGCGCCTGCTGCTGGCGGCCGGCATCTGCTGCGTCATCGCCTGGGTCCAGGCGCGCGTCGGCACCTGGCATGGCGTCTACTGGCTGCATGCCGGCGAACGGGCGGAGAACTTCTTCCCGGTCGCCGCGCTGCTTTTTGTCTTTCCGCTGCTGGTCGCGCATCGTCGCTTCCCCGGCTTCGCGCCGATGTACCGGGTCTTCGGCCTGCTCTGCCTTTTCATCCCGATGCTGATCCTCAGCCACTGGGCCCACGGCAGCTACCTCGATCTCGACCCTGACCTGATCGAGGGCGGTTACCAGCTCGCCGGCTTCATTGTCAGTACTCTGGTCATCTGGCTCGGCGCGCGGCACGGCTGGCCGGAAACGGTCAACACCGGGATCGTCTTCTTCGTCATTTTCCTCTACACCAAGTTCTACCAGTGGTGGTGGGCGATCATGCCCAAGTACCTGTTCTTCCTGGTGGTCGGCCTGACCGCGGTGCTGATCCTGCTCATCCTCAAGCGGCTGCGCCAGACATTCCACGCACCGGCCGGGGAGGGAAGGCCATGACAAGCTGGTCACGCGGCCGCACGCTGGGTCTGGGCATAGTGCTGATCCTGCTGACCAACGCCATCGCGCTGGGCGGCGTCTGGTGGAACCGCTCGGCCACCCCCGAAAGCGCGCTGACCCTCAGCCAACGGGAACTCGGCCTGCCCTGGCGCAGCCTGCGCCTGACCGAGAACAGCGGGCTCGCGCTCAACCTGAACTGGCGCGTTGCCGGACGCGAAGCTGGCGAACTCGCCAGCGGCTACACGCTCAATGGTGGCACGCCCGAATGGCTCGATGCACCCAAAATGGCAGCCTTGGGATTCCCGTTCGACGCCGCGCAGGCCGCTGGCGAGCGTCAGGGTTACAGCCGCCAGTTGCCACGCGAAGTCATTCTGGTCATGGAACTGGCCGGGCCGACCTGGCAGCGCGCGCTCGAAAAGGCGCGGGAGAATGCCGAGCGCCATGCCGCAGCGGCAGCGGTCAACCCGGGCAGCAAGCAGTTTGCCGAGCGCGCCAAGGCGGCCAGCAACGAACTGGCGCGCGAGGAAAACTCGAACAGCCGGCTGTTCGTCATCGACGCCGGACTCGATGCCCGCCTGTTGCGCGAGAAATATCCCGACCGCAGTCGCTTCCTGCTGCTCCGCGGGACGGTGCGACCTTCCCTGTACAACCGGGAAAGCAGCCTGCCCCGGGCAACCGGCTACGTTTCCCGGGTCGGCTATGGCCGGATTCACGTACCCCACGCGTTGCGCGAACCGCTTGAATCGCTGCGCGCTCAAGGCGAACCCGGCAGCGGCGATGGCTTCAGCGCGATGCTGCTGGTCGGCCAGCGCCTGGAGCCGTGGCTTGTCGAAGTAAGCCTGGCAACGAAAGCGACCAACGTGTCGGGCGCAGACCGGCGGCCTCCTGTTATTGACTGAGGGAATTCCCATGAAAACGATAGCCACGCTGATTATTGCCCTCTTGATCGCCGGTTGCGCCTCCTACGACGGGCGCGGACTCAAGCCGGGCGTCAGCAGCCTCGATGACGTGACCCAACTCATGGGAGAGCCCGCCATGCGCTGGCAGGAGCCGGACGGCAGCCAGTTGCTGGCCTATCCGCGCGGCCCGGCGGGCTTCAACACCTACATGGTGACGATCGGCAGCAACGGGTTGATGACGAACCGGCAAGCCGTCCTCAACATGCGGCACTTCGCCCTGATTCGCGAAGGCATGTCCCAGGACCAGGTTCTCCGCATACTCGGTCCGTCAGTCCCGCAATGGACGGTCTATTTTGAGCGGCGCGACGAACTGGTCTGGGAATGGCGCTACTGCGACGCGTGGAACGAACCCGCCCGCTTCGATGTGCTTTTCGACAACACGAGCAAGAAGGTCCGCTCGACCCAGAGCTACCCCGAAAGCATGATCAGGCGGTTTCGCGAGGTTTGCGGCAACCAACCACAGTAGGCGGGTTTTTGTCCGCGGACGAGGCAAACGGCCCTTGTAAATCGGCACCCCCGCCCCCATAATCGAAACATGGTTGTAATTCCGGCAATCTGGAGGCGTTCTGGACGCGGGTTCGATTCCCGCCACCTCCACCTAAGGGCATCGCGGTGCCTTTAGATGGGGGTGCACTGGTTTCGACAGGGCGGGCAAAGGTGCGCAGGCAACTCGTCAGGCGATCGACGTTAATGAAGCAAATCTCTAAACGCCAACGATGAGCGTTTCGCTATTGCTGCGTAAGCAGGCATAGCCGGGGCTGCTGAAGCCTTGTTACCAAAGACAGCCGGTGGGGACTTCGGTCCCCATCGTCAATTCCGGAGCGGGTTTTCCGGATCCCGGCCTCAACCATCCAGCCGGAAGACGATCGGAACGATGACCGTCGCATCTATCGCTTCATCGCCGCGCCTTGCCGGTACGAAGCGCCAGCGCACAACGACCGAGCGGGCAGCTTCATCCAGGCGCGCGAAATTGCTGCTTTTTTCGAGGTCGACCGCAGCCGGCTGTCCTTCCCTGCTGACGCGAACCCTGAGCAGCACCTTGCCCTCTTCGCCCAGGCGGCGCGACAGCGGCGGATAATCGGGGCGCGGATTGTGCAGATAGGCAGCTTCGAAGCGGGCTGGCGTGAAGGCTGGCGAGGCCATGGCCGGCGCGGACTCGGCGCTGGGGACTTGGGCGCTAGCCGCAACAGCAGGAACAGAAAAATTGGCGGCCGGCGCCGCCTGCTCGGGTTGCATGGCGATAACGGGTCGTGGGGCGACC
>Ga0209668_10000354_pt1 | contig 18750 bp, 29 predicted proteins | sample FrelakmetPLP11PL_FD_187150 | JGI IMG/M metagenome (GOLD analysis project Ga0209668, IMG submission 187150) | Freshwater lake sediment microbial communities from the University of Notre Dame, USA, for methane emissions studies - PLP11 PL (SPAdes)... | ecosystem: Environmental > Aquatic >... | reverse complement strand
TGGTTCGGCTGGATGAGTTTCTACACCCCCGCCTCAAATATGGTAAATTGGTGGACCCCCCTTTCGCTCATCATCCTTGCAGGGATAATGGGAGGCGCGATCTACCTGAAGGAAGCAAACAGGGAACGGTACGGCACCGGGGGAACGGGCCTTACCCTCATCAACATGCTTTACTTCTTCATCCTGCTCCAGACCGTGATCGGGTTTGTCAACATTACCGGTATCTGGACAACCAACAGCGCAGTAACCCCGACAGCATACCAGTACAACAATGTCGATCTCGCCGGGCAGGTAACGAGCAACAGCAACCTTGGCGGATTCATGGGGGGACTCATCAACACGATAACGGGCCTTGGACTGCTCGCCATCCAGTCCGGACAGATGATCCTCATAGTGCTGCAGGGCATTGTCGGATATGACAGTATCCTGCTTAACGCCTTCCCATGGATCAACACAAGTGCCGTAGGAGTGGCATTCATCGATTGTTTCCGCGTAGTGATCCTGCTCCTCGATGGCTGGTTTATCTTCCTGATATTCTTCAAACCCCCACCGCTCGATAACTTGGGGGTCTAATCATGGCAGGACGTTTTCTCGGGTTTGTAGCGTGCCTGGTGGTATTCCCCATCATGGCCGCATCAATAGGGTATGTTTTCTTCGACCAGATCCCCTTCTTCGTAAACGGGCTCCCCAACATGCCCATGGACGGAATCAATACCCTGACATGGCTCAAAATGATCTTTATCGCAGGAGTCTTTGTATTCGTATTTGCATGCGGATGGAACTACATGGTTCAGTCATCCAATGAACAGGATCAGGTGAGCTGATGGCATCATGGAGAAAGATGATGATGATGGGGACAACCTGGATCATCTTCATTGCCGTATTCGTGATCATGACAGTGATCGATATGGTATTCTGGTCCTCATGGGATAGCGTCATCCTCATGCTCAGCATTCCGGCGCCGGTACAATCCTACATAGGGTCAACATTCTGGATCCAGCCATTCTCTTATTTCTTCATCCTGATCCTTGCCGTAATAATGACGTACAAAATTGTACAGGCAACCGCGGACGAATCAGATTACTACCCGGAAGCCGGATACGACCAATGGGGGCCGCGATGAAATATTCAATCCTCCTCATCCTTCTTATTCTCCTGATCCCTGCAGCAGCCACAGCGATCCCATCGGGCACATCGGTATCCCTCATCGGCAATAACAACGCGACGTTCACCGCATCCGGGGGATCGGGTACAACATGGTTTGAATACGGGATGTCAGAATCAACACTTAATGTCTGGACAACCCCGATCGAATCCGGCCCCTTCACCTGGACTGAATACGGCAGTCCCCTTACCTCGGGGATAACATATTTTGTTGCAGGTTGCGATAGCACCGGGTGCGATCCAAACCCTGCCACCTTTACAATGTTACCGGCAACACCCCTCCCCTCAACAACCTTTGGATTAATGATCACCAACGCAACGAAAAACAAGTTCAACACCTTAATGTTTGTCTCAAACATTTTCCTCCCGTATGCGTGGTTATTCCCGGCATCAGCATCGGGATTGGCAATTTCCATAATGACAGCATTGGTCCTCTTTGCGATCTATTATGGGTTCGCCGTCCGGACCCGGGGTGTTGCCGTCCCGGTAATCCTTGGGGTTATCGGAGCCCCCTACCTTCTCTATGCGAATCAGGGAATGAACCTCGGGATCCCGGTTGAATTCCAAAGTATAGCACAGGGAATATTTTATGCGAGCTTAGCAGGGATATTACTGGTCATACTCAGAAAATAATGGGTGATGTGGATGACAGATCAAGTGGCATACATAACTTCCGCAGCACAGGTTGCAGCTCAGGCAGCAGCAGCGAACGCAGCATACCGGGCAGCAAACAATCTCCCCCCCGACCCGACCAATACCGCCATTCTCGCCCGTGCCGCATCCATCCAGTACCTTAACCAGCAGGATGCCGCGAACGAAGCAGCAATGCACGCAGCAGCCTTCGCACAGCCACGGAGCGATGTACGGGTTGCCCCACAGGAAGCATTGGAAGCCTATGCACGGCAGCAGCAAAACACGATCGGAAGCGGAGGAGCATACCGCCAGGGATCCTTCCAACCCACAGTTGAAACCGGCGGACCCATAACCGGCAGGGCAGCATTGCAAAATCAGGGAGCCCCGCTGCAGCCCTCATCATTCTATACCCCCCTGCAGCCAGAACGCACCGTGACAGAACCCATCCGGGATCTCTCGAGCAACGCCCCGACAAGAGCCGAATATCTCGGTTACAATCAATATGATATTCAGGCATTGGCCGAAGCCCCGTTAAGGCCCGGCTTTACTCCCCTCTCAACGCTGGGAGATTCCCGCACCGCATTAGCCGTACGCGGAGTTGATATCTTAAGGAGCATGGGGTTCAATGTCGCTTCAGAGGATGTGATCACCGGAAGAACGCTTGAAGCCCAGAGACAGGCAGCATTCAAAACACCCGGACTCACCGATGACCGTTTCTTCAGCAATGCCCTTCAGCAGTGGGTAGAGAATAAAATCGAACTCTCCTCAACCTATCACCACATCGGCATGAGAGCAGGGATCCCCATCCCGGCCAATCGGTTTGAATACCAGGGAGATCTTGCAGTGGAACTCCTTAAGGGAGAACCCCGGAAAGATTCAGAACGATTCTCACCGGTCAGCGGGGAGATGTCGCAATACCTCCCCAAGTATCAGGGCCGGGGAGAAGGCATTCAGGATTACGCATGGAGATTAGCCGAGCGGGGAACCGGCGCCGGGCAGGTATCATTCGGTGCCGGCATCGAAAAATTACTGAGCGCAGAAGGAAAGTACGGGCCGTATGGAATCTTATTTGGCGGACCCGATTACAAAACGACCCCATCGGGACAAGTAAAAGGATCAACCGTAGCGATAACCCCGACATCACCCATTGGTGTTGAAATCGGCATCAGGGAGGGCAGCATTCCAAGACCGTTTATGAGCGGAGTCCCTGCGCAATCGCTCCTGAACCTTCCCGGACCCGGAGAGATGACCATAACATCCATAGAAAAAACCGGGACGGTAGCACAAACCCGGGCAGAACCGGAGCCGTACCGGTTCGGCCCTTCAAGCAGCGGTAATATTTTGGATGTGATCGGGTTCGGAATGCTCGCAGCCGGTACAACAATGGCAACAGGAACAGAAACTTTCTTTTCCGATGTACAAAGCCGCATACCATCAGGGCCATTATCCCCCTTGAAAGCCGGCCTTGGTTTTGTAGAAGCGATCCCCCAGACTGTTGCCATGGTCCCGCTCATCGGTGGAGCTGCTTATGTATTCGGAAGAGATCCTGTATGGGGGGTCTCACAGATTGCACCGGTAGGTGCCGCAATGGTAACCGGAGCAGTCACCCGGGCAACCACGCAGCCGGAAAGGACATTTGGAAACATTCTTGGAATGGTCGCCCTCCCGGGAGCCGCAGAAGCAGCTGCAGGGAAAGTTGCAACCAGATCCCCCCTCTCGTTTAATATCGGAACACCGATCCGCTCGGGAGTAGAAGGGGAATTTAATTATGTTTCCACAATCGGATACCGCACGCCATTCACCAGCGAGATCCCGGTTGTAAAAGCCTATACCATAATGGGCACCGATGTCCAGGGGATTAAGTTTGGGTTCGGACCCCCGACAACCGCAATGAGGGAATTAACCGTCACCGCAGATCCAATGTTTATTGTAAGAGACTTATCCGGTGCCCATGTGATGAGTGAATCCCAACGAGTAATATTGGATCCATTCTTCAGGAGCGTATCAAAAGGAACGCCGGAAGAACCGCTAGTTAGTGCAATGTTTGATATCAAAGCAAATATAGGCGCAAATGTCAGGGGAGGATCTGAATCAATATTAAAATATGAGAATGTTCAACCAGCCGGAACCTTAACCCAGACCGGGATTAGTCCGGCAGTACAGACAAACGTCCATGAGATACTAGCCGAAGCCGGAGCGATCCGCCTTGGCAGCGCCGCACAGACCGATTGGCTCGGCCCCAGGTTCATGAGGAGTACCTTAGAGAGTGATATTGATGTTGATTTCCCCACATCGACATTTGGATCCGGTACAACAAAATTAAAAACAGCATACTCTAAAAACATCCAGCCAATAGAATTTAAGGGAGGGGGGGAGTTCTCATTTGCATCAAATCCAACCGAACATATTATAAGTGCCTCAAAAATTGAATCACACCCCGATGTCCGATACTTGGAAACAAAAACCATAACCGGCAAAACAATTTACCAGCAAACCCCGGAGTATGGAATCGAATCCAAAGCCTCACGTACTCTCAAAGACCGGTTAACATATTCTCCCGAATCAGGAATTGATGTAAAATTCACGGGCAAAAAAGTTGAAAAAGACATTGCTGATATCTACGCAGCTTCAAGGGGAATCGCCAGGACCGCATACGAGCAGAACCAGTTCACCTTAGGGCAAACCTATGAAGGCATATCTACCAACCTCCGGCTATACGCAGAATCAAAAGGCATGGCTGGAACGATCCGGACCATCCCGGAAGATATCTTAAGGACGCCCGAAGCGATCGCCGCGAAAGCCCGGGCAGAATCGCTATATCAAAGGACGATTGCCCCAAGAGGGGGAATGTTTGATGAAGAAGCAATATTAATGCCGGGAAAACGAGCTGGGATAGATTTTACGGTTGAAAAAACTCCCCGTTTCAGCGATTGGAAATACGGGGGAATGGAAACAGTCAGAGATATTGTTGGAAAAGAAAACACATTCTATCACGCAACCGATATTACAACAGTAGAACGTCTTCAAACCACGGGAACAATGCGTATCAACTCGGAGGGAAAAGGCGAATGGGGAACAGGGCACCTCCATTTTGCCGGACCCGGCACGCTAGATCCGCAATTTCTGGGACCACAAGGTGGAGTAATAAAAATCATCGAGACCCCGACGTATGGAAATAAACTCAACCGTGTGGCAGCAGCATTTGAATATGAAAAACCCGGGGCTCTCAGAGCAATTGGGAAACCCGGGGAATCGGCACGAGAATTTGTCATTCCAAAAGGGACGCAGATAGACTACCTGAGAACAACTTACCTGGAAAATCCCCAACTACCGGAAGATTGGTTGCCTGTTGCAGAAGTAAAAATATCAAAATCCCCCGGAGGGATCAAGCGAGCGACAACGGGAGGAACAAATTTACCTGATCTCTCTACAGTCGAAACCGGATACCCGATGGCGTACACAGTAGAACCCGCAGCGAGATCCGGAGCAGGATACCCAATAAGCATTGGGACCGGGATAGCAATAGTAAGAGCAAATACGATCCTCCCAGAATACCCGGAAGCAATATCATCTTCATTAACCAAATCACCGGAATCTCTTTACCCGGTAGCTACCGGGACAACAAAAGCCCCGAGCTGGACAGCAACCGATCTCCCCTATCCGCCAGCAACCAAACCGGGGCGCGGAGGCGGAGATCAGTATCCCGCTCCAATAACTCCGGGTGGAGGCGAGCACTACCCGATAGGTGGTGGAGGGGGCGGAGATCAGTATCCCACACCAATACCCCCGGGTGGAGGCGACCACTACCCGATAGGCGGAGGCGGAGACGGAGGCAAATATACTGGTGGCGGAGGTGGCGGATATGAAGGTGGAGGCGGAGGAACCGGTAGAGGGGGCGGCGGAGGCGGTAAAGGCGGCGGGGGTGGCGGCGGAGGCGACCTTATAATTACCCTGCCCCAAGATCTCCCCCCCGAATGGCAACGCTCGAGACGGCGCCGGAGACCAGCCCGGTTCGTAGAACTCTTCTCCTTTGAAATGGGGATCGACACTCCAATACCCGAGCGGTTCGGACGCGGAGGAGTGAACCGGAAAGCCCTGGAAGCAAATCCCGGCGCAGCATTTATTGAGGGAACGCGGGGATATGCCGGCAGTATCCTTTCCACGAGCGATACTGCCCCCAACAGATTATTTGACATCACGGGCACCGGCCCAAACAGACCGTGGAAAAACAAACAGAAAAACATTATACGAGACCGACTATGAAAGGAGAAACCATCTTATTCAAAATTCTTGGCTCTGACAGGACATTCACCCAGGAAGAGGTAAAGAGCGTCATCAGGAAAGATCCCAACACATTGTTCATCACCTACCCGGTATGGGCAAGGGGAGAACCAAGATATTCATTTCTTGGACATTCTGACGAGCTCTATACCCTCTCCGAGATTCACCAGATTATTCAGCGGGATCCTCTGGCACTGCTTACCGTTTATCAATCCAACCGGGGCAGCGCAAACCGCGAGAATGGCGACAAAGCCCCGATGTGCAGGGTCGGAAATATGGATGGGAAAACAGCGATGCAAAAGTTTGGGTGATAACCCATGAGTGAGTCAAAAACCGAAAAGATCAACCGCCTTGCAAAGAAGGAACGCAAAGAGCATCCTTGGATGACAGCAGCAGAGGCAAGAAGAACCGCAGGAGATCATGTAAGAGAAGGAAAAACAAGATAAGGAGGTAAATGATGGTTGACAAATGGGGTCAGGAAGTAGAGCCGAGAAAAGGCGCACTGCACCGGGCCATGCACATACCGAAAGGACAGAAGATCCCAATCGGTGAAGAAAGGGAGATCTTAAAAACCCCGATAGGAGAAAAGTACCATGGGATCCCGGTAACGGCAAAAATTAAGGAACAGATTGATTTCCACCTGAACATATCCGGAAGGGGAAAAAAGAGATCATGATATCTTTTAATTATCGGGGAGTGGGGGAATTGGTGGGATTAGCCGCAGGACTTATCGCCACCCTTGCAATAGCGTATCCTTTTTTATAATTTCACCAGCCATCCCCCCACATCAGTTTTGCAAGCGAAGGCTGAGGCAACAACCCCGTTCCCGCCAGCTCCCCGGGCTGATAATTCCCTGCAGTATTTGACTTCCGGATCGCCTCTCGTTTAAGGAATTCAACATGCGGGGGATACGGCTCCTCCTGGATGGTCGGGCGCTGGCCGGGCATTATGCACCCCCGGTCTTTGGTGGATAGTGATGCATTTTTGTAAGGTGATTCCGTAGAACCTCAATGGCAATACTCTCGGGACCGATCGCCCCGCGTATCTCCTCTGATACGTTCAATCTCTCAACATTGGCATAGTAGGTTAACGACTCCCAAATATCCCGGGGAATCGTGACCCTCCTATCATCCCTGTTTGGTGTTTTTACCATATTTGTTTATTTGCCGCAATGGGTGATAAAGGTTATGATTTTGAAAAAAGAAAGTGAATTTGATATATAGCATCTGAAGGTTTATCCAATTATTGCACCTTCATGAAACAATTTCAAGCCCCGTAAAAGCATCATAACTTGTTTTGCAATCTCTAAGGCAATAATATTTGATTGATTTGGAATAGTGACGTAACAAAACCCTTTAGTTATATCTAATTTAATTCGTGCCCATGGTTTATCGGGGCAATCTCCATAGACGACCCCGGTAAATCTAAAGAATCCATCTCTAGCCTCTATTAAAACTAACCAGAATCCCCCTATCCCCAGAGAAGAACGATGAGTGAACTCCTGCATATCAAGAGTACCGGGTAATTCAATCTCATAGGTGGGCCAATCTTTCTGATTCATACTCGCCCCCACCCCAGCAATTCTTCAGCCATATCCTTTTTATCCTCTTTTCTCCACCCATCAGCCAGGTAATGGATATTCATAGTATTCATATCATGACCGGCCATACGGGAGATCTGCAATACCTGATTAGGGAATGCTGCCAAGTGCCAGGACACGCCCGTTTTACGGAGCATCTTTGTTGTGATCAGGCTGGTATCAAACCCTGCCTTCTCAGCGGCGAGAACAAACGCATCTTCCATATTCTGATACGCAGCAAACCCAACCTTATGTTTAAAGAATTCTTTTACGGCCAGGACCCCATTATCAGAAAGCGTAACGACCCTCTGTTTAATTTTACAATGCAGTTTACCCAGCCCCGGAACCCGCGGGAGAAAGATTGCACAGTTATCCTCTCTGAAATATTCAGGGTGATCCGCGAAATGGAATGCCTCAACGATCCGCATTGAGGAGTACAATAATAAATTTCCACGCATCCTGTAAACCGGACTGAGGTATTCCCAAATCATATTTTTTTCTTGGGGAGTCAATACTGCAACTCTCTTCCCGGTTTTTGATGTCACGCTCAAAGGGACTATCATAATCAAATTTTCATACTATTACATGTTAAACCTTTGCATGAATTACATGCAATCATTAAATAATGATTAAATTTCTCCATATCTAACGTCATAACCATGTAATCTTATACATAAGATTACATGGCAAGATATAGCAAATATTTTTTTATTTTTTAACAACCAGAAAAGATAATATATTATAAAAATAAACGCTGATACATGGTAACGCAAAGAAATGGGAGATTATATTGTGACAAAGAAATCGGTGGACACCCATGCAACGGACTTATGAGATTCCGCAGGAAAACAAAAGATTATGCGTGCACGATCTGCCCGGCCACAATTCCCCTGGACCAGCTCACCCCAACAGAATCCCGCAGCGGTGACACCAATGTGTGAAAAATGCGGGAAGCAAACGACATCCGGAACCTGCACACATCCAAAGTCCAGACATTTCCTTAAACCCTGCCCAGGTGTAGAACAGGGGGCCGACATCAGGGAATGCGATTTCGCAGAAGTTGTACCATGCGGTTCATGCAGCACTGACTGCAAGAGGCACGGGGACCGAGAATGAAAAACCCCGAAGCACTCACCATCATCAATGAAACGTTCATGGGTCTTGAGATCCGCATAGTGCAGATCGACCCTAACCATCCGGCAATCCCCTTGACAGATATCGCACGGGCAACCGGATACGACCCCTCAAACTTAACGCGCTTATTCAAGCGCAATGAAGAATTGCTCCAAGATAACGCCCAAAACGTCAAATTAGTATCTGGGGATCAAGTAGCTCCAATCAATCACATCTGCTTGGAGCGGGAAGGTGTTATGGGGATCCTCATGAAGCTGGATTACGTTCGCATCAAAGATCCTGAACGGAAAGAAAAAATTATTCAATTCCAGAGATGGGCAAAAAAGAAGCTGGCAGAGATGCAAATCCAGAGCACTATCGTTAAGGACCATGGCGAAGGATGGAGTGATATAGCGATAGAGCACATGAAATTTGCCGGATTCCTGAACCAGAATCCCGGGATAGACAAAAGTCTCTGCATGGCGATCGCAATACGCGAAGCCGAAAAAGCAACAGGAAGAGATCTCACCCCCTACAAAAAACTTATTCCCTCAACATCTACTGTATGTGTGGATGTGGAATACATTACCGCCTCCCAGATAGGCGCAAGGATCCGCATGTCCGCAGAAGAGGTTAACAGGTATTTGAGAACCACTGGTTTTCAGTACAGGGATGATACCGGAGCTCACTACCTGACCGAAAAAGGATCTGACTATGGCCGGGTATTCCCGCTGGCAGCAGCGAGCGGCCACACCGGGTATTTCATCAAATGGAAACCGGCAGTGATCCAAGCATCCCGGATGATAGAAAACAGACCTTTAAGAATAAGGTAACTTTTTTTTAAAAAAAAATATTTTAACTCAGAGTCCGCCCCCATAATGCAGTGCCATCTGCAGGACTGAACCCCTTTCATGGCAAGCGAACTCGCGGTTATTAAGGATAACTATGGAACACGGTGTGCGATCTTAACGTGCGGGTTCGGGCCTCCAGCCCCTACCCGCCATCAACATTACACTATTGGAAAAAGAGGTATTTATTCTCTTTGTAATGTTCCCACGGTGCCGGGAGCAGCAGGGGATAGGAGAGTAACCCTATCATCGGATATGGTAAAGGGCACGGTCCAGAACCAATAATACGCATAGTAACGCCCATCATCCCCAACATTCCATGAGAAATTAAGAGGGTAATGATTACCTATGCGAGCAACCCCGCTCCCGTCCAACCCCAGGACAATAATACCGGAATAATCCCCATGGATCTGATAAGTAAGGGTTTGCACCGGATCACTGTCGGCAGCTCCAACAATCCCGACCATCGCAAGGGCAAGGACCAGGGAAATAATAAAAACATGTGATCTCATAACAGGAGTGTATAACCCCATCACCCGATAAAGATTATCAGAAAAAAAAGATGATCAGTCTTCGTTGCGGACCAGCCGGCAATCCGGAGAAGGAGATCGCATCAGCCGGGCCCGTTCGGAATTTGAGCTCAGGAAGTTATCAATTCCGTTACGGACCTGCGCAACGTTCTGGGCCGAAGTTGTTTTTTCATGGGGGAGTAACTGCATAGAAACCTCTCTACATCCGGTGATGTCGTCCGGCCAAGTGCTGGACCCCGAGATGATCATCATGGGACTTCGGAACCGGGAGAGGGACGCTCATGTTGTGGCGCTCAATCTCAATCGCTTTATCCCGGATGTGGGACTGGGGCATTTTTAAATCATCATCTTTCATGTGAAAACACTCTCTCTTGTTTATTGATATAATCTTCACAAGGATATAAAAGGTTTACTGAATTCTGCAAAATACTTATTATCTATAACTCCTATCTCATACTATGGCAGCAAAAGTCACTCCTACCAAAGTAAGTTCTTACAAAAAAGAAACCCCTAAAAAGTATGAAGATCACGGTGGCCGGGTTCTTGGATATGTCCCCGTAGGGTCACCACACGCGATCAAACCCGGAAAGAAGTAACCCCCTATAATTTATCCACCCGGATCGGAATTCTCATTTCAGGGTCAGCAGGGATCCCCCCATTCCTTTTAAATTCCATCATCCTCTGAAACGAATATGCATGAGCATCTTTTTTACTAAGGCCGTCTTCCCTGGCATTGCCATACGTGATCTTCAGGACATCGGCAAGCTCCTCGTTTCCCGTAAATGCAGCTCTCGGCATAATATGCAGAAATTGTTTGCAAAAGGGATAAAGATTATTCAGCAATCCGTGATCCCTGGAGCAGCCCGTTTGGTCATCTCATAATTCTTCATGCAGACTCCATACCTGGAAACATACCGCAGTTCACCGGTGATCCCGCAGGTGCACGCAAGCCCCAGCACGGACCCATGGCGACAAGTCCCGCAGCACTTGGCCCGGTAATCATCGACCATAATAGGGATTTCAGGCATTAAATCTCCCAACGAATAGCGATAAAATCATATATCCAAACAAAGAAATAACGGCCAAATTAGCAAGGACAATATTTAAAATCATGAGATCATCAAAGAGGGTATCATAATCCACAGATGGCATAATCGCTCCCTCCAATACTTGAAATTCTCCCTACACATTTAAGCACTTCAATAGAGGCCATGGCATCATTGTAAAATCCGATCCACAAATATAATGCCATATAACAAGTCAACCCCAAAATTACCCATAAGACATCATCACGAGATATCATGCAATTATTAGCCATCCTTCTTCACCCCCCTCTTACTTTTTTTCTGCACAATTTCCCCCTTACTGTCCGTCTGCCATGTGCCCCCGCATTCCTTGCAATGCCAAACCTGTTGTTTAATCCCTCCCTTAAGCGTAGTGGTGCCTTTTTTCCGGGCCGTCCGGAGGTTCATCTTATGCCCGAGACACCCGGGAAAAATACAGATCATCATTTCTTTTCCTCCAATGCTACCATGAGATCTTCTTTGGCTTTTTCTATCTCCCTCTCATATAACCAATACATGAAAAAAGCCCCCAAAATAAAGGACGTGATCATTATTGCCATAATCCCCCCGAGCGATCCGGACCACACAAAACAACGTTCTCCGAAATCGCTGCACACTCGATCTCTTTTGCCAGGATTTCGATCTGTTCATCGGTGGTTTTTGCGTTCAGTTCCTTTTTTGATGGCGCTGCCCATTCGCGGACATCCCACAAGCCCGGACCATCCCCCTGTAATTGTGGTACATCAGTGTCGTCGCTGCATTTCTGTCCAATCGCCTGTAGGAGTGGGTCAGCGTCTGAAAATCCATTTTCATCGCGTGTCCATTCACCGCGCCGGTTGCTCCCATCCCATTCGGCGGAAAACATCGGTAGGAGTTTTTCTGCAAGCGGGATGATGTTCTCCTGGACCCATTCGCGGAGTTCCGTCGCGTCAAGGTTGTTTGCCAGATAGTAATCACTTGACAGACCGTGCCACACACGGGCCGGGGTTCCGCCGTTCTCACCGAGGGTGAACGCTGTGATCACTTTGTTGTCCCAGTCGATCTCTAACAGGATCGGGCGCTGTTCACAATTCCGTGTTTCTTCAATCAGTGCTGTTGGCGATTCGTATTTTTCAATTTTGTTCTCCATCTTGCTCACCTTTGTATATTCTATCTACACACGCAGTGTATTTATAACTTTTGTTTTTACCCGAAAATAAATTGCCAGGCAAAATTTCAAAAAAAAAAAAATTTCAAACTGGAGGGGGTACGTACCCTCCACGGATCCCTATACTATATTGTGCAGCAAACCCGGGGCCATCCGGATATCTATACCATACCCCGGGAGGGGGGGTACGTACCCCCCCTATATGGTGCCCGTGCAGCACGTAACCCATCCGGCCACATTGGGATCCTACCCCCCGGACCATCCCCGTACGTACCCCTCACCTGTCCGAAAGAATCCCAAAACATATAAGCGAAAAACGACACACCATTACTGTATGTTAATATGTACGATAGGAAAAAATCACACGCACGCACCCGCGCCGCATTCTGCAAACTCCTTCTGCAAAAAAAAATTATGCAAAAATTATTTTATAAAAATATTTTTTAGCGATCAGGTTGTGATCTGAAATGGCTATATCGACCGGCAAGCGATCGCAGTCATCCACCAGCTCTGGAGTATCTGCACAACAGCAAGTCCTTGATCTCTTTCTGGACGCCATCAAAAGAGTTGAAGACATCTTAGTTGAAGAGTATTCAAGTAAAGATCGGGAAACGGTCCGCTGGGAAGCCTTCACCCTCCAAATGATGTGCGTGCGAAAATTAATCCCAGACCGGGGAGTACAAAACAAGATCAGCCAAGCAATAGGAAAAAAGAAAGCCGAATACATCCAGGATAAAATCTTTAGCAGCGATCGACAAGCCGAGTATGCTGCCCATATGGAAACCTTTACAGAGGTTATGATCTATCTCAATGAAGGCATGGATCTTATCCATCATGATATCGTGGGAGCAATGACCCGGAGGGCGCAAGAGGCAGCACTTGAACCCGATCAGGCACCAAGGCCAAATCATCCGGAGGAAAGCAATTCTCATAAGAATGTGGCAAAGATTGTAAGGAAGGCGCTGGTATTACCGGAAGCCGATCCAATGAACGGGATTGATATGTCATGAGTGAAGCAGCGCAAAGCCCGGCCAATACCTACTCTTTGCCTTCCTGCTATGGCTTTTTGGATATGGCAGATGGCGAGTGTCTAAAGTGCCAATGCTCGCAGTTCTGCAAAATCCCCAACCTGCCCGGCTGCTATGGGTATCATGAAAAAACAGAAACGCAATGTTTAATCTGCAGGTGTTCAGCCGGATGCAAGACCAACCAGATTATAATTGAGGTTGATCAGGAAGACGACACCCTTACCATAAATAATACAAAAGTAAAAGCATTCCCCGGATCGCCCAGCTTTGCAATGATCGTTGCTGAGCGCGTGACAAATCCCTATCAGGATATGGATTGTATCATCCTCATCACGGGCCGGAAACGATCGGGCAAATCTACCCAGGCGATCGCGCTCGCAGAAGAGATCGCATGGTGGATCGCATGGTTCAGGAAAGAGCCGGACCCCAAGAAATTTTTCGACATCACTACAAATGTCATATCGGTATCCAGGATGGGAGGGCTCGGGATGTTCACCAGCCCTAGGATCACACAGGTTAACAATGTCTTCGTAATCGACGATGCAAAAATCAACCTGTCAAACCGGAAATTCAACTCTGCAGAAAACCAGCTGCAAAATGATATCGCAACGATCGTTGGACCCTTCCGGCTGGTCCTCATCTACACCATGGTTTTCAAAAAGACGATCGATGTAGGCACCCGGGAGCTTGCAGATTTCATCATAGCGATCAAGAGCTCAAACCCATTTACCAAACAGACGTTCGGTAAAATCTTCTTCTATGAGGTATCGGACGACGGGGCCGAATATAAAAAATACCTTCGCTGGAATGACAAAACAACCGGCATAACTTACCGGCTCAAAGACTGGATCGGCACCCTCCCTACACGGGAATCCCTGCTTGCCTATAACAACATGCGGAAGTCAGGATCCGTGCAACTCATAGAGGAAGCCCGTGCACAGTATGATCTCATCTCCAAAAGCAAATCTGAAGTAAAGCTCACAAAATCAGATCTCAGGAAGATATGGGTCGAAAAGAACAAAGAAGAAGTGCAGAAACGGCGCGCCCAGGGAGACAGTATCCGGAAGCTCTCACGGGACATGTCCCAGCCGGTAAGTACTATAGAAAAATGCCTGATGAAAGAGGTTTAAAAAAATGGACACTGACAAAAAGAAGAAATTTATCAGCGCAATGCTCCTGTATTGCCTCAGCGGGGATCTTCCCATACGGATCAATTACGGCGGAATCCTGATATCACGGATAGAGGATTACCTTGTCAATGAAGTGATCCTGAAAGATGCAAACCACTCCTATCTTTTCCGGATTTTGACCGCGGTAGATAAAATAGTGGGAAGCAGCCTGATAACGAAAATGGGCACCGCATTATCATCGAACGATATCGCAGAGATCAAAAAAATAATTATTGAAAAAACCTTCATTATCGATCCATCATGGACCACAGATGAAGCACTCGCCGGGATAGGGTCTCTCGGGGATCTGGGGGACATCAGGATAGCCAGATTCCACTATTACACAGCAACCGATCACTATCCCTCATCCGGCGTATCCGCAAATGCCCTATCAGAGTCCATCAAAAGCATGGATCGATCTCTGCAGAAAATTGTGGATATCTGCGATCGCTACAATCTGACCGAATTCGGTGCGGACGAATGGAGAGAGAATGTTACTGCAAATAAACCGGAGGTAGAATGAAAAAAGAAACTGCAGCATTCTGGTCGGGCCATGCCAATAGTTCTGCCATGTGCCTTCGCATGAAAGAGATCAACCAAGCCCCGGATTATATCGTGCATGCGCACACCGGGAGGGAATTTGATCTGGTGTACGAATACATGGAAAAATTTGAAAAAATTATCGGCATCGAAATAATCCATGAAGATATCCCGGCGCTAAAACCCCAATATGCATTTGAAGCATTTTTCCATACTCCGTGGTGTAGGGGATCTCATGAAGGAGAGATCCACGGATTCCCCAAAAAATGCGGGAAGTGCTGGCATAATCGAAATGTAAAGCAACCCATATTTGAAAAATATGAACGGATCTGCTCAGAGACATATACAGGATTCACTGTCCAGGAAAGACACAGGATTCTAAAACAAAGGCCCGAAAAAAGATATCCTTTAATTGAGTGGCAATGGACCGCGCAGGATAGCCTTGCATATTTGAGAAAAAAGAATATCCCTCATGTCATCTATAATCTGGGATTTGATCGGCTTGGATGTGATTTGTGCCCCAAGCAAAACGAAAAGGCGCTCAAAACAATATATAAAAATTTCCCAGAATTATGGGATGAGATGTTAACTTTGGAGTCAGAATCCCCCCATGGATTCCGTGATGGGTCGAGTGGCCAGAAAAGTTTAGAAGCCCTTCAAGATCTATGGGAGAAAAAGAAAGGGCAAAGGTACCTTTCATGATTTATAAGGAGGCTGAATAATGTTCGGAGATGAAGAACCCTACGACAAACAGGCTGAAGAAAGAGAGAACGAAAAACGCATTGCCCTGATCCGGCAGGAGGCCCGGGCGATTGCCGATACCAACGAAGCGATCCACGCAAAAGTACCGGCAATGAATGACGCTCCCGCGCAGGTCCGGATCGCCATATATGGAGTTGACATGCCCGGGCCCAACGCCAGCCCGAAAGACAAAATCCGGTACTGCCAAACAATGATATCAAGGATCCCAAGTTTATCCGTAGGGGAAGGATACCAAATCCGGAGAACTTTCATTGATGTTCTGGACCAGTCACGCAGCCAGGGAAGGGAGGAAATTGTAGACGAACGCTTGGACGCGCTGATCTTCCGGATAAGCCAATTAGTCTCAATAGCGGATCCCAAGGCCACACAGGGTTTAACCGGTGTTGGGGCGCTTATCACCCAGGACCGCAGGGAAACACTCAATCAGACAATCCGCCAGCAACCCTTAGCGGCAAATTCCCCCGGGCTTGTCGAAGGATTACGCAACCTAGTAAATGGGAGGCGTCAGTAATGCCCGGCAATACGACGCTTAACGCGACGCTTCAGGCGATCGCCCAGAACGCGACACCCATAAAAATTTCTTTAACTCCGATGCCAACTCCGATCCCGGAAGGAATGACAACAACCGTACTGGATTGGCAACCAGTGCCCATTTTTGGGGTTACGTTATGGGCCATTCTTGCGCTGTTATCACTTGCTGCCCTGGTAATCATCTACTTCCACTGGTCGGACAAATCTGCAAACCTTGACGCGATCAAGCCATGGTTTATCAAAATCAAGGAAATCAAAATTGGAAAAATGCAGGTTATCCGCCTCTCGCGTGCAGGGAATTTCATCCCGGACTGTCTGGATATTTTCGACAATGTTCTGTCATATGGAGACAGTGAAGAGAATATCAATCAATGGCACCTGAACAGTCCTCAGGGCATTATCAAAATAGCCGGCATATCCGCGCCCATAATCTCTGAAGATTGGGATCAGAACCGGGACATTGTTACGGAGCTCGCCGTATGTCACGCTACAGAACTCATGGAAAAGAATATCGAGAATTTTAAAATTGCCCTGACCCAGCGGCACAAAGACCTTGTAAAAGCCGGCGTGTATCCGGCAGACGCCGAAAACCCGGCAGATCTGATCTTCCCGATCCGCAACGGATTGGATTACATCGGCAAACCCGACGAATCAAAGGCAGCACGGTATGAACATTCCGGAAGGAGAATGCTGGAATTGATCTTTCCCCGGGGGATCCCCATGGATGCATTCAATCAGTACAATCAAAATAGGTTCAGGAAGTTTTGGTTTAAGGGCAGTTCATCCGCTCTTATGGGAGGGATCAACCTTCGCAGGGTAGATGATGAATTCACGAATCGATCGGAAGTAAAACCGGGATTCTTTGAACGATATGGGGGTATGCTGATCGGAGCAATAATCCTTCTTGGCCTGACCCTGCTCGGATCAGTAATCCCGCTGGGGTGATCGACATGGACAAACAAGAACAACCGCAGACAAAAATATTATTCGTCCCCTGCGAATTTTGCGGGGATGGCGATCCAAGCACGCCATGCAAACACCGGGAAAATATTGAAAAAGGTTGCGACTGCATCCAGAGGGTAGATCCATGACGCTCTTTCTCAACGGGGCGCTCAATGGAGCGGACCCATGGCTTGGGTGGCCGATGTATCTTTGGGGGCTGATCCTCTGGTGGATCATCCTGATCCCGGTATCGTGGTATATCCTGAAGAAAGTAAAATGGGATCCTTTTGTGAGATTCCACGGATTACATTACGCCAAGAAAAACGACTCTGATGCTTGTCTGATAACCGATGACACCGGGGACACCCATATGGTGGCCGAGCACATAGCGAAATGTATTTTCTCCTATGGGGAGGATGACTATGAAATCGAGATGCCAGATATCCCTCTGCACCTGACCCGGATAGCAGGTGCGGCACTTGTAGTTCTTGCAGTAATCCTTCTGATATCAGGATCCCCCATATGGGCTATCTTGGCATTCATTCCCGGGGTTCTATTATACAACCTGGAAAAAGCAGCTCCCTGGATATATGGAAAACTATTCTGGTATCCGACAAAATACCTTGACGATATAGATTGGCAACAGGCGATCCTCTACAAGATCGGAGGCATCAATTTTGACTGCAAGATCGCCCAGCACCTGCAGAATGGGGAATGGGACCAATACCCGGTTGTGAATGCCGGAGGGATCGCGGTTGAATGGGTATTCGACTCTGATCACTGGTGCGAACGCAGATCCCGCCAGCACAAAGCGATCGTCAGATCAGCCCGTGCACACAATAAAGAGAACCCTACCGATCAGGTCCATACCTATATGAAATATCAAAGATACCTGAACGAAAAAATAATTGAGTGCCCCCCGGAAATAAAAATGACCTATCTGGTCCCATGGGAAAGAATCGATCTGGGATTCCCGTTCAACCTGCGCAATGTTGACACCGGGGGAAAGCTCCGGCAGATGGCAAAGACGAAGGAGAACAAGCCAAACGCAGAAGCCAACAAATATACAATGATCCTGATAGTGGCAGGAGTGCTATTATTTTTCGGGGTTATTGCAGTAAGGTTCGGGTATAAATTTTTCTTCCATTAATCTTTTTTGCAGACATTCTTTTTATATATTTTAACTGGATAAGTAATGATTATGGCACGCTTAACCAAAGAGCAACAGGCAGAGTACGAAGAGGAACAGGAGTACGCGAATGAGAACGCCTCCATCACAGTCCCGGGCAAACCCCGTACATCCGTATATGAGCGGATAGCAAACGCAACAAAGGGCGCAGTAAGCACCGCAGAACGATTCCACAAGAGCCCGGCCGGGCAGGGGCTCCAGAACTTTGCACACCGGGTCAATTCACAACA
>Ga0209668_10000353_pt1 | contig 18789 bp, 18 predicted proteins | sample FrelakmetPLP11PL_FD_187150 | JGI IMG/M metagenome (GOLD analysis project Ga0209668, IMG submission 187150) | Freshwater lake sediment microbial communities from the University of Notre Dame, USA, for methane emissions studies - PLP11 PL (SPAdes)... | ecosystem: Environmental > Aquatic >... | reverse complement strand
AAACAGCACATTGAAATCGCAAGAGACATAGCCGAAAAGTTCAATAAAACATATGGTGAGACTTTCAAACTGCCGGATCCGCATATCCCGGACGAAACGGCTTACATCATAGGAACGGACGGCATCCAGAAGATGAGCAAGAGTTACGGGAATGTAATAGAGTTCTTCGCAGAGGAAGCCGTCATAAAAAAACAGATTATGGGCATTAAAACCGATTCCACCCCGGTTGAAGAGCCTAAAGACCCAAAAAAATCCTCGATATTCAACCTTTACAGGTTTTTTGCCTCGAACAAAGAAATACAAACGCTCGCGGATAAATTCAGCGCGGGAGGAATGGGCTACGGAGAAGCAAAAAAGATCCTGCTTGAAAAAGTCATGGATTATTTCCAGCCATACCGGGAAAAAAGATTTGAACTGCAAAATGATTTGGGATATGTTGATGATGTTTTGAAAAAAGGGGCCACTAAAGCCAGGGTGATTGCGCAAAAGACAATGGCCCGGGTTCGGGCAAAAACCGGGCTGGCACTCCGGTAAAATCCCAAAAAATATGAAAGAGACAAAATATATCTTCGTTACCGGCGGCGTCTGTTCATCCCTTGGCAAGGGTATAGCGTCGGCTTCCATAGGCGCTTTGCTTAAAGCCTCCGGCTTCAAGGTCTTTGCCATGAAACTGGATCCGTACATCAATGTGGATCCGGGCACTATGAGCCCTTTCCAGCACGGAGAAGTCTATGTATTGAGCGACGGAGCGGAAACCGATTTGGACCTGGGACACTATGAAAGGTTCATCGGAGAAAACCTTTCCGAACTCTCTTCCGTTTCCACGGGCAAAATCTACTCCGAAGTCATCGCGGATGAGCGCAAAGGCAAATATCTGGGAGGAACCATTCAAATCATCCCCCACATCACCAATGCCATCAAAAGAAGAATTCTTGAAGCGGGTAAAAAGACGCAGGCAGAGATTGTAATGGTGGAAATAGGCGGCACAACGGGCGACATCGAAGGACAACCCTATCTTGAAGCGATCCGCCAATTAAGGCGCGAACTGGGCCACGAAAACACCCTCTTCATTCACCTTACACTATTGCCGTACCTGGCCGGATCAAAAGAGCTTAAGACAAAACCGACACAGGCATCGGTCCGGGAACTTCGCGCCATGGGAATCCAACCGGACTTCATCCTGGCCAGAGCCGATTACCCCATCAAAAAGGAACTGCTGAAAAAGATTTCTCTTTTTTGCGATGTGCATGAGGACAATGTCATTCCTGCACAAACGGTCTCTTCCATTTATGAAGTCCCTCTGAATTTCGAGCTCAACAATCTCGCGGAAAAAATCGGGAACAAACTGGGACTCGGAAAGATCAAACCGGAATTGAAAGACTGGATTTCGCTCGTAAACAAAATCAAAAGCAAAAGAGATCCGATAAAAATTTCGCTCGTGGGCAAATACACCGGCCTTGATGATTCCTACCTCAGCGTCATTGAATCTCTTAAAATCGCCTGCTACCACCAAAATCTTGACCTGAATCTTTCATGGATAGATTCCGAAAAATTGGAAAAAAACGATGAAAGCGCCTGGAAAGAACTCAAGACCTCCGGCGGCATCATAGTCCCGGGAGGATTCGGAATTCGTGGAACCAAAGGAATGATCATGGCGGCAAAATTCTGCAGGCAAAACAAAATCCCCTACCTCGGACTCTGCCTCGGGATGCAAATAATGACGATTGAATTCGCACAGCATCTCTACAAAGATGACAGATACACATCGGAAGAATTCGACGAAGAAGCCAAACATGCCCCGGAATACTATGTAATCCATTTTCTACCGGGACAATATAAGGAAAAAGACAAGGGAGGCACACTACGGCTCGGCACCTATCCATGCAAACTTACAGCAGGCACCCTGACAAGAAAAATGTACGGCCAGGAAATGATTCACGAAAGACACCGCCACAGATACGAATACAACAACTCCTTCAGAAAAAAACTGGAACAAGGCGGACTGGTTACAGCAGGCATTTTCCCGGAAGGCAACCTGGTCGAAATCGCAGAAATCAAGAACCATCCGTTCATGGTCGGCACGCAATTTCACCCGGAATTCCTTTCCAGACCGAATAAACCACACCCGCTGTTTGCCGGCTTCATAAAAGCAAGCAAGTCAGATAAAAAGATCAAATAAAGAAACAAAATTGCAATCCGTGAAAGCATTTTGCATTTAGCGATTTCGCAAATCGATTTCCTGTTGTATAATGCTCGCAAATGCCAAAATACCGCTATATTGCGATAAGCAACGAGAACCGACAGCTTGACGGCACCATCGGCGCACCCGATGAAAAAATCGCCCGCCGCGAACTTAACGAGCTGGGGTTTTCAGTGGTTTCAATGAGCGAAATCTCTGAAACGGAAGCGGTTACAGAAAGCCAGGCAACACCGGTTTTTGAATTCGCGGGCCTGGACAAGAACGGCAAGCGCGTAATCGGGACAATCATGTCGGAAGACCGCCTGAGCGCGTATAAAAGGCTGATCTCCGAATACGCTTTTAATGTCGAATATGTCATAGACAATAGCCTGGACGAAGCCCATAAAGTAATCGAAAGACAACGAAGCGCATCTGACCTTCAGCATATTCTTGAAGAAGATGAAGTAAAAAACAAAAAAAAGGAAACAGGAGAAGAAAAAGACCTGCGGGAATTTTCAAAAGAACAGGATGTCCTGAAATCGCAGATAGATTTCGTCCTGAACAAAGTGCGTGAAATGCTGGACAAGCACGAAAAGGAAATGAAAATTGAAACAAAAGAAAAGATCCGGGGATTCGTGGATAAAATAATGAGAATCCGCACCAGCACCAATCTGGAATACGTAAGAAAAAGCGCTGAAGAACTGCTGATGTTCCTGCAAAAAGAGGAACTTTTCCAGAACGAAGAATCACACCTTAAAGAAAGAACGCAACTTTTGGTTGAGGCCAAAAGCCTTACCATGCAACTCAAGAAATCAAAGTCAAAGACCAGCATCAGCCTTGGAGAAAAACTGCGCCAATGGCGAAAGGAACACATCCTGGAAAACCCAAAACCGACAATCGCTCAGAAAGCCATCAATATGGTTGTCGGACTATTTATCGGTTTTGACAAAGAAAATGAAAATGTGGAAAACGCCAGAAAAGACATCATTACGATCAACAGCCAGATCATCCAATACCTGTTGCTCTACATGCAGGCCCCAAATCCGGAGTACAAGGCGGAAACAAAAATTGGGCTTATGCGTTTGATTCAGGACCGAAAAAAAAAGAAGCAAGTCCTGAAAGAATACAAAAAATCCCTGAGGGATATAAGACGAGAACAGGGAGAACTTACTTTCTTTGAAAGAATGCGAGATAATGTTTTTTCATTCACAGGCTGGCTGCTTGCTTTCTACCTCATTTATTACTTTGCTTCAATTTACCTGACAACAAAAGATTTCGGCCTGCCTTCGGTGCCGTATGTATTTTATATTTTCAAGTCCTCCTTCCTGAAATACTTTTTGGCAACCTTATTCCTGTTACACGGCTCAATCAGCGTGAAAATGAATTTTTTCAAAAAAAACGACATAGCGGCGCTGGCCATAGCTCCATTTTTCATATTCGGCTCACTGCTCATCCTAATTAATTTTTAGATACCTTGTACCCGATACTTCTCCAACTGGGACCAGTAACGATATATTCGCTTTGGATATTTATCGGCATCGGTTTTTTTGCGGCACTCCTGATAATTAACAAGCTCGCCAAGAAAAATCGGCTCAAACTGCACTTCCTTGCCGACTACAGCCTGGCAATCTTCTTTAGCGGACTGATCCTTTCTCGCATATTTTTTGTCATCAGAAACTACACCTTTTATTTCTACGATTTCAACCTTACCCGTTTTCTGGAGCTGTTTTACATCTGGGACAAAGGGCTATCTGTCTGGGGCGGAATCGCCGGGATACTGTTAAGCCTGCTATATTTTTGTCGCAAAAGCGGAGAAAACGGGCTTAAATGGCTTGATGTAATGAGCGTAAGTATATTGGGAGCCATGTCCATAGCCAACATCGGGACATTTCTGGACGGAAGAAACTACGGCAATGAAACAAGCCTCCCGTGGGGAGTTATCATTGAAAACTCCTTATACGCGGTTCCAATCCATCCTGTGCAAATCTATGCGGCTGTCTATTGCGCCCTGATAGCGATTATTCTGATGCAGATTTCATCCCGCAAGGTAGGTAAAAACGACGGAAACATAGCGCTACTGGCAATGACCTCGTACGGGCTTTTCCGCTTCATGGAAGAGTTCATGCGCGGAGACGAAAGCAACATCTTCCTCGGGCTCCGGGAAATTCAAATTTATGCTTTACTGGCCGCCGTTATTGGCGGTATTCTCCTGTATGTGCGTTCACGCAAACAAAACCGCAATAATCCGGATAATCCTTAACAATAATCCAAAAAATGCAGTTCATATACGATTTCATAGGTTATATTTTTGATCCGCTTCCTCCAAGAAATTTTGCTTATTACATGATTCTGGCGGTAATTGCGGCGGTATTGTTGGGATTCTCAATATTCATGAGGATTTATATCCGTAAAAACAACCAGGACAAGACCTTCAGAAGGCTTTTTAGGGGCTATCCCATAAAACTTGAGACAATTGCCGGAATCATCGCCATATGTCTGCTTGCCAGATACTACGGAGTTGCCTTTATATCAACGAGAGTGCTTCTTTTCATCACCCTGCTTTCTATGGGTTATCTGATGTATAGGATAATAACCGTTTATTTCAAACAATATCCCGAACAAAAAAAACAGCATCGGGAACTGATGGAGAAGAACAAGTATCTCCCAAGGAAAAAGCACCGTTAATTCAACCCTTCTCAAGCCAATTCAGCACATAGAGAGTCTTGGCTTTTATAAAAAACAACGATTTTCCGGGGACAAAGACTTGATCGGCCCCGGATGCGTCTTTAAGCAAGACATACCGGTTTGCGTTGAAAATATCATTAAGGATGATCCTATCGTCCTCTTTCTGGACAAAATGTCCCTCATTGCTGAACCATCCAAGGATTGAAAAATCTCCGGACTGTTTTGAAACGACTTTTTTCCTGGCAAGTGCATTATCATAGAAATAAACGCTTCCCGAATTGGAGGCATAAAGAACCTCATCATAAGCGTTAAAAAAGGGCTCTCCCTTCAAATCATCTTCGAGCAAAACAAGTTTTCCGGATCCGTACAAAATACGCAAATAGCGCTTTTCATTTTTGTCCCTCAAGATCAGGGCTCCAAAATTACGGCCGTTCTTATATCCGATATTCACATACTCCCCGCCGACCGATTCCACAAGAGCCTCATTCTTGCCATTGTAATCCGCACGATTGAGTTTGCCGGCAGAAAGGAAATATAAATCACCCTGTATGGCGGATACGAACGCATCAACCTTTACTATAAGCCTGAAATCATCCGGAGCTTTTTCGAGCCCATCAACATTATCCAGCGGAACCCCGTAAAGATCGCCTTTCAAAAGATAATAGAGATAACCTTTATCTTCATTAACCAGGATTCGTTCAGCCCCGGAAGGGAGATTGAAAAAGACGAATTTCTTATCGCCAAAACTGACCCAGGCCCTCCCCCCATCCTGGAAATAAATAAGAAAATTTTTCCCTTCAAGAGGCTCAATGTTATCTATTCCGGACTTAAAAAGCTCAATATCCTCATCTTTAACGGTTCCGTTATCGAATAGAGAAATTACTTTAAGAACACGATCTCCGGGAAGCAGTACCGCGATAAAATCCTTACCATAATAATATCTGGCGTTTTTTTCTGAAAAAACCATCAAAGACTTGATCGATTTTTCCAGATCAACCGGGACAAGGATCACATCTTTGATAATCGTAACTATATCTTCCAGCACATCAACCTGTCTCTGCCACAATTCAAAGCCTTTCCTCTTTACTTCAACAACATACTTTCCGGGAACGACACTTTTAATCTGGAAAGGCAGTTGACCGGCCACCGGCTTACCGTCAAGAAAAACATCCACAAGCTTTTCTTTGGCCGTAATATCTATGATACTGGTCTTCTGAATATCCCTTTTCTTAAAATCATACTGGTACCCATACGCAAAAAAAAGCGTGAACGCCGAAATTGCCATAAACAAAACAAGCGTAAAAGCCTTTCTCAAATATATGCCCATACTTTTTGGCATTCTTATTCCAGTTGCAGGATTTCGTACTCCATCACTCCTCCGGGAGCATTCACCCTGACAATGTCCCCTTTGCTCTTTTCCAGCAGAGCCGCGCCCACCGGGGATTCATTGGATATTTTTTGGGCAAGAGGATCAGCTTCAGTCGAGCCTACAATAATGTATTCCTCAACTTCAGATTTCTTTCCACCGACACCTTTAATCCTGACTTTCGTCCCCAATTGCACCGTGGCAACATGCTGTTTTTCTTCAATAATCTTGGCGTATTTGATCTTTTCTTCAAGTTCCTGGACACGACCTTCAACAAACCCCTGATCATTCTTGGCTTCTTCATATTCGGAGTTTTCACTCAAGTCACCGTATGAAATCGCTTCCTTGATGCGCTCCGCAACTTCCTTGCGGCGGGTATTTTTCAGATATTCAAGCTCTTCTTTGAGCTTTGCGAGGCCTTCCTTTGTAACAAGTGTTACCTTGCTCTCATCAAACCCGGGTGTCGTTATTTTGGTATCCGCCATAATAATTGAGTCTTAAATATAAATTATTGATTCCTCACTGCCGAAACTAACTCGGCCTGATTTTTATACTGGTCGGGTGCTCCTTGAGTTTCTGCAGGACTTTCGCTTCAATCTGTCTGATCCTTTCGCGAGTGACGCCGAACTCATGCCCAACTTCCTCAAGAGTATGGCCGACCCCGTCCTTAAGGCCAAAACGCATCTCAACGATTTTCCTCTCCCTCGGGGAAAGATACTGCAACATTTCATGAATATTCTCTTTAATCAGCTGTCGATTGGTTGCGTCGGACGGAGACAGAGCGTCATCATCTTCAATGAAGTCACCTAATTTGCTGTCTTCTTCCGTACCAACCGGAGCTTCCAATGAGACGATATCCTGTGAAATCTTCAAAATGTGCCTGACTTTTTTCACATCCATGTCCATTTCCGCCGCAAGCTCTTCAACAAGCGGTTCACGACCCAATTCCTGAACCAGACGACGCTGGGCGTGAGTCAATTTGTTAATGGTTTCGACCATGTGCACGGGAATACGGATCGTCCTGGCCTGATCGGCAATAGCGCGCGTAATGGCCTGTCTGATCCACCATGTCGCATAAGTCGAAAACTTGAATCCCCTGTCCGCATCAAACTTTTCCACCGCGCGGAAAAGTCCGATATTGCCCTCCTGAATCAGATCAAGAAAAGAAAGTCCGCGCCCGATATATTTCTTGGCGATACTGACGACCAAACGCAGATTGGCTTCAGCCAACTGTTTTTTTGCCTGCTGGTCACCCTTTTTAATCCTTCTGGCCAGGTCGATTTCTTCTTTCGCCGTAAGCAAAGAAACCTTGCCGATTTCACAAAGATAAAGCCTGATTGAGTCATTGGCGATTTCCCTCAATTCAACCTGTGCGGTTGATACTTTTTTAATTTTGGTCTCAACAACAGCCTCTTCGTCTTCCTCTTTTACCCCACCCCTCCAAACCAATGTTTCTTTACTGTCAATTACCTCAATCCCCAAATCGATAAAAAGACCATATACCTCATCCAATACCATCAAATCGTCTTCAATATTCGGCATTGCCTTCATCAATTCCTGATGAGTGACAAACCCGTGCTCACCGCCCTTTTTTACCAAATCGCGAACCGCCGCCGGAAATTGCGCAAGCTTGTCATCCGAAGGTTGTATAATAAACTTTCTAGTTTGTGCCATAAGATCTTAAGTTACTCAACTCCTGCATCAGACTTAAACACAAATCTCTTTGCCCATCCCTTTCCGCCTGCTGAATCTTTTTGCTTATTTCAGCCGTCCTCACATCAAGAAGATTTCTATTCAGATTTGCAACCAGGCTCCTCATTTCCTTCTCAACGGCCTCTTCACTAATTTCGCCGTACTCCTCATTCACATATAAGGAAAGCACCTTGGCGGCCTCCTGCAGGGCATCCGGCAACCTTGACAAAACATCAAACCCGTCTTCAACCCGCTGGCCATTATACTTATCGCTCCATTCCTTGTAAATAGGTTTTAACCGCTCAGAAAACAAACTTTCGGGGACTTGCTCTCTTAAAATTCCAGCCATCCTCGGGAAGTTAATCATCAGACCCAGCAGTAACTCCTCCGCGCTGTACTTTTTCGCTTTCACAGAGCCAATATCAAGCCCGCCGTACGCCCTTGCCGGATGGTACGCGGGAAGTTTCATATTCTTTATTTCGTCATAAATCTGGGACTCCTTAAGATTCAAGTCGTTTGCAAGCCTCCGGATAAATTCATCTTTCTCAATTCCACTGCGCAACTGACGAAAAAGAGGCAAAAACTCACTGATGATCTTCTTTTTTGCCGCAAAGCCATCAGTACCATAAACCTGCAAAAGTCTTCCATAAAAATACTCACTGTAATCGGGCGCCGCTTCAAAAAGACTTATAACTCCATCCGGATGGTTTTTGGCATAATCCGCGGGATCCTTGCCTTCCGGAACGGCCGCCACCTTGATTGAATAGTCAAAATCTCCGGCAAGATCGTAAGCCCTTTTTGCCGCTTCCTGCCCGGCAAGATCGGTGTCAAAAGCAAGAACCAGAGTATTGACGAACGGCTTCAGTATCCTCAAATGCTTTACCGTTAAAGCCGTGCCGGAAGAAGCAACCACCGCCTTGACTCCCGCCTGGTAAGTCGCGATCAAATCCATATAACCCTCAACAAGTACCACCCGTCCGGTCTTTTTCATTTCCAGTTTTGCATGAGAAAAACCATATAAAATATTACTCTTATGATAAATTGTGGTTTCCGGAGAATTGAGATATTTGGGTTCCTGATCCTTCTTTAGAGCCCTACCACCAAAACCGACAACCCTGCCAAGACTATCAAAAATGGGAAACATCAATCTCCCCCTGAATCTGTCGTAAATATTTTCAACAGTCGTTTCCCGCGTCATGGCCAAACCGGCTGAAACCAGCATTTTTTTTGAAAAACCTTCCTTTTGCAGATAATTATTCGTTGCGTCATAAGAATCCGGAGAAAAACCGACCCTGAATAACCTGATACTCTCATCAGTCAGCCCCCTGTTCCTTAAATATTCCAGAACCTTGACCCCCTCGGGGCTTTCCCACAAACGACTTTCAAAAAAACGCGCGACTTTCTCATGTACCTCAATCATAAGCTCTTTCTGGTCCTTCGGCGCCGCCTTCTCAAAATGACGGTTATCCAGCTTAACCCCGGTCCTTTCAGCCAGAATCTTTAGCGCATCGTTAAAATCAACGCCTTCCATCTCCTGCATAAAGGTAAACACATCGCCACCCTTGTTACAGCCAAAACAATAGGCTATTCCTCTTTCCGGGCTTACGATAAAACTGGGGGTCTTTTCACTGTGAAAAGGGCAAAGGCCCTTTAGACTGCGCCCTATCTTTTTAAGCTGGACATATTGTCCGACAAGCTCTTCAATAGGCAATTTATCCTTTATTTCCTCGACTGAACTCATGGGAAAAACTAATGTAAAGGTAACTCTTTATACACCTTTTATAAAGCCACGGGCAAGAATTGACTTATGCGTGTTTTCGCTTTGAAAAATACACAGCCAATCCGCCAAGGATAAACATCAGAGCAAACATCGTACCAATGGCATAAACCTTCTGAATCCCTTCAAGAAAAACCGCAATTCCGCCAAAAAGCGCGCAAAGCCCATAAATAAGATAAAGAGCCCGTCTTTCAGACAGCCCCACCTCAATCAAGCGGTGATGAAAATGCTTCAAATCGCCTTTTAATGGAGACTTTCCGCTGAAAAGCCTCCTGAAAATCACCCAGATCGCGTCCAGGATCGGGAATCCCAAAACCAGAAAAGCCGTCGCCACCTTCCCACCGGAAAAAATGGCCAAAGCGGCAAGCAAAAAACCCAAAAACATGCTTCCGGTGTCTCCCATCAGGATTTTGGCGGGATGAAAATCAAAAAGCCAGAAAGCAAGAGCTACTCCAAATAGAATGATGCTTATCATGGCGACCGGAACCTGAGCACTGATGTCATAATGGATACCCGGCCTGATACTCAATAGGAATAATGTCAAAGAAGCGATAACGGTAACCCCGCTGGGAAGCCCGTTCAGGCCGTCAATCCAGTTCATCGTATTTACGATTGTAACGACCCAAACAATCGTGAAGAGCGCCGCCAGAACAGAAATGCTGTACAGACCATCGGCGGAAATAACCCACTTTATGCTGTCAAGATTAATGGACGGCCCCAAAGGATTGGAAATCGTATGGATACCGACACCCGCGATAACCAGCACAAACGCCGCCAAAATTTGCACAGAAAGCCTGATCCACGGGCTTAAACCGAATTTATCATCAAGAAAACTGACCCCTGCAATCAAAAACCCGCCACCCAATAACCCCGCCAAATGCAGATCCATTTTGACAAAAATCAGCGCCGAAACGACAAAAGCGCAAAATATGACAATCCCTCCGAAATAAGGAATAGGCTTCCTTTTAAGACCGTAGCGCGCGGGTTTATCCATCAACTTCCAGCGGGGGAAAAGGAACAACGCCCCCATTGAAAGGGAAAAAGTGAGCACAAAAGCAAACACCGCCGGAATAAGATATTTAAGCATGACAATCGCAGTTTATACTTTATGATGTTTAATTCGCAAATGGTATTAATGGCTTCCCCGCCTTAGCGGGGCATGATGGCAACAATCGCATCACTCGTGAATGTTGAATTTCCTCGCAAATTTCAATTTCCCCTCGCGCAATTCCAGCACTCCGGCGCATATTCCTTTATATACGGCCAAAATCGGGCCACCGACAAATCCGTGGGCATTATCAATATAACCGCCATTGGCCAATACCGCATAAGATTTATCATCCAGTTCCAGACTCTTCCAATCCTTAAAAAATTCCAATGGAGAAACTGCGTTATCCGCCAAATTATTGGCATTCAGCCTATCCAGTGGCAATGCATTTTCCACCTTAAAAGAAGCAATAGCCGTCCGCCTCAAGACCTCAACAAGGCCTCCGCACCCTAAAGCCTTACCCAAATCATGGGCAAGACTCCTGACATAAGTACCACTGCCGCAATGGACGGTAAGTTCAAGGATCGGCCAATCAAAAGACCGGACCGCAATCGAATAAAAAATCACCTTTCTAGCTTTCAGTTCAACCTTTTCTCCTTTGCGAGCCAGCTCATAAGCCCTTTTACCATCCACATGTATGGCGGAATACGCGGGAGGCACCTGCTCCCGTTCACCAATAAAACTCTTATTGATCAAATCCACAATCATCTCAAGAGAAGGAATATTTTTACACGCAACCGCGGTCACTTTCCCCTGCGCGTCATAAGTGTCGGATTCGGCGCCCAATCTGATTGTAACCTCATAGACCTTATCGGCCTTTTCCAGATAAGGGATAAGTTTTGTGGCTTCACCCAGAGCAAAAGTCATCAACCCGCTCGCCAAAGGATCAAGTGTTCCGATAAAACCGATCCGCTTTTCTCCGGACAATTTTCTCAAAACCCTGACACAATCAAAAGAGCCTTTGCCTTCCGGTTTATCTATAAGAAGAAAAGAATTCATTTCCTTTCAGCTTTTCAAATACACATTTTCAGCGTTTTCAAACTTCCCCGGCCTGATTTCCACCCGCATCTCCCTGCTCAAGAGCGCGCGCACAACCTGCCGGTCATCCCATTCAATCGCCTTTCCGCCTATCATCATAATTTCTTCCGCCCCCTTACCGGCAATCAATACGGTATCCCCTTCCCGGGCCATCGTTAACGCAATTTTAATCGCTTCTTCACGATCAGGTATCTTCCAGAACCTGTCTCCTTCATTCCTCTTTATTCCGCCACTGACACCCTCAATTATTTTCCACTCATCTTCATCGTAAGGATCATCGTTTGTGACAAAGATATAATCGGCAAACTTATCTGCAACCGCCCCCATTTTGGGCCTTTTAGCCTTATCACGGCCACCACCGGTCGCACCAAAAACAAGGTAAAGTTTTCCCCTGGTCAATCCCCTGTACAACTCAAGCAGACTCTCAAGGGATTCGGTCGTATGGGCGTAATCAACGATAATACCGTATTTCTGGCCACATTCAATGCTCTCAAACCTTCCGGGTATCGTTGACGCTTTTTCAAGCGCATCTTTTATCACATTCACATTGATGTTATTCGCAAGAGCAACGGTCGCCGCCGCCAAGGCATTATAAACATTAAAATCTCCCGGAAGACGAAAATTGACTTCGACCTGGTTATTGGGGACATGCAACGAAAATTTTGTCCCGCCGGCAGTAGCCTCAATATCGGTCGCATAACAGGTGCCGGTGCTTAACCCGAAAGTATATTTTTTATCGGCCAGAAACTGGTCAAAGAAATTAAAATTCGAATCATCGGCATTCAAAACGGAAATCTTTGGGATCCTGGCTTTTCTGGAAGAACGGTTTAATCTTGAAAACAAAAGGCCTTTGGTGCGGAGATAATTTTCAAAACCACCGTGATACTCAAGATGATCTTCACCGATATTCGTAAACACCGCGGTATCAACATTAACTCCCCAAATCCGGTTCTGAAGGATTGCATGGGAAGAGACTTCCATAACCACATAAGTACAGCGCTCATTCACCATCCGTCGCAACATTTTTTGCAGGAAAAACGGACCAAGCGTGGTTATTTTGGTGGTATTGTTCCACTTCATGTCCCCGACCTGAAAAAGGATGGTTGAAGTCATCCCGACCCTGTAACCGGCTTCCCCAAGGACGGAAGCAATAAGATTCGCCGTTGTTGTTTTCCCTTTGGTTCCGGTGACAGCTATCACATGCAGATCCCTTGAAGGAAACCTGTAATAGACGCACGCCAAAAGAGCCATCAACTTATGATACAAAAGGCGCAGAGGGTTCGAGTCGGAAATTTTCGATTTTAAGTATTTCAACATGGATATGCCATAATTTAAGTATCGCGGCTATTCTATCACAGTTGCTCGTACGGATTCCACATCCAGGGCAATCTGCTTCTTCAGACTTTCCAAATCATCAAAAGACATGACATCCCTGATCTTATTGAAAATTTCTATCCGCACTTCAGCTCCGTATAAATCGCCGGAAAAATCAAGAAGATGTATTTCAAGTGAAGGCTCTGCGGTCCCCGCAATACTCTTCGGCCCAAAATGAAGCGCCCCCTTATATACCCCAAGCAAAGTTTGCACGCGACTTACATAAACGCCAAAGGGCAAATCCAGAGAACCGTATCCAATATTTATCGTGGGGAAATTAATTTTTCTACCAAGCATGGCTCCCCTCAAAACCACACCACGAAGAGTTTTTGTCGCATTATCATTCATCTCCGATTATCATTAATATTTTCTTTTTCCATGCAAAATCACTATAATTCACCCTCGGACGAAACCACAGTTATTATTTACATTAATGGCTGATCACACAATAGAAAATGAGGTTCCCGAACAAACCAGTTCCGAAGCGCCATTAAGCGCAAAAAGCGCAAATCAAGAAACCTTCCTGATCCGGAAACACATTCTTGTGGACAACTCTGACCAGACAACCCTGGAAGAGAAATGCCGCTGGCTTTTGAACTATCTGAAAGCATGGGATGAAGTGGATCCGATAATCAAACTGGCGATTGAAAAGAAAATCATCGCATTCACTGCCACCGACCCCATCCCTCAAGATTCTGAAATAGAAGAGAAAATAAGCATTGAAAGCGCACTGGCAAAAAAACAACTCGCCCTGGAAAGAGAGATGAACGCGAACAAGCAGATAGACACGCCGACAGAAATCATTGTCGCGCTGAAAATGGATATTGAGGCCCTAATGGAAGAAAATCCGGAAATGAGGCAAGGGGAGGTATCCAGCCTTGCAGAAAACTACATGAACTACGCGCATATAATGATCGCGGACGCAAAAAAAAATAAGATCTTCCACATCCCGGGAATCAGAAGCATCATCGCCGCAGATGTGATACGGAAAATGAGAACCAATATTGGGAATTTTCAGCCAATCGACAACCATTCGCCGATAAAATCATTTCAGCCGTATAAGGGCGGAGAAATGGCGGATACGATACCGGGCACACCGCGATCCATGCGAAAAAAAAGCGGATAAAATCCATTCCGCAAAAATTCTTTCAGTACGACTTCTAAACCACGCCGCTATTTAACGGTTTTTTGACTTTTGCCGTCAGGCAAGACAATCGCGGCCGCCACCAGCCAAAAAAGCAACGCCAGGTCGTTCTTAAAAAAGGGAGTGTCAAGACATCCGTGTACAAGGATAATCAACAGCATAGCCAACCCAAGAACCCTTATTTTGGGAACCTCATTAATCCTGCTGAACGCGAAAGTCTTAAGATTTTGCCAGCATTGCGCGATTAACAGGTAAATTATCCATAAAAATGCCGCGAACCCGGGCAAACCCAAATAAAGCCACATTGTCAGGTACAGATTGTGCGGATGAAGCATATTCCATTCATATGGCACATGCCCCAATATCCCAACCGCTTCATTCTGGTAAATGGCGGGGAACTGGCCAAGTCCGATGCCGGTAAACCAATTATCCTTCAATAACTGGAGAGCAATCGTATAAACCTCAACCCTGACGCTGGAAGAATTCCTCATCCCAAACTGAAAAATCGCCTGGAGTTTTGAGGAGTCAATCAGGAATACCGCCAGCATTACCGCGGCGGCAAACATCCCGGCCAAAACGACCATTTTCCAGGGGAACTTCTTCACATCTTTCTTCCGATAATATTCAAGATACTCAAGACCGAAATAAAAAACGGCCGAACAAAAGACGGCCACCATGGCCGCATATGACTTGGTGAAAAGCAAAACAAGCAAAAGAATAAGAAAAGCGAAAATAAAAAGAAAATTTTCGGGATGTTCCAAAGGCATCTTCCTGCGCTTAAAAGGGATTTTCCACAAAGAATATTTCTCAAGATGGATTACGGAAAAAACCGATTCCTTAACACGCACCAGCATATAGAGAACAGCGGGAGCCATATACAAAGCCAGGTAATTGGCGGACTCAAAAGGGCCGGACGCGCGCGCGTCCGGCGTCGTATAACTCTGCGAAATGACCTGGAAAAGACCCCATAGAGACAAAAAGACAACCGATACCGTATAATAGTTGAACATTTTAAGTATCTGCCCGCTCTTCTTCACAGTTGCGTGAAAAAGCGCAAACATCAATATGGGCGCGATTATCCACGCCTTAAAAATGCCAAAAGCGACTTTTTTTCCGTAAAAAATCGTCTGGCCGTCCATCATCACGATCTTGTCATGGGCTACCAAAAGCCCCAAAACCGCCCCCGCCACAAAAAGCAGGATTGGCCACATCAAACGGCAGGGACACTCTTTTGACCCGTTGAATATCGGAAGTTTTTTTATCATCGGCATCAGTCCGGACTTAAAAAGCCTAATAACAAAACGACCAAGAAATAAGATAAATAAGCCATAAATCAACACCTCCACCAGAGTGAACGGTACTCCGGAAATCTGCACCTTCCAAAGGTAAGTCGGAAAAAAAAGCGGTAACGCCAGGACGGCCTCGTCAAAACTCTTCAGGGCAAACAGCAAGTAGCCCACCGCAAACACCAGAAAAAAAACTGACAAAATGCCTTCCATGCTTTTTTATTTTTGGGATGTCCCCTGCCCGTTAAAATCCAGCAAGCCGTAGGTGCCGTCTTCGCGCCTGTAAATGACATTAAACCTGTTGTTGGAAGCGTTCATGAAGGCATAAAAGCTGTGTCCAAGAAGTTCAAGTTGTTCAGCCGCTTCTTCCTCATGCATTGGCTCGGAGGCGACAAAAGTCTTGCGTTTGGCAATGTGCGCGATTTCCGCGCCGGTCTGGGCGGAAGAAATCTCTTCAAGGGTTGATGACGGAATCCATTTACCGGACTGATCCCTCCGATTTTTTTTGCCTTTATACCTTTCAATCTGCTTTTTCAGCTTTTCAACGGCAATATCAATCCCCTCTTCCGCCGTGGTTGAATAAACCTCCGCCCTGATAACAGCTTTCGGCACGATCATGGTCACCTGCACGGTGACATTCTTGTTCGAAGTCTTGATCTTGTTCAATTCAACATCAACCCTGGCTTCGGTTGATTCATCGTCTATTCCTTCACCATATTGTTTAAGCCCAAAAATCTTTTCCCTGATGTACTCCAACTGGTTGTCATCCAGTTTGATATTCCTGTTGAAAATCTGTACTTGCATAAAAATGGTGGGTTATTGACCTTTGAGGTCGGTGGCTAAAAAATAATTTTCTTTTAATATAATCTTAATGTCACTGCTGTACTCTACCCGGCATGACACAAATCATTCCTGGAACAATTTACCACATTTATAACAGAAGTGTACTTAAAATACCAATTTTCAGGTGTCCGCCGGATTATACACGCTTTCTGGTAAAAATGGATGAATACAGACTAAGGTATCCAGTGGAATTAATGGCTTTCTGCCTAATGCCAAACCACTTCCGTTTTTTGATCAAAGAACCATATCAAACCCAAACAACAACGACACTCAGTATTCCACGATTCCTGCAACTTCTGCAAAGTTCGTATGCCAAATATTTCGGAATAAAATACGAACATACGGGAAGGGTTTTTCAGGGAGTATATAAACGAAAAATAATCAAGAACGACCTCCACTTAAACATAATCATTGAATATATAAATAACAACCCGGTCAGGAAAAAACTGGTTGATAATGCGAAAGACTGGCCTTATTCAACGGTATCACACAATAATTCCAATCTCCCCGCCACCGACCTCAAAGGTTGAGCGCCCCACCGGCAAGCTCAAAAAGCGTTTTTTCAGGATCAATGGATTTAATTACCCCGGATGCCAATAAAACACCCCTTGCCCCAAGCCGGATCGCCTCTCTGACATCTGCGCCGGACCTGACTCCCGCACCCACAAGTACCTTATTTTTTCCAACCATCTCCACGGTATCCAAAATTATCTGCGGATTACTCGTCACCGACACATCTCCGCCGATAAGTTCCGGCGGCTCAACCGCGACCAGATTGGGATCAAGGTCGGAGATGGCCTTTGCCATGTAGGCGGTATTCGCGCAAACAACCGTAAAAAGACCCATATTTCTTGCCAACTCTATAGATTTTTCCAGCAGATCCAACGGAACAGGCTTTTCCGCGTGATTCAAAAGCGTGCCAAATACCCCGATTTCCTTCAAAACATGAGCGGTTACATGTCCGGTATGCGCCCCGGGTTCAACCGGGTCAAAGTGTTGGGCAAAAACGGGAATATCCACTTCTGAGGCAATCATCCTCAAATCAACTGTTTGGGGAACAACCGCAAAACTGACGCCCGTTTTTTTTGCGACTTTTTCGTGCAATTTTGCCAATTCAAGGCCTTTTAATGCGCCTGCTATGGCATAAGTCTTGAAATTGACGATGATGACCGGAAGTTGCATTTTGAAATAGAATTAAGAAGAAACAACCAAAACTCACTCTAACTCGAAGACAGCTCTACCCGCAAGTTTGACGCTAAGGCGATTTTTTGCTATAATTTAACGATTAATTTAAAAACTAAAACAAACATGCCATCAACATCCAAGCCAAACCCTGAAAAACCAACTGACCTTGGCCAGGCGGCTCAAGAAGCACAGGAAAAAATCAGGGAACCGATAAACTCGGAAACCCGTTTTTCAACCGACCCGGACAAAAATATGGGCATGTTGGCAAAAACCGCCTACCCAAACGACATTGAAAACCAGGAACGCTATGCCGCCAAAATCAAGGCATCACTGGAAGCGCACCTGAAAGAAGGCGAGAGCATACACGCTCTCTGGGAATACCTGGCTAAGGAATTTTGCCAGACAACAGCCATCATTGAAGGCATATTGAGATTTTTTGCGGGAGAAAAAGGCGAAAAAGAAATCAACATCGGCAAGTATCTTAAGTCGATGGAATTTGAAGCAACATCAAGCATTGAAAAAACCAAATCAGCGCAACATGAAAAGCTTGTAGCTCAAACAAGAACCGAACTTAGCGCACTGCTGGCAGAAATCCGGGGCAGCCAGGCTTAAAAAATCAATTAAAAAAATTAACACAAAACTATGTTCAAGCCAAAATACATCCACAGTCAGGCGCAAAAACTCTTTCCGGAAATGAGACTGGTTTTTAAGGCGCCAGGCGCAGAAGTCAAAAAAGGAGCCACCCGCGCGCCTTCGGAAGAATTAAGCCAGCAGGAATACCAGAAAACACTCAAAGAGGGTGTTGATTTCACTGGTGATGTCCATGAAACAATCAAAGCTCTGGCGGAAAAACTTTATAAAAATCAGCCGGCACAAAAAGACAGATGGACCGCTGAAAAAATAGCCGCCTGGAATGAAGCGCTTGAAGAGATACCAAGAGCTCTTAATGGAAATCTTAAAAAGAAACTTAAAAATAATCCCTACAACGGGAACATTAAGAAATTTACAGATAATGAATTTGTAGAACAAAAATGCGAAAAAATAGCCATTGAAGAAATTAACGGTAAGATATTCTTCAAATTTTATAAAGAGAATACGCAAATCGTTAGCTGGCCTAAAAACGGCATCACCATTAATGCCCAACCCCCCCCCCGCGAACCGACATCCGAAGT
>Ga0209668_10000352_pt1 | contig 18811 bp, 19 predicted proteins | sample FrelakmetPLP11PL_FD_187150 | JGI IMG/M metagenome (GOLD analysis project Ga0209668, IMG submission 187150) | Freshwater lake sediment microbial communities from the University of Notre Dame, USA, for methane emissions studies - PLP11 PL (SPAdes)... | ecosystem: Environmental > Aquatic >... | reverse complement strand
CTTAATGACTTCATGGATTTAATTAATATCTGGCATATGTCAGGTTATATGCAAACCATGTGGGAAAAGGAAATACGTAGAATTTACAAATCTAAACGGTTTGTAAAATATAATCAAGATAAGATATCTTTGATTATAAATAACTTTGAAGAGGAGTTATCTTCGCTTCAAAATACTTCGCTAATATAAACATACTTCGCTAACAAGGAAAAATTATGTCACTTGATATTACAGCACTTCGCAAATCTCGTACAACTGATTTCGCTAAAATCACTTCTGAAATCGATAAAATTTCAAATCCCCAATCTCAATCTAGAAACGATAATCGAGTTTGGAAACTTACCGTAGATAAAGCAGGCAATGGTACTGCAACTATTCGTTTCTTGCCCCGTATTGATGGTGATGAGAATGAATTACCTTGGGCTAAAGTATTCTCACATGGCTTTCAAGGTCCTACCGGTAAATGGTATATTGAAAACAATCTGAATACTATTAACTTGGAAGATCCTGTTTCACAGTTAAATTCTCAATTATGGAATTCCGGTGTAGAAGCTAATAAAGAAATTGCGCGTAAACAAAAACGTCGATTATCTTATTATGCAAATATTTTAGTTGTTTCTGATCCAAAGAATCCTGAAAATGAAGGTAAAGTTTTCATGTTTAAATTTGGTAAGAAGATCTTCGATAAGATTATGGATAAAGCAAAACCTACTTTTGAAGATGAAACACCAGTAAACGTATTTGATCTTTGGGATGGAGCTAACTTTAAACTACGTCAACGTACAGTTGCTGGTTATCCTAACTATGATGAATCTACCTTCTCTGATCCAATTCCAGTAACTGAGGATGATGATAAACTTGTAAATATTATGAACATAAGACATAATTTACAAGAATGGTTATATCCAACCAACTTTAAAGATTTTGATGTTTTAAAGAAAAAGTTAGATTCTGTTTTAGCAGGTGATAGTTATACCCCTAAAACTGCTGAACAAATTGCTGAAGAGTTTGATATGCCTGCTGCTCCTGCAGTAACACAAGTTGCAAAACCTGTAACTATATCAGTAACTGAAGATGACGATGATACTATGGCCTATTTTGCTAAATTGGCTGCTGAAGATTAATCTTTAATTATCATAGTAATTTAAAGGGGACTTTATGTCCCCTTTTTTTATATTGCGTATCTACTTGAGATATATCTAGATGATGTACTATCTGGATTTCTTGAAGGTAATCTAACTGCAGTACTATTAACAGTACTATTAGATGTGTTTACTGTGGGTGCTGATACAACGGTATTTCCTGCAGGTTGAGCAGCATTTTCTTTAGCTTCTTCTGTTGCAGTTGTTTTTGATGCTACTATATTTGCATTATTAGGTGTAATAGCTTCAGCATTTGATGAAACATCTGTGGGTTTAGGTGTAACTGATTCTGCATTTGGGCCTTTATTTAATTGTTCAAATCTTGCTACCATTTCTGGATTATCTTTAAAGTCTTCACCTTTTTCTGATAATATCATAGCACGCTTTGTCAAGTCAGCTTCTGACATATTAGCAACAGGCTTTTTCATAAACTCTTCTGTTGCTTTAGTCTCTTCGGCTTTTTGCTTACGTTCTACTGATGGTCTAACATGATCTGATTCATACTTTTTAGGTACTTCCATTTTGTCAATTTTTAATGAATCCAATTTAACTGTACTATTCCACTTATCAATCATTGAATTTAAACCTTCAACAAGAGCTATTTGTACACTATTAATCATACCTTTAATAGTATCAATTGGATGAAATAGTGCATCATAATAATCTGCTATAATATCTTGGAATGAAAATGAATCTAAATCTTTTGACGCTTCATCAAATCCTAGTTTTTCCAATAACCAAGAAGCCATATCTTTAATTAGATCTGCTAATCCTCCAACAAGAGAATTCATAAATCCTGTGATTGCACCTTGAAATGCTCCAGCAACTCCTTCCTTTTCGTATCCTTCTATAGCACCTTTAACAGTATCCCATAATGTCATAATAATAGTAACCGGTAACATTAATTTACCAACTATTTTGGCTACTGCACCAAACATTTTAGCAAATTTACCTAGGTTTTCAGATATAGCAGTAAATATACCTTTAGATTCTGCTGCAGGTGTAATCAAATCTTTTATTACAGTATATGCTTCTTGAAATGGAGCAAAGAAATTCTTAATTCCTGTCTTTAACCATTTAAATACTTTGGATATTTTAGATTCATCATCTATTTTGAATATAGATTTTAGTTTGTTGAGCGAGTTTTCAAAGAAGTCACCTAAAGATTTTAATTTCTTATCAAATATTTCTTTTAGTTTTAAACCTAGATCACTAAATACTTTACGAATATTTTTAACTACTTCTGATAGTTCCTTTTTCATTAACTCTGGAGTAAACAATTTCAGCCAGAATTTAATGTTTTTGACTTGGGCAATAATTGTACCTTGTAAAGCACCTAAAGCAAGGCCAATACTAGCTATAATTGGACCTAAAGATAATCCTTCTTTAATATCCTTTAATGGTTTATCTTTGTTTTTGCCTAAATCTTGTAATGCTTTAAGCATTGCTTCATTTAACTTTGCAGCTTCTGCTTTATCTTCATTAGTAGTGATAGGCATTGCTAAGAATTTATCTTTAATCTCTATTAAAGACTCTAAAATAGCATTAGAGATAAGGCGTAAATCGCGTAATTCATCTACTAATATATCATCATCATCTAAAGCTTTCTTCTCTTCAACTAATTGGCCAAGTTCAATCAGTTTAGAAGTGGCAAGAGTACTATGAATTTCATTGAGAGAAACTAATTGTTTCTCTAATAAATCTTGCATTGATCTTTGTGTAGGACGATTAGCCATTTTGTTTACTCTGAATCCTTTGTTTTTCTTCTTCCAAATAGTTTATTAACAAAGCAACATATATTTCTTTCTCAAACGGTATTAAATTTTCTATCTCAGTCAATGAATATTTGTGGTGTTGCATTAACGCAAAATTCATTTTATAATAATTCATCAATGATTCGTGACTGAGATTTACTAGAAAAAAGATTGTATACCACTCAAGGTTGCTTCATTATGGGCACCACATATTGGACATGTATATTCAATATCTTTTGTAATCTTTGGCATAGTTTCAAAGAACTTCTGAAGTTTGCCAAATTGTTCTGTTGTTAAGTTATTTAAAAATTCTTTTAATTCTTCTTCAGTTGTTTCATTAGCATGATATACTTGTTCATCATCATAAATGTAATCAATACATTCTATAATAATTTTAAAAATATCATCTACATTATTTGAAGAAATATTTTCTAATTTCTTAATTACATTAATACTAGGATATTTTAATACTATACCTACATTACCAAATAATGCTATTTTGTTTGTATGTTCAGGATCTTTCTTTACTTCAAGTTTGGTCAAATCAAACTTAACTTTTACTTTTGCATTAGGATCATCGCAGTGTTGGCATTTGAAAAGTAATTCAACTTCTTCGCCTACAGATTTTGCTCTAATCTGAGTAAAGATATACTCAAGATCAAACATTGCTAATTTAGTAACATCAACATCTTCTTTCAAACAAGACTTAATAACTTCTTGCAAAGTGTTAACCATTATGTTTGGATCTTCACTTTGTTGAGCGATCATTAATGCCTTTTCTTCTTTAACAAGAAATGACCTATACTTAACTTCTCTATTTGTTGAAGGTATGGTTAATTGATATACCGGTGTACTATTGACTGGCAATGCCATTGTATTATTCTCCTTTATGCATATTATGAATCATTGTTGCCAAGTCGTTTGTACTTCCAACAAATATAGCATTGTTAGTAACTTGACTTGCGGGTTCTTCTTTTTTCTTTTCTGTGCCTGACAGTTTTTGTTTCTGTGAGTGTGCGTCTAACAATTGTTGGTTCATGTCAGCAAGTTGCTTCATTAATGTACCAACAACTTCGTATGCTCGAGGATGTTCGCTTTGTTTAGCTACCTCGATCATATCATAAAGGGCCGACCTCCCTGTCGATAACAACTCCTTAATATTGCCACGTACGTGATCGAAATCATTTTCGATGTATTCTTGCTGAGATCCTTTTATAGTAGGAACTATATCATCCATACGCGGAGTTATTGTTGTATATTCTACCGGTTCCAAGTCAAATACTTCTGATAATTTATCATTAATTTTCATTATAATATTTATATGTTATATCCAGCAATTGTTGTAAGTTTATTTTGTAAACCTGTTAAACCATAATTCATTAACAATCCGCCTACAGGTGAACTAGCAATTCCATTAAATACTCCGGCAATTTCAGAGAACAATCCATCATTTGTTTTATTTAATAAATCAGTTTCATTATACGTGTACCCACCTATAGGGATCCAATACTTATATGCTAAAGTTACAGATAGTTTCATTAAGTCTTTAGACGCAGCATCCATTTGAATAGCACCTACTGTCTTGGGATAACATTCTCTTAATTCAACCATATATTTGGTTTTACTTGCAATATCTTCTACACCAATTTGTATTGGTTTTATATAATTTGCGTAATAATTAAATGATCTTGTAACTGGATTTTGTACGCTGTATTGCCAATCGTCAAAGTATTTCTTTACTTTCATTTCATTGTCTACATAAAATGAAAGAGTCAAGTTGTCATACATTCTTTGGTATGGAGCTTCTCTTGTTTCACCATACATTAGATTTGGAGCAGTATTATAATTTAATCCAGGTATTTGAATTTGATCACAAAACATAGAAACTAATTTTGGATCTTTATTTTCATCAGTTTCTGAGGAAATAAACGGCATGATAACTGAGTATCTTGCGGTTCTCATCAACCCTGATACTTTTACTTCTGATATAAAATCTGTTAGTAAACTCATGTATTAATACTCCTTTTTGAATCTTGCCAAACTTTGGCTTTATTTGCTCCAACAAATCCTTCTACTGGTAAAAGCATAGCAGTTGCCCAATTATTGGCTGTAATTTCTCTACATTGAGTACGAATATGTGAGTTTAAATATCTATGAATACAAGGTTCTGCAAACTTAAACTTTGATATTCCCGATATTAATTGCCAAGAATATTTTAATCGTGTAGTTTCATCCATATTCCTATTAGTTGCAAATATCATCATCTTATCTAAAAGCTTAATTCTTAATTGATAAGGTAAATAATGAAAATTTAAACCAATAAATCCATCTTTAGTTTTCTCATAAGGAAATACTAAGGGAAACATATCCCAATAAGGTAATGATGATTTATGTTTAGCATCATATCTGTACAAATATAATTTTCCAGGCATTATTTTACCAATAGAGGTAAATTGTGGAGAATTCTTTAACACATACCCACCAGTTATATGTTGATTATGCAACTGTAGTATCTGCTGGTCAAACCAAGATTTACTTGCTTTAGTTGCTTGAGGTAGACTATATTTGTTTTTTTCAAATACATCTAACATAGTAGGTTGTTTTATATTTGCCATAAGCTATTTATTAGTTAATCCAAGATGATGTTCTGTTAGTATTACAAATTCCCAATTGCGATCTATTGCATAATTTTTAGCAGCATCCCACTTAGATTGATTTTTCATAAACGTCATAGATTCATTTAAATATCTATTAGTTTGTCTTCCTGGATATTTAGGTGGTAAAGTTTGGCCATGGGGTTTAATTTCCACTAAGTAAGTTTTTAATTTTCCGTCTTTATTTTTTACTTGGATTCTAAAATCTAAAAAATATCTATGCCATTTATTGTCAGTTGCGCATATATATGGAACAACAGTTTCTTCTGATTGCCAATTAATAACTGAACTTGTCATATCACACCAATTCATAAATTTTAATTCCCACGAGGATCTAAAAACCACCTTAGTAGGATCGCCTATGTATTTGTCTGTACGTTTTGGTTTATAAATTCCTTGATGATACTTTGCCATTTTAAATGAATAAATATATAAAATCATAATCATAATATTTATAGGTTCATAATAATGTCATATTTAGATTACACAAATGACAAGTACGATATTACTAGTTTGTCCTATCCGATAGATATACAATCTCCGGAATATGGAGGCAATATGGTCATACTTTATATCAATGTTGCTACAGCATCTAAGTTTTTACCGCCCCCAAATCAAACATACGATATGAAAGATTTGGATCTTACTAGAGATAGAGGATTACTAGTCGGTAGACCTATTTCTGCAATAAATGCCGCTCTTTCATCTGCCTTAAATGGGGCTATGGGAGGTCTTTTTGCAGGAGCTATAGGCGGATTTGGTAGTATTGCTACAGGCGCTACTGCTATTGGCGGTGCAGCAGCATGGGCCTCAGCAGAAATAGCAGGAACTACTACTAGAGAGCAAAAAAGATTAAAAACAGCAATTGCTCTTCATATGCCAAACTCTTTAAATATTAGATATAGTACTTCATGGACTGAAGAAGATACTGGAACAACTGAAGCGTTATCTCAAGTTGGCGCAGATGCTATTGGATTACTCAAATCTTTGAAAGATGTAAAGTTATCCAATATGATTCCTGAATCTACTAAAAATGCAGGTAGTACATTAGGTAATAATGCTACATCTATTGCCGCGTCAGAAGCATTACAAAAGATGGGTACCATGTCTGCAAGAACTGGATTAGCCGGCAATCCAAAACGAGAAATGGTATTTAAAGGAGTTGACTTTAGAACATTTGCTTTTGATTATAACTTCTTTCCAAGAGATGAAAAAGAAGCAGAACATGTGTATAATATAATTTATCAATTGAAATTACACATGCTTCCTGAATATAAGGAAGATACAAACAATTTTTTGTACATTTATCCTTCTGAGTTTGATATAAATTACTTTTCAGGTAATGGAATTAATCAATACATTCATAGACATCCTTCATGTGTATTGACAGAATTAAATGTAAATTATACTCCAAATGGTAATTTTACTACATTTGCAAATGGCATGCCAACTCAAATTGCTATCACTATGTCATTTAAAGAATTGACAAGTCCAACAAAAGAATCTATACAAGGAAGAGGTTACTAATGTACTTTAAGAATTTTCCTAATATGATTTATGATTTTAATATTGGCGGTAAAGACACTGCTTTGTATTTAAAAGATATAACTCGTAACATCAGATTTAGAAGAGATATTTTAGCAAATATAACAATATATGATGAGTATGATATAGTAGATAATGAAACACCTGAACATATAGCAGAAAAGTTGTATGGTAATCCGAACTATCATTGGATAATTATGCTCGTCAATGAAAAATATGATTACCTTAATGACTTTCCGTTATCTTATTATGATTTAGAAAAACATATTACTACATCTTACGGCGATACTGCATATCATATACATCATTATGAAGATAGTGCCGGTTATATTGTAGATTCTACAAGTGCAGGAGCTTCTTCTATTACTAATTATCAATATGAACAACTTCTTAATGAATCTAAAAGAAGAATAAAGGTTGTTCCTAAAAGTATTATTGAACAAATAGTAACTGAATTTAAGAAAATACTATAATGAATTCTTCAGAACAAATATCAAAAGCTGGTGATATTAATATTGAGTTGGTTCAAATAACTACTGCTCAGAAATTTTATCAGAATATTACTAATCAAGTTATAGGAATACAAATATTTGAAGATATATTTTCGCCTTTTATAACCGGAACTTTAGAGATACGAGATTCACTGGATTTAATGAATGTATTTCCTTTTAATGGAGAAGAGTTTTTAGAACTTAAATTATCAACTCCTTCTCTTCAAAAGGGAAATATTGACGGTAGATTTTACATCTATAAGATGGCAAATAGAACAATGGTTGGAAATAGATCAACTATCTATACTTTGCATTTTATATCTACCGAAGCAATTGTTGATATTAATAAGAAGATAAGTAAGTCATTTTCAGGTAAGTGTTCAGAGATTGTCAAGAGACTTTTACAAGATGTAGATGTAGGATTACAAGTAACTAAAGAAATATTTGTCGAAGAAACTAATAATTCAACAAAATTTATTTCTAACTTTTGGTCACCAATTAAAAGTATTAATAATGTTTCTGAAACATCTGTCAATAAAAATGGATCTGGTTCTTATTTATTTTTTGAAAATAGATATGGATTTAATTTTGTATCATTAGAATCTTTGTATAATGGTAAAATTTTCCAACAGTTTTTATATGACAATTACATTCGTGATAATCAATCTTATGGTACAAGTACAGTTAAAAATGTAACAGAAGATTATAAACGTATTAGAAGTATTACTATTCCTACTGCGTATGATTATGTAGAAAGAGCAAGAAGTGGGATGTTTGGTTCAAGATTATTTACGTATGATATTACTACAAAGAAATATAATAACATTAATTATGATATGCTAGAATCTTTTGAATCATATAACCATCTAAATAAATATCCATTAGCATCTAATAAATCTATATACAGACATAATTCATTTATCATGTCTATGTCAAAGTACACTGGAAATTTTAATGACTATGGTGATGTTACAAATGCTGCTGTTATACAAAATAGAGTATCTTCATTTGCTCAAATCGATGCAAACAAAGTAGAAATAGTTGTTCCTGGAAGATTAGATTATACAGTGGGCTTAAGAATTGAATTAAAGTTATATAAAGTTGAACCTGCCACTAAAGAAGACACTGAAAATCAAGATGAAATGTTTTCAGGTGCATACATTATTGCCGCAGTTAATCATTATATTAATAGAAACATACATGAATGTACAATGGAAATTGTCAAAGAAAGTTTATTAATAGATTTGAATAGGAGCAAATAATGTTTCATCTCGGGTGCGTAGAAAATAGAAATGATCCACTTAAATTGGGCAGATGTCAAGTTCGTATTGTAGGTCTTCATACAGAAGACAAAACAGTATTATCAACAGATGATTTACCTTGGGCATATGCTATGATGCCTGTTAATTCTGCTTCTATATCTGGTTTAGGATGGTCACCTACTGGAGTTGTACCGGGTTCTTGGGTAATTTGTATATTTCTAGATCCTGATAATCAACAACCTATAATGATTGGAACAATAGGTGGTATACCAAGTACCAAAACTGTATCATTTATTAATGATGCAACAAATAACATTATTTCTGCAGATGATACAGGAGAATTGGTTGATCCAAAAGGTGATATATTAACAGATGTTATAGATACAATAATTGCCTCTGAAACTCCAAGTGCATCGGTAGTACAATCTACTGGAACAAAATATGAAGTATCTGCTATATCTGAAAACGGAACTACATCTTATAACATAACAACTAAATCAAATATAACTCCTATTGCAACTGCCGTTTATGATAGTACTACTGAATTATATTCTGTAACGTTAAAAAGACCGGAAAATTATACAAAAGAACAATATTTGCCGTTCACGGATGTTAAACCTAAAACATTTGTAACTACAGATGAAATTACCACTTATTTTGATAAGAACTTTTAAGGATTTATAATGGCAGATGCAATAGAAAGTACACCGATACCTCCTAATCCTCCTGCTGGTACAGGCGCAACTGAAGGTGCCGTAGCAGGAATTGCCGCAATTATTGCTGCTTGTGAAGAAGGTGGATTCAAATCAAAATATGCTAAATGTGCTATGCTTGGTATAGCAGGTGTAGAAAGTAAATGGATGCATACTTCTGCCGAAGATCATGTATATTCTGCGGCAAGAATTAGAGTAGTATGGCCTAAGATTACTCAAGAAGAAGCAGCAATATGGGGTAATAAACCTGAAAAATATTCTAAAAAGGAATTCTTTGGATTTATTTACGGTACAAAAAGAACAGGAAATCCTGCAGATGGTCAATATTATGGTAGAGGGTATATACAATTAACATTGCGCGGCAATTATAAAGAAATTGGCAGAAGATTAGGCGCAGACTTATTGAATCAACCTGACTTAATACATCAATCTTCTGAATTTGGGGCAAAAGCCGTTGTAGAATATTTTAAAATGAATATCTCTGATTGGGATAATTTACAGTGGCAACCTAATTTCTTTGAAATAGCATTAAGTAAAGTAGGCGGACATCCTGGAGGTTGGCCTATTAAAAGAAAATATTATGAATATTTTTTGGGCGGTAAATCTGCTCCTGCTCCTACTAATAAAGATGCAGTATCTTCTACCCCATCAAGAACTCAAACAGAAATAAACGCCTTACCCGCATCTAAAAGAGAAGCATACACTGAAGATAGATCTACTAATTTCTCTAAAACTGGATTCTGTGATCCTGAAGGAAAGTATCCTTTGCGGGATTTCATGAATGAACCTGATACAAATAGATTAGCAAGGGGTAATATTGAAGATACCCATGTTAAATTTAAAGATGCAACTAGAGCAAAAAATATACCATTAGCAAATGGTGGTTCTTATGATCAACCTGAATCTGCTTATAATACAGTTTATCCATACAACAAAGTTATGGAGTCTGAATCAGGACATGTTCTAGAATTTGATGATAGTCCTGAAGGGGAACGAATTAACCTTTATCATCGCAAAGGTACTTTCATTGAAATTGATCCAAATGGTTCACAAGTAAATTATATAGTAGGAGATGGTTATTACATTACTGAAAACAATGGTAACATATTCATTAAAGGAACTTGTAACTTAACTGTTTCGGGTCCAATGAATATACTTTGTCAAGGCGATGCGAATCTTGAAGTGTGTGGTCAAGTTGATGCCGTATTCCATAATAACGTTAATATGGGTGTTGCGCAAGATCTTAATGTAGCTGTAGGCGGAGACTATAATGTATTAGTTGAAGGCAATTATAATATAGAAGTTGCTAAGACAATGAACACTCGCGCTATAGGTACAATGTCAATTGAATCTACAGATGCTTTGAATCTAAAAACTGCAAAAACATTAAGTTTAGAAGGTGGGGATACTACTTCTACTGCTGAAACTTTAATGAAAATGTCAAGTAGTTTTAAACTTGAGACTGAAAAGGCCTTTGAAATTAAAGCAAATTCAATGAAATTTGATATTGCTAGTACTATTGAAATCAAATCAGCATCGTATCAATTGCAAACTTCCGGTAATATATCTCTAGGTTCAGGAGATACAATAGGAATGATAGCGCCTAAAATTGAAAATAATAATCCTAGTACTACATTTCCTTCAATATCTTCATTGACTAAATTAGGAACTTCTCAAACACCAGTTGATTTTGCTGGTAATGAAATATCAGGTAGAAGTAGTGAAAATACGTTAGTCAATACGTATCTAACTCCTATGGGATCATATAATCCCAATACTTTACCTAAAAGTCTAGTAGATTCAGTATTAAGTAAAACTGCAGTACCATCAGGTCTACTTAGTCTATTTGGTGGTGTTGAACCTGACATTTATGATCCAAAATATAGTGCTCCATTAGAAAGAAAAACCAGTCTTTCTACTGCAGGTGTTACTGGAAATCATACTTTAGTTGTACCACCGGAAGATTCAGCACATCAACAAGGTGCTCCAAATTTGATGCCTCCATCTAGACATACCGATGGAATATTTAAATTCGAAACAGAAGATGATTGGACTACTGCTTCAGGTCAAAAGGCGAGGGTAGGTATGGTTGGAACTTCTGATTATGAACATAATGGTAATGAAGCTGGAGTTGCAGGTGATTCTGCTACTGCTACTGGAGGTACAGGAGCAGGAATACAATTGTCAGCAGAAAAACTTACTGAAATTAATAATATGACTGACTTCCCTTCTAGTTATAAGTTAAGTGATAACTTTACTTTAGGTATGTTAACAAGTGCTCAAGGTAAAGTATTGAAAAATACTACTTTGCCGGATGGACCATATTCTAAACAACAATTAGTTGCAAATCTTTCAGCATTATGCACTAACATATTAGAAAAGGTTTATGCAGAAATAGGACCGTGTAGACAACAAGATTCTAAAGGTATATGGAATATTAATTCTGGGTTAAGAAATGAAACTGGAGGATCTTTTCATAATAAAGGCGAAGCGTGCGATATTCAATTATCTTCTAGAGATATAACCGAACATTATGAACTTGCGGTTAAATTAGAAAAGATCTTACCTTATAATCAAATAATATTAGAATATAGAAATAGAGGCAATAGTGTGTGGATTCATTTATCTTATTCAATGAAAGGAAGTATGAAACTTTGTACAACTTATATTGATGATAAGAATGTTAATGCCTCTGGTAAAAATACTTCCGGTTCAAATGGTTTACATACGTTTTATGTGTAGTTAATCGCCTAAAAGGAAACTTTTAGATTTGCATTTAGAAATTTTTGACTGCCCTTCCATAAACCCTGATATTGAAGTAAAGGATAAGTTAGCACTACCTAAATTAATGTTAGCAAGATCATGGGCAGCTTGAGCAGCATCTATTGCTATTTGATTTCCAGATTGTATAGCTGCTGCTAAAGAATCTGCCGTTGATGTTACAACAGCTTCAGCGGCGGATACTGCAGCAGTTGCTGAAGCTACCATAACTGCTCCAACTTCATCCATTGTAGCTGCTAAAGTATCTAATAATGCCTCACTTGCAGATAACATCAACTTTTTCATAGTGATAGCATCTATATCAGGCAAAGCATCTTTTAATAATTGTACTAGTTCCATTCCTGAAGGTAGACTATTATAAATTGCTGATAAAGGAGCTGCACTACCGACTGTAAGAGGATTAGCTAAGAGTCCTTCCACCAAGGTAGATACTCCCATAAAATGATTTGTAATATTATCTTCAGCATGAGATAATCTTGCAGCTAAACCTTGAAGTTGTTTATTACATTCGCCGTTACAATTTGCCATGTTTAATCCTCACAATTATTAAAATAATATTTATAAATATAAAAGATTAACAAAGGTGAATATTATGATATCAGACCAAAATTACTTTAGACCCAGAGTAGATGAAAGAGTTTATGAAGATGCTGTTAAAAAGGCATCATATCTAGCAGATAACATGTATGTAAATTTAACTACTGGTTATACATTTGAAACATTAGTTAATGATTTAATCAATAAACATTTAAATGATAAACAATATCCTTGAAAAACCTGGTATAACCAGTATATCACAAAAGTATACGTTTGTAAACTGTTTTTGTGAATAAATAATACATATTAATTGGAAATTAAAATGTCACGGAATACTCGGATTTTTTCAGATTTAGATTTAAATTTCACCGCTAATCCTAGTACAGGTGACGTGTCTATTAGATATGATGAAAATGCTATTAAAGCATCGGTAAAAAATCTAGTACTAACTCAAAACTATGAAAGACCTTTTCATTCTGAATTAGGTTCTCCAGTATATAGATTATTATTTGATTTAACTACTCCATTATTAACGTATACTTTAAAACAAACTATAATAGATCTTATTAATAATCATGAACCTAGAGTAAATTTAAATGATGTTATTATAACTCTTTCACCTAATAATAATTCAGTATATGTTTCAATCTATTTTACGATTTTAAATACAACACGCCCAATACAACTAGATTTAGTACTGGAAAGGACTCGATAAATGGCAAGTAAAAAAATAAATGTATCTGAATTAGATTTTGATGCAATTAAAGGTAGTTTAAAAGAATTTTTAAAGGGTCAGGAAACATTTCAAGATTATGATTTTGATGGTTCTGGATTATCAGTACTATTGGATATTTTAGCTTATAATACGCATTATAACGCTATTTACAATAATCTTTCTATTAATGAAATGTTTTTGGATTCTGCAAGAAAAAGGAATAGTGTTGTTTCATTATCAAAAACATTGGGATATACCCCAAGATCTGCTTCTTGTTCTAATGCTATAGTAGGTATGACTTCGACTGGAAATATAAATTCTCCTAAGCTTATTGTATTACCTGCATATTCACCTTTCTATACATCTGTAAATAATAAAACTTTCATATTTTATAATAGATCATCTTATAGCGCAACTAAAAATACTAGAAATGTTTATGAATTTCCAAATATTTCTATATTTGAAGGTAGACCATTAACATACAAATACACTGTAGGAACTGGAACAAGATTTATTATTCCAAATGCAAATGTAGATACAAGTTCTATAGTTATTACAGTTTATAATTCATCAAATAGTTCAGATGTTACTACTTTTACTTTAGCAAAATCTGTATTGAATATTAATGGTACTTCACGTGTATATTGGATAAAAGAAATAGATGATGGGTTATATGAATTAACCTTTGGCGATGGAAATATTGGAGTTACTTTAGAAAATGGAAATATAGTTGAAATTAACTATATGGTATCGAATTTAGATGCTCCTAATAATGCAAAAGTTTTTACCTATAATGGTAATTCATTATATTCAGGATTTAGCATACCAAATATCAATACTATTTCTTATGCAACTAATGGAGCAGAACCTGAAAATTTAGATTCAATAAAATTTAATGCACCTAGAGTTTATTCAGCACAAGATAGAGCAGTAACAGTTGATGACTATAAGGCTTTAATATATTCTGAAATGACAGGCGTTGATTCAGTTACTGTTTGGGGAGGAGAAGATGCAACTCCACCAATATATGGTAAAATATTTATTTGTGTAAAACCTCAGAGTGGAGATTTTTTAACAGTTCAACAAAAAGATTATTTGTTGAATAATATTATTACACCTAAAAAGGTTACAACCGTTACTCCGGTAATTTTAGATCCTGATTATATTAATGTAGAATTGAATACTACAGTTTATTATAATGAATTAGAAACTACAAGATCTGTTTCTCAAATAGAAACAATTATACACAATGAAATTGAAACCTATAATCAAAATGAACTACAAAAATTTGATGGGATTTTGAGATATTCTAAATTAAGTAAATTAATTGATGCATCAGAATCATCTATATTAAATAACATCACAACAATAACTTTACACAGAAAGATTTCACCAAAATATAATATTTCTGCTCAATATAGTGTTAGTTTAATTACACCAATTTATTATTCAGGAGTACCTGAAGATATAATTTTAAGTACAGGATTTTACATTGCAGGAGATACATCGACAGTTTATTATCTTGTTGATGATGGTGTAGGCAATATGATTCTATTTTATTATAATCAAAATATTAGAATTGTTGTAAACTCTAAAATAGGAACTGTAGATTATTCAAAAGGTATTATTAATGTCTATAACCTAAATATTTCTATGATTGTAGGTTCTATTTTAGAATTATCTATTAAGCCTCAATCTAATGATATAGTTTCAGCATACACTCAAATTGTGCAGATTGATCCTGTGCGAGTTAATGTAACTATAATATCTGATAAAACAATTAATGGTAACACTGCCGGTGGTACAAATTACATCTTTGCTTCGAGTAGAACGTAATGTCAGATATAAAACCAAAATTATCATCACTAGTATCTGGGCAACTTCCTGAATTTATTCGGGAAGATTACCAGACCTTTGTTGCCTTTTTGGAAGCGTACTATGAATTTCTTGAAACTAATGTAAACACAGATTACAAAAGTTTAAAAGATATTGATAATACTTTAGAGTCTTTTATTCAATATTTTAAACATGAAATTGCAGTAAATTTACCTAATCTTCCTATAGATGAAAGGTTTTTTTTACAGCATATCCGCGAATTATACTATGCTAAAGGTACAGAGGCATCTTTCAAATTATTATTTAGAATTTTATTTCAAAAAGACGTAGTTATAGATTATCCATATAAAAGTGTTTTAATTCCTTCAGACGGTAAATGGATTCAAGATAAATCTATATTTGTACGTGTATCAAAAGGTACTCCAGATCTTATTGTTGGTAATAAAGTAAGTGTTGTAACATCTACAAAAACATTTTTAATAACAATAAAAAGTTTCAAACCAATTGATCCTACTATTAGTAGTGATACACAAATAGTAGAATTATTTTACGACAAAGATTATTTTAACAGTATAACTTCTCATAATAAAATATTTTATGAAGGTGATTTTGTTGCTGATGTATTACCTACTACTGCTAAAATAAATGTATTTTCAGGCGGAGCAGGATTTAAACCTGGACAAGTATACCCATTAAGTTCTGGTGGCGGTATAGGATCTATTGTAAAAGTCAAATCTGTTGATAGTGTTGGAGCAATTAAAACCGCTGAATTTATATCTTTTGGTGTAGGATATCAAAGTGATTTTTATTCATATTTAACTTCAGATCAAGCAAGAAAAATATCATTTACACAATTACCATTTACATTATCTTCTACAGGTTCTGGACCCGTAGATTGGAATGCTACATTTACTGATAACACCGAAGAATTTATAGATTATGGTGTTATTACAAAACCTAATTATAATATAGATATAGCAACTCCTGCAATAGGAGCATTATATGTTGGAGATGTTGTACTAACATTTAATAACTCTACAACTTATGCAACTAGTGTACTTAATAGTTCTGATATTTGCGTTCTTTATATTAATATAGGAGCAGAAGCAAAATACACAGGATATTTTGAAACTAATGATGGATTTATTAGTGACAACATTTATATTCAAGATAGTAAATATTATCAAAAGTTTGCGTATGTTCTTAAAATAGATGAACAACTTAGTAAATATGAATCATTTGTTAAAACATTAGTTCATCCTACAGGTACTTCTCTATTTGGTGAATATTCTATTACCAATGAATTTAATTTAAGTGAATCATTACAATCATTGATTAAGTTCTCAAATCTTGTATTTGAAGACAAGATTACAATGAGTGATAGTTATTGGTTATCATTTACTAAATATTTAACTGGGGATAGTGGTCCAATTTCGCCTCTTTCTACCTATGTTGGTACTCCAGGAGTTAAATTTGTTGTTGCTTTAGTAGGAAAAGCTATAACTACAGCCAAAGGTGTATTTGGAGTTTGGCAACAAATTGCTCAAACAGGCAAGCAATTAAATTCAAGTACTGGATTAGTAGATAAGAAATTTAATGTTAGTCAATTAGGAAATTCTTCAGCATTTAGTATTGGCCAAGTAGGTAAAGGCTTTGATATTGATAGTACTGGTGCGTCTATAACAATAACTAGTAATAATACTTTATTACCAGTGCAGGCAATTAATGTTAATGTAGCAGGTGCTTTACTAACTACTAATATTAATCCATTTGTAACTAATGGAATGACCGGAATAACTGGTAAGAGTTTATCATTAGTCAGTGGATTAATTACCGCGGTACAATCAATACCTTTAACTGGAAGATCATTAACTACTTCATTTGGTTCTGAAGTAGCAACAACTGCATCATTTGCAAATCCTGTAGGATTAAGTATTACTACTAGTTTAGGTACAATAATACCTGCGGCTATGATTATTAATCTTGGAGTAACAGGTAATTCTTCAACCACTAGTATAGGATCTATATCAAAATATGTTACTGTATCATTAAGTGGATTAGCATTAAATAGTTATTTTGGTGATTATAATCAAGCAATAAATAATACATTAACAGATACTACTACAATTATTGATAGTGGTTATGTTGCGTACAACGCCTATATATTCGGCACTACTGAATATTTCAGTGATTCTACAGAATATTTCGAAGGTAAAACCAGTTTTTAATAAATTTTAGGAGTTTTATAAATGATTAGTGATATACTATCAGTTAAGGGTGATCTTGAAATCACTCTTACAGATGAAAATGGAAGCATCAAACAACACCTGTTAATACCTAATTTAATTGTTACAATAGGTAAAGCACATATTGCTGCCCGTATGCAAGGTGTATCTCAAGCTGTAATGTCATATATGGCTCTTGGATCTAGTGCAACTACTCCTACAGTAGGTGATTTAACATTAAATGCTGAAATAGTTGGAGCAAGAGTTGCATTAGCCACATATACAAACACTAGTAATGCAGTTCAAGCAACTGCAACTTTTGGGGCAGGTATAGGTACAGGTACTTTAAGAGAAGCAGGATTATTTAATGCAAGTACTGCCGGTACAATGTTAGCACATACAACTTTTCCAGCAATAACAAAAGCAAGCAATGATACACTTTCCATTAATTGGACTATCACAATTGCTTAATAATAAAAATTATTCAAAAAGAGAAAAATAATGGCAGACACATCATTAATAAAATCAGGTTTACATAACTCAGTTGCTGATAGTGTGTATAATGATGTTATAACAAAAGGTTCAAATTATTATTACTTTTTGGGTAAAACTTTATCTTGGCCAGATGAGTTTAATCCTCCTTTGCCTATAGATTCAGCAGCTTATGAGCATGATACACGAAATGAAATAATTTCTTTGAAGGAAATTAGTACAAATGATGTTGCTTATGTAATACCAAGGATAGATTGGGCATCTGATACAATTTATGATCAATATGATGATTCTTATTCTACTGAAGTTCAAGGTATTGATTTAATTTCCGGTGGAGCTGGTTATATTGTAGCACCTACAGTTGTTATAACTGGAGTTGGACAAGGCGCTTCTGCAACAGCAACTGTAGTTGACGGCGTTATTACTAGTATTACATTAACTAATAAAGGATATGGATATACAGAAACTCCAAGTGTAAGTTTTACTGGGGTAGGTAGTGGCGCTTCTGCAACTGCTGTAGTGGTTAAAGGACAAACCGGTGTACAAAGGTTAGAAGATTCTAGTTATTATGTGTTGGCTGATAACTTTAATGTGTATATGTGTATTGATAATAATAATAACACAATATCCACACAACAACCTTATGGCGCTAGTGCAGAAACAA
>Ga0209668_10000351_pt1 | contig 18839 bp, 15 predicted proteins | sample FrelakmetPLP11PL_FD_187150 | JGI IMG/M metagenome (GOLD analysis project Ga0209668, IMG submission 187150) | Freshwater lake sediment microbial communities from the University of Notre Dame, USA, for methane emissions studies - PLP11 PL (SPAdes)... | ecosystem: Environmental > Aquatic >... | reverse complement strand
GGAAATGCGCGTTGTCGATTCATTATTTTATTTATTTATTGATATTGATAATTTAATATTAAAAACAAATGTCTGTGCAGGATTTGGTTTTTCCCGTTGCGCCACCTAAAAATTCTTTTTTAACGGATCTTACATTTCCACCGGCGCCCGCGGGTCTGGGGCTTCCTGAGCCAGAACCTAAACCTAGCCGCGAGGAACTGCTGAGGCGCCTCAAGGAGAAGCGACAAAGTGCGCCAGGTTACCGAGGCCAGCGGGGCTCGGCGAAATCAATGCCTCAGAACATTGCGGCGCTGTCGGCGCAATTGGCCGAGTACACGAAAATGGACGAGTCGGTAATTAAAAGTATGATTCAGGAAACAGGCGTTAAAAAAATGGCCAAAAATCCACTTAAATTTGCGCGCAAAGTGGCCGAGGCTTTGCCCGGCGTTAAAAGTTGATTAAATAATAAATTTATTAATTAATTTATTCATAATTAAAAATTTTTTTCCATGAAATAAAATATTCAATGGCTGCTGCTACTGCTGCTTTTAACATAAATGATCACGTAATTAAAATTTATCAACTCGATCAATTAGCTGAAAAAAACAAATTTTTAGAAAAATTAGAAGTAATTTGCAATCGTATTCTTAAGTTTCCGTTAGAAAAAAATATTTCAATAAATAAAAAAATAAAAGAAATTTTAGGTGATGAAATTATTGATGTAGTTAATAGTGATATATCTAGTGTTAATCTGTTGAGTATAGGAAAAGATGGCAATTTATATACTTATGAAAATAATAAAACAAATACTGTTGTAAAAGTAGAGGAAAAATATTATCAAAAAATAGGTGATAAAGGAAATAATTGGAAATTTATAACATCTAAAAAAAAAGTTACTCTATCACCAAAAAAAATTATAGAAAACAAAGATTTAACTTTTGCAACGCTAAATTTAACAAGACAATTTGATACAAATATTTTAGGAGGAAAAAATATAAATTTTACATATATAGCACTATTATGTAATAATCAAAAAGAAATATTAGCATTTATTATTTTTAGTAATAAGAACAATAATATTTTTATAGACGCGGCTTGTGGAAAAGATGGAAATGGTGAACATTTACTTATAAATATGTTTGAATATTTTAAAGAAAAAAATTTTGAAAAAATAGAATTAACAGCTCTTCCACTAGTTTATGAGACTTGGAAAACCAAGTATAAATTTATTTTTAAGAACGATGATGCTAATGCTAAAAAAGTAAATGAAAATAATATAAAAACGTTTATAGAAAAAAATTTAAAATTTTTTTTTAAGTCTAATTTAGGTTGTAATGAAAATACTGAATATACATTTAAAGACCCCTTAGCAAATAATTTAAGTGAAAATTACTGTGATAATGGAATTCCTATGGAACTAAATCTTGCTAATTTCAAAAATATAGATAGTAATTTAAAAATTACTGTAAAAATTCCAAGTACACAAGAAAAATATTTTACTACAACAGGTCAATACAATAATTCGGAAATAAAAAAGTTTTTAAATTCAAGAGCTGGAGCTTCGCCATCAAAATCGACAGCAACTTTGAAAGATTCACAAGCGCTTTCGCCATCTAAATTGCCATCAGTTTCGCCAGCTAAATTGCCATCATCAGTTTCACAATCAGTTTCGCCATCATCAGTTTCACAATTAGCTTCGCCATCATCAGTTTCACAAGTTTCGCCATCATCAATTTCACCAGCGCCTTCGCCATCAGCTTCACCATCATCAGCTTCGTCGCCGAGCTTTGCAGCTTTGCCGCTAGCTCCGCCAGTGTCCGTCATCCTTCAACCAAGACCAAAGATGGAAAAAAATGAATTAAATGCAATTATTGATAAATTAGAAGCTAACAAAATCCTTATAAATTATGGGAATATCCTAAAATACCGGGACGTTAATATGAGGTCCATTTTTACTGATTTAAATAATATTTGTTTGTGGAATTGTCAGAGACAGACACGTAGTGAAGATTCAAAAAAAAATGGCGGGAAAAAACTTTATTTAAAATGTGAATTCAAAAACCGCCACTTGGTTTTAGATACTGAATTTTATAAAATCCTTTGTAATGTTATAATTGAAACATCTGGTGATAATAATAATTATAAATATATAATTGATCATAAAGCAGAAAATTTTACACTCTGCCACAATCACATTAAACAATTTTTGGGAGTTAAAATGATTTTTTCTGGAAAAAAAACAGGAAATGAAGTAAAAATTAAAAATTTATTGAATAGAAGACAAGCAGACAGTCTTATTTGCTATTATAGAAACTCGCAGTTTGTAAACGGAACGTTTCACAAAGATTTGGGAAACTTTATTAAAAAAAGTAATGATAGAAGCTTAAAAAACTGCTACTTTAGAATAGAAAAGGATTCATCTGGCAATGAGCTTTCTCATTTTGAAGTAAAAGCGCTTAAAGACATTCAAAAGGGCGAAATTCTTTATTTTTAATATTTTTTATTTAATAATAAAATTTAAAATGTCAAACCCTACAGCAAAACAAGTAGCAAATTATTATAGAAGAAAGAGAAGAAGTAAGGGAAAAGCAAAAGCAACAGCAAAAAAACAAGCAGCGCCGGTACAAAAAAAAACAACAGCACCAGCAGCAGCAAAACAAGCAAACCAAGCACTGTCAAAAAAACCAGCAAAAGCAACAGGAAAAAAAGCAGCAAAAACAGCACCGCCAAAAACAAAAGCAACAGCACCGCTAAATGTAAGTATAATTAAAGCGTCGGAGAATTTGACTAGTGACAAATGTCAATTTTTAATTTCAAGAAAAAAAACTCCTAATGAAGATGACCAAACTAATTGTAAATTAACATGTAATGATAATAGAGATCTTGAAGTAATAAAATATAAGGAAACTTTTCAATGTAAGCTAAAAAATACAGAGATTACGCTAAATTTAAAAGATAATATTGATAATGATTATAAAGAAAAAACAAAACTTTGTCACTATCACATTAAAGAAGTTCTTGGTCTTAAAATTAAAAAAATAATATCGGTTGATCCTACCGTAACTGATGGTGAAGTACCAAAAAGAATTATAAGCTACGAAGTACTAACATTTAATATTGAACTACAACCAAATATTATAATTTGCGGATACTCGACAATTGAAGGTAAGCCAGATATTGGAAATTTAATTCCGCTGGGCGATGGCAGTAATGATAATGTTATGGTAAATGGTATTAATGTTATTGCTACTAAAGATATAAATTATGGTGACAAGCTTTATTTAAAAAACCCAGGCACAGAGTATAAAAAAATAGAGCCGCTAAAAAAAGGTCTGGCAATTTCAGGACCAAAAGGTCCATTTACCAATGAAAATACTCTAGCGCCTGTTCGCGTATTGTCTCCAAAAAAAGTTTAAAAAAATATATTTATTTTAATATTTTTTTGTTATTTTAGTATAAAAAAATGTCAGTAAATAAATTTCAGGATATTGATATAGCAAAAAGAGCAGAATATAAAAATATAAGCGATTTTACACAACTAGAACCACAAAGTGCGGAAAAAGTTAAAAAAGAGATAATAACAGCGCTAAACTGGGATACGCACAAACCGTTTGTTGTCCACCAGTATGGTTCCGACGGTAAAAAAAAAATTAACTGTTTTTTGAATGCCGGAGTCCATCAGTGCATTGTTCATTTTATTCCCCCAGATAAAAAAAATAATAAAGATATTGTTGACGAAAGCCAATACAATGACTATGCAATCCGCTGCAATAAGGTAACGAAACTAGTGGGAGTGGATATGAATTTTTATAGGAATGATGGAAATAAATCCATTACAGCAAAATCGCTTGAACAATTAATAGAGTTAAATTTAATAAAACCTGAAAATGAAACAGGAATTCAGCATTTTTGTCACAAGCATTTGGCCTCAATTTTCGGGGCAATCCCAAGACAATCGGATTCAAATTCTTTAAATTACAATTTGTTTGCTTGTGCGCCATTCTTTGCCAACGATGTCATTGCTACATTTTCGCAAATAAGGTTTTTGACAGATGATGGCAAAACCCACAAAGACGAAGATTTTATTGATATTTCTCCAGTTTCCATGACAAATCAACAAAAAACTGCCAACGAAAAAACAGACGATCGGTGCATCAGAGATCTCGGGGATTACATTTCAGATCCGCGCTCTGTTTTTTTGCCAAGAATTAAAACTTTTAAACCAGGCAAAAAAAAAATTAGTAAAAATTTTACTTACAATGTGCCAACAGGTACCGGTGTCCCAGATTGGATTAAAAGTAAATGTAATGTAGAGATACAACCTATTAATGGAAAGTATGCTATAGTTGCGACAAAAGATATATATGGCTCACCGGGAAAAGAGAATGAGGTGCAACTATTTGCTGATTTTGGCGATAATTACTGGACAAAAATGAATGAGCTTGGAAATAAAACGGTGCTAAAACACTATAGAAACAGGCCAGTAATAAGTTATGGTGATTCAAATATTCCCGATGCTTCAAATAAATATTCTGCTGAACTGGATAATCATCTTTTAAAAAATTTTGAAAGCAATTACTATAGCAGTACCAAAGCTAAAAAATTAAAAAGAAAGCGCTTGAATACGCTTGAGTTGCTGTTAAATTTTTAAATTACAAAAATTATAAAAAAAACTAATATATTAAAAAAATTGCAATGAGCGGAAAAAAAAAGGGCGTAAAAACTGGTAAACATGAAAAATGGGAAATAATAAAAAGAAGTACACAAAAAAATTTGCAAGGAAGTAGTTACAAAAAAAAAGATAGATATTTAAATCCAATAGTATACAATGACATTGATCAGGCAATCAATTGGAAAATATCGCGCCCACTAAGAGTAATAAATACAAAAGAAAAAACACAATTCCCTCTGAACGGCGGTACTCACCAGTGCTGTTTCCATGTGATTCCAAAACGTGGTACGGTCGATGAGCTGCGGCGCTGCCGTCTCCTTAATAAGATTGTTGGCGTTGATATGAATTTTTATCGCAGTGTTCAGCCGGAAGGCATTACTGCAACCTCAATAAAGTTCTATTTTGACCAAGGGAATATACCAAGGGAATTTATGTTTGGAAGACAATTTTTTTGCTGGCACCATTTGAATCTCATGTTTGGCGCAAGACCAAGATTTATAAACAAGGACACTGACAAAACACTAGGGCTCTTTGCAGTGTCAAATATACCGAAAGGTACATTGGTTGCAGCATTTTCAAATTCAAAAATTAATGGTATTCCTGACCTTTATTACTTCAGGGACTTGGCTAATTATTTTACTGAAAGCGGTACCGCAAATGCCGAAATAAAAACAGTACAGATATCTCAGGACGGCAAAAAAAATACATTAAATGCCGATTACTGCGTCAAATATTTTCCAGTCGACGAGGATGATGCATATAAAGATCACGGAGACTACTTTGAAAAAAGTATTTATTCGGCCTTGGAACTTACCGAAGACCTAACTGCAAACCTTGAATTACCAACTCAAATTTTTGTAGCAAAAAAAAAAGAAAATGATTTTACACTCTCGTATAGTAAAAATAATTTTGAAATTAAAACTTTTGATGGAAGCGATAAAAAAAAAGATGCTAAAATAGAAGACCAAAGCATTAGAATTAATAGAGGTAAAATTTATTTACAAGAAAGTGTTGGCGAAGAAGAAATATTAGAAATAATAAAAAAACATGGCGAAAATTTAGTTTTCCTTTATTTTTGCACAAAAACAATTGAGTGTTTGAAAATAAATAACAAAAAATGCTTATCTATAGAAAATGAGCCAAACCAAGAAATACTATTTTTTTTAGGCGCTTGCGATAAAAAACAGGAAAAAGAAACTTGCATAAATACAATAATTAATATTTATGATGAGCTAGTGTCACAAATTAACGGCAGTGACGCCGGCAACGGCAGCGGTAGCGACAACGACGGCGACGCCGACGAAAGCGACGTCGAAAATGACGAAAGCGACAGCGAAGACTTTTTTGGAGCAAACTACTTTAATGGAAATTTTTCAGCCGAATATTTTGACGCAATGACTCCCAGAGAGTACGAATACTTACGCTACATCCAATCTCAGGGTTCGCAAAACACTTCGGCACAGATATCAAAGATATTGCCTACCAGATCATATATGAATGGTGATGAACGAGTACGGCTTATTGAGCCCAATCGAGCCATTGCTTATTTTAAACTCTTTCAATTGTACAGAAAAAATATTGATTTTAAGAATGAGTTGGCAAACAGACTAGATCAGTATCATGAAAAAGTTACAGAGCAAGTAAATAAATTAGTAACAAATAGTAATTATACACCTAAAGAAGAGTACAGCGAAGAAGACATAAAAAATTTAATTGATAAATTAAACGCCGATCCAAATAAATACTTTAATGAAATTGTCGATCAACTGTACCGGAATGAAAAAGATATAAAAAAATCTAATTTTCTTTATCAGCAGACTTTAGCTTTACCAATGATCCGTGGCGTTGGAAGTTCTGGCAGAAGCAGCGGTCGGAGCGACGTTGGTAGTTCTGGCAGTAGCGTTAGTTATAATGGTAAATGTTATTTAACAGATAATATCATAAATGTTTTTAAAAATAAAAGAAATTCTTGCTGGTTAGATTCGGCTTTAATGTTTCTTTTTTCTGCTGAAAGTGATTTTACTTTTAAGAATGCCAGTTATAAAGGATTAGATGATGCTATAAGAGAAACAAAAAATTATATAAATTCTGGATTACCTGAAAATAATTGCAGATTTGCCGAAAATTTTGGTTGGAATACTGCACTTTTAAATTTAATTTTAGGTAAAGGATATAAAAAAAAAGGTTTTAATGATTCGGGGGAATTTATTATCAATATTCTAAATGATAATTATATTGAAACTACACAAAATATAGTACAATTAGATACACAAGACAATAATAACAAATTAAGTGATATATATACATTACAAAATAAAGGAAATTCTTTAGAAATTAACAAAAAATTTTTATATAAAAGTGATGTAAAAGATGACTTTTTTAAAAGTATTACTGAAAATATCGCTAAAAATGTAAGGTATAAATATAATAATAAAAATTATAATTCAAATACTATAACAAATTATTACATTACAAATGAACCAAAAAATTTAATTTTTACTAATCAAGGTCTTGCTGCAATGTATAGTCCAAATAATGATCAGGCAAACCAAATAGCTCAAGAAAAAAAAAAATATGATAACAGTAAGGAAAAATTTGTTGAATACCCAGAAGAAACTGAAATTAATATTTATAATAATGATGCTACTGAAACAACGGAGCCAACTATTAAACAAACAGATAACTATTATTTACAAGCAATACTAATAAATTTAAGTGAAACTCACTATGTTTTATATTTTAAATATAATAATGAATGGTACTTTTATAATGATATCGGTCCTAGCCTAGAAAAACAAAATTATAATCAAATGAAAAAATATTTAGATAAAAATGGGCATTATCATTATTTACTGAGATATATAAGAGACGATGAATTTAAAAAAATAATAAATGCGCAAGCGGTTGCGCTAAATAAAAGACAAGAAACTACTGCATAATTTTATTAGGAGTTAGTAGACCGTACTGACTGAACTGCACGATTTGAACCAAGAGGGGATCAGCAGGATCGATCAAAACCGCGGGATCCATTGACTCGAGAAGGGCCCGACAGCGCCGCACGCTTGAGTAAAACTCTGGCGTCATACAGTACACGGCCGAGGAAGACCGCAGCACCAACCCCTGCTCCAGCATCCGATAGTAGGCCACCGCAAACTGGTCGCAGAAAGGCAACGGCCCGAATCGAGCGCCGCGCGTAGTCTCATAGCTGGAGGACATTGAAAACAGCCAGGAGCCCAGCACCAGGCTAGTGCCATGCAGTGTGCGCGCAGTCAACTCGTCGCGGTAACGCACCAGCAACTGTCCCATGTCGTTGTCAAAGCCCAGTGAGTCATCGTCCCCAAACTCAACCAGGGTATCGCTAACTACTCCCTTGAGATTCTCAAGGTCCCGGATCCGGCGCTCCAGCTCCTGGTCCGACACTGACGCCCGGGACTCGCGCAGCGCAGTGGCCTCAATTTCAGCAAACGCCTCGGGCGACAGTGGCGTCTTTGGGCCATTGAACCGGTGGGGCTCGTTGCGGTACTGTAGGAACAGCTCCAATGAGAAAACTCGGGGATTGACGGGAACGCCCGAGTAGCCCTCGAATGACACCGAACTAAAAAAATTAACCGGGGCATAGCTAGGCAGCCACTGGCGAAACGTCGGCAAGTCTTTGCGCGAGTACGTCGTAGTGACCGAAACGCCATGCGCCGCCACAAAGGCCTGAACGATGAGGCGCACCGTGCTGGGAGACTTTGAAGAGACCAGCGAGGCAAAGTACGAGAGCCGATTATCAATCATGCGCATCGATAGCGCCGTCTCCGGCACCGGGCACCTGGTGGGAATTTGGTAGAGCATCTGGCGCCAGGGTAGCGTCAGAAATATCGCGTAAATATTAAGATGCCGGACGGTGGCCAAGGCCCTTATGTCGGCACCGGGGCCGTGAGACGTCTCAAGCAGGTGGTGCACATCGGTACCCTCAGCCGGACCAGACTCTGGAAAGTTTCGGGCAAGTCGTTGAAAAAACTCCCCGGGACGTTCGGAGTGCGCACACGTCCCAGTAGGGTCTGCAAATAAGTCGGTGGATGGAAGCGGGTAACAGTCGTCGCAAAACTCAAAGGGCCCGAAGAGCGTGCTTCCAGCGTGCGTCATTCTCCCGAAAAATAATAAAATTGTTTTAAAAAATTTTGTTTTTTCTTTTTTCTTGAGCAGCAACATTTCACTACTTTCTGTGCAATGCAAGAGGCTACGGAGCACGTTTTTGAAGGACTCGCCAGTGCCCTTCAGCACCTCATCAAGGACTTTGTGAATGGCAATAGCCTGATTGCCCACCATCTGGACTCCTACAACCACTTTATATCAATCATTGTCCCAAACATTCTTGAGGAACTGGGAAACTTTAACGCCAACGTTAAATCCGGCGGCCGCCACCACATTGTTTTTAGCAATCCTGTTTTTGAACCACCAACGGTCCGCAACTCTGACAACCGCGTTTACCCTCTGTGGCCTTCCGAAGCCCTTCAGCGAAAACTAACCTATGCCCTTGGCTTTTATGTGGACATTGTGCATCGGCTCTACGACGCCGCCGGCACTATGCTGTTCAGCCGTTCTTATAATCATTTTATGCTTTGCGCAATTCCGTGCATGATTGGTTCCGCTTTCTGTTATCTCCGACAGCGACAGCCCGAGCTCTACTGCAGCCCTGAAAAAATGGTGGGGTTTTATACCGGCTACTTCATTGTTTCGGGTCAGGAAAAAATATTGATTAGCCAAGAAGCGATGCGCACCAACTGGCCCTGTTGTTCTCTCTACGCCCCAGAAACTGACCACCGCAATGCCCGACTTGAATTGCGAGCTCTTAATACTGAGAAATGGCGAAGCACCAGTACCCTTAACATTTACCTTGCGCGAAATCACCGCAAAGGCATTTCGCTTGTCGTGGCAATTCCGTTTGTCTCGGTGTCAATTGACGCGTATATTGTATTTTTAGCTTTAGGCATTGAGTCGCTTGAAGACATGGTTAATTTGTGCAATAAAAATGAAGACGTTGAAGATCGAGTATTTATTGAAAAAATTTTAGATGCCCAGGGTAAAGCGTTTGCCAGCAAATGCAATGGTCCTGTTGGAAAACTATCGGCGTTTGATTACATAGCGCATTTGCACGGAAAAATAGCGACAAATGCAATTAAAGCTTCGGTCGATAATGCGTCCGATACAGCTGTCGATATTCTGGACATTGAGGCGCCAGCAATTGTTCCGCCCGAAGATGGCGACGACAATGATTGCGTCGTTACGGCCACGGCAACCACAGTGCCTGTTGCAGAATCAGAAGAAGACTTGTCGCTGAAGACAGCGTTTCGCCAGGTCTCGCACATTTTTGACGTTGAAGTATTTCCCCACCTGGGATTTGACGAGTCCTGTGCCCTGACAAAAGCAAGGTTTTTGGGCGTGTGCATGGCCAAAATCGTGCGCGTCTTCTCTGGAAAACAAGAGCCCGACGACCGAGACCAGTACATGAACAAACGCATCCAACCCGCCGGCGTTCTTTTGGCTGTTTTGTTTCGCCAACTCATTCGCCGCATGCTCAACCAACTGGCTCTGCATCTGGGAAAAATATCTCCTGGCCGAATTCAGTTTGAGCACATCATTAATTTTTGCGAATTCAAGCAACTAACCACATCATTGCGCTACTCACTGGCCACTGGAAACTGGGGAATTCTTAAAGCGGGGTGTAGCATCGTTGGAGTGTCGCAGCCGCTATTTCGGGACTCGCGTACTGGCACTCTTTCACATGGCCGACGATTTAGTTCAGGACTCAACCGAGACGGCAAACAGTCCAAGCCGCGGCAGCTGCTCGAGCGTCAATGGGGAGTCGTCTGCCCTTGTGAAACGCCCGAAGGCAAATCGTCTGGCCTTGTTAAAGCACTGGCTCTTCTTGCTGTTACCCAGATTTCAATTTCTGCCCCGGTTTTGATTAAGTACCTGTTTCGCTACATTGCCCCTCCGCTGCTTGTCCCCATTGGCTTTGCAAGCGTCCGGCTGTTGCAATATGTTTTTGTAAATGGGATCATTATTGGAACAACTAGCGACGTTGAAGGCTTTTGTCAACGGGCCCGTTTTCTTAAACACAAGGGCTATGTTTCTCGCTTCGTCAGTATCTCTACAAATGATTGCGGCGTTCACGTAAATTGCGATGCCGGAACGCTAACAAGACCCGTTTTTCATTTGGAGTCGTTTCGGCGGTATCTGAAGAGCAATCAAGACTACGCAAAGCAGTTTTCGACGCCGGGCATATGGAAGTACCTAATGAAAATCGGCGTCATTGTATTTATTGATAAAGCCGAAGACGCTCATGTGCGAATTGCGCCCAATGTTTTATTACCGAGCGTGCTGGCAGGATCCGGGAGTCACAGTGCCGATGTTTTTGAGTATTCGGAAATTCATCCTAGCGCTTTTTTAGGTTTGCTTGCCAACATGATTCCCAATGCCGAGCACAACCAGGCGCCGCGGAATATTTACTCGGCCTGTATGGGAAAACAAGCCACTGGCATTCCCCACCTGGACTTTCTGGAACGAGTCGACCCGACATCCTATGTGCTGTGCTATCCACAGCGACCCATTGTCCAGACAATGGGCGACACCCTGGCCAATATGGAGACAATGCCTGGCGGATGCAACGCAGTTGTGCTGATTGCGACGTACGACGGCTGGAACATGGAAGACGCCGTTATTTTCAACAAGGCTTCGGTAGACCGCGGTCTTTACAACCTGAATATTTTTCGCACCTACTCGGACGAAATTTCAAACAACAGCACTGACGCCCAAAAATTCTGTCCCCCAAATTTGTCAGTAACGCAAGCAATCCGCGCCGAAAGCTATGAGCGCCTTGATCCGGAGGACGGCCTTTTGACACCTGGAATGCGGGTGGCGCACGGAGACCCGGTCATTGGAAAAGTGGTAGTAACGGATACAGCGCTGGGTAACGGTCAGTCTGACAAAACCCAAATGGATCGCTCAACAATTGCAAAGCACCAGCACGATACCGCGGTAGTTCATAGTGTGGCGATTACTACAACGCCCAATAATAACAGGCTTGCTCACGTGACTACAGTGTCCCAGCGGCTGGTTTCGGTAGGCGACAAATTTGCATCGCGCCACGCCCAGAAAGGAGTATGTTCGGTTCTTGTTGACCAAGAAGATTTGCCGTTTTCCATGATTGATGGCATGGTCCCCGACATAATTATTAGTCCTCACGCAATTCCTTCCCGGATGACAATTGCTCAGCTGCTGGAGTCAATTGTAGGAAAAAACGCGGCATTTGCCGGTAAGATTGCCGATGCTACTCCATTTGTTAATCACGACATTGAAAGCGTTAAAAAAGCACTGCGAGCCCAAGGATTCAAAGACTCGGGGAAGCAGCAGTTTATCAATGGAAAAACTGGAGAAATGATGCAGGGAGAACTTTTTATGGGCATCGTTTACTACAATCGGCTCAAGCACATGGTAAAAGATAAATTGCATGCGCGAGCCAAAGGCCCTGTTCACGATTTGACGCGACAACCACCGCACGGTCGAGGACGAAACGGTGGTTTTCGGTTGGGCGAAATGGAGCGCGACGCAATGATTGCGCACGGAGCCGCGGCTTTTCTCAATGATCGCTATGTCAAGAATTCGGATGAATTTAAAACTGTTTACTGTAAAAAATGTGGACAATTTGCAACGCCTGCTAGGCCATTTGACGCCAAGTATTCGTTTGACGCCCAGGAGGCGCACTGTCGGCTGTGCGACAGCTCGGAGAACGTTGTGCCCATTGTACTGCCCTACTGTATGAAGCTGTTAGTTCAGGAACTGCAGGGAATGAACATTTACACAAAATTATTTCCGCAATAAAATAATTAAAAATATAATAATTTTTATAAAAATGGAGTTTAAAAACCCACACAAAGTATTAAATAAAATTTTTCATCATAGTTTGCTTAATACTATAATTCCAGGTACGTTAACAGTATCGTGCTATGCAAATTTTTTTCCTGTTTGCTATATCGAGAACAACCAGCTGGAAGGATTGGACATTGATATTATGAAAGAATTTGCAAAACGCTGCAAGCTTGAAATAAAATTTATAATAAAACCCAGTTTTCTTGATATTTGGTTTGATCCTGTGCGAAACATTTCCGACGTAGCAGTTGGTGGGATTGGGATGTCTGATAAACGCTCTCGGGCTGATACCGAGTGGACGATTCCCTATTTTTATGTGAAGCGAACCCTCATTTATAATAAATTAGACCCAATATTTAACTTCCCCGAAGACGTTACCAGGATAATAAGGGGAACGAAAGGATCAAATGGTTGGTTAGATGGCAAGCAAAAATTAGGCTCAAAAATTAAATTATTAAAGGAAGGCAAAAGCGACAAGCAGGACATCCGTGACCTACTGGACGGAAAAATCCAAGGAGTGTTGCGTGGTTCCTTTGTGTCACACTCTATTTTAAAAAAAAATCCTCAATTAGATATGGTTACGCCCTGGGAAATGATGCCAGAGATTGGCATGTCAAAGAACGAAGTTTTTGCCTATCCCTGTAATGTGAGAAGTAGAATAGGCATTTTACTGTCAGTTTTTATAACGGAGGAAATAATGAATAGTGATTTATTGCATTTAGTTCAAAAGTATGATTTAGTTTAATTTATAAATTTATTGATTCTTTTCTTGTCTTCCAGCTCAATCAATTCGTTGCGTAACAGGTCCTCGCTTTTGTAGAGTGCAATGATTTGTTTATTAAGCTTATTGGCTTCTGACCATGGAAGGTTCCTTCTAATTGATTCTAATTTCTGCACTTCTCGCTGAACCTGGGCAATTTTCGATTGTACGACTTCCATTTTTATAATTAATTTATTAATCTTAAAAAAAAATGCGACTACTTCTTTTGCTACTACTGCTAAGCACAGCGTCGACGCTCAAAATATGCGGCAACTATTGCGGCCCCGGGTGGTGCGACGGAATGGTTATCGACGAAAAGGACTGTCTGGCCAAATCAGACCCGGATCCACAAAACATGATGGCCGACTCGTGCTGCAAAGCCCACGACATATGCTGCGGCCACGGCAATAGGTCGCGATGTAACGATGAACTGGTCCAGTGTATCTTTAAAACTACGCTACTGGCAGCTCCCTGGGAACCCATTTGCGAAGGAAACCTGATCGGGGACTTTTTCTATGCAATGGACTGGATTGCCCTCACAGTTGACGGCAAACCAATGTGCTGCGGAAGTATTTGTCCGGAGTAAGTGTGTGTGTGTGAGTGTGTTTTTTTGCGGTAAACAAAACCCAAAGCAATTTAAATAAAAATTTTTAAAAAAAAATAACAATGTTGTTAAAATTACTAGAAGAACGTCGAGAAAGACTTAATTTTATTGACCGACACTGCTCGTCAATGGTAACTCCAAAAATTAGAAGAATAGTGCAAACCCGTTCAGAGCTAATTCGCCGAATAATCCCGCTAACGGCGGTAGCGCTTGAAGCCCGAGAAAAAATGACCTGTTTGGAAAGACTTATTGAGAGCCGGAACTACTACCAGGAAAAGGGCCTTCCGCCAAGCCCACGGTCCCTTCAAACGGCCGCAGACTACCGAGAAATTCTTGAGCAGCTGAATAGTTACAGTCACCGCGGAGCCTCGGGTACTTTGGCGCCCTCTTTTGTTTTGCAGATGGCGCGAATAATTCTCTTTTCTTCGCCGGAAAACATTTGCGGCGACCGGTACATTGTCACTGAAATTTTAGACAAGGATACCCCAGTCTATGAAGCAATTGACATATACACAAAGACGCATGTGGCAATCAAAGTCTTGGCACCACACCTTTCATCTACCGAAGAAATTAAGTTGACCCGTTTAGCTTCGGAAATAAGCGGCACCTTCATTAAATTTATAGCGCTGGAACCGGCACCTTTTGTTGAACCCCGGTCTGATGACAAAATATTTCGCCACCAATCAAGCCTCGCCATCGTGATGGAGCGCTGCGGAACGAGCCTGTTCACGTTGGTGGGCACGATGCAGAGCGCCAATACGCCCTGTCCGGTGGGGATGTTTCGCTCCATTTTTTTGCCGGTTTGTCGGGCACTCGAGAAGCTGCACGAGCGGGGGATCCTGCACTGTGACATAAAAATGGACAATATTCTGTTTAATAACGGAGAGCCTAGGATCATTGACATGGGGCTTGCAATGCTAACGGGCTCAAAGAGCAGCCGGGGCACACTGTTTACTGTGGGCCACATTCCGCCAGAGCTGGCTTTTTTGGCAAAGGACAAGATAGTGCTCTATGAATCTGCAGACATATTTGCGCTCGGGGTTACGATGCTGCGGGTGGCGCTTCCGTCGGCGGGAGAGCTTTTCGGAACCACCACTAAAGCTTCGTACGATCGCGGACGCGCCAGAATTGCCAAATACATAAAAAGAATTTGTGACGAGTCTTCCCTCGAGCTGGCTAATTTTATTCTGCCACTGCTGGACTTCGATCCGAAACGAAGGCCTACTGCAAGATCCCTGGCCAATGACCCATTTCTTTTAGGGTTGCCGCTTCCATCGGCCGACTCCAGTAGACTCTGTTTACCCTGCTTTGAATTCTGCGCAGACTACTGTGACTCGTCATTAGAGGATGCAACGCCTCTATTCCGCGCCGTCACTGAGGTTGATGGCCCTGCGTCAATCGACATTGGCCAATTTCTGCGCAATGTGCCCGATTCGCCCGATTTGGTGGTCCAGTACTGCTGCCTTGTTGAACACCAAAACTTTTTTTCAGAATGTTTACCGTTCCACGAAGAGACAAAGTACTACTAGTCATCGCAAGCGCACTTCGGGGTTGGGGCGCTAGGTGTCGCCGACCATGCCCCGCCACCGTTATCTTTGCCCAGCTGCTGCTGCAGCGAAATCTGACAGTCGCCCATCGTCATGTAACCCATAACGTTGCCGGGGTCATTTTTGTAGTACTCACAAGAGGTGCACTCTACGCAAACATTTTTTTCATTGACGCAATAAAGAGGCTGGTCAGCTGCAACGGAATACATTTTTATTAGGTTAATATTTTTTGGGATGGCATTGTTGGATAATTTTAGGAATTTATATTTAATAATTAAATTAATTATTTGATTGCCTGGGACTTTATTACTCTTTTGCTAGTTGTAGTCGAGTAGTGAATCAAAAAAAAATAAAGAAAAAATAGAAAAAATTTAGGTCTTATGCGCCGCAGGCGAGCTTGAAAAACCAAAATCAAGACGCCCCTGATTTTTTGCACATTTTTGAGACGTCATTTATTGCCTGGAATTTTATTCTTCTTCTGCTAGTTGTAGTCGAGTAGTGAATTAAAAAAAAATAAAAAAAAAATAGAGAAAATTTAGGCCTTATGCTCCGCAGGCTTGCTTATGCGCCGCAGGCGAGCTTTAAAAGCCGAAATCATGACGCCCCTGATTTTTTGCACATCCTTGAGACACCATATATTGCCTGGGATTTTATTCTTCTTCTGCTAGTTGTAGTCGAGTAGTAAATTAAAAAAAAATAAAAAAAAAATAGAGAAAATTTAGGCTTCATGCTCCGCAGGCTTGCTTATGCGCCGCAGGCGAGCTTGAAACGCCAAAATTATGACGCCCCTGATATAATCAATTATTTGATTGCCCGAGATTTTATTCTTCTGCTAGCTATAGTCGAGTAGTAAATCAAAAAAAATAAAGAAAAAAAAAAAAAAAAAATTAGGCTTCATGCTCCGCAGGCTTGCTTATGCGCCGCAGGCGAGCTTGAAAAGCCGAAATCATGACGCCCTTGATTTTTTGCACATCCTTGAGACACCATATATTGCTGAGATTTCCTCTGCTAGCTATAGTCGAGTAGTAAATCAAAAAAAATAAAGAAAAAAAATAGAAAAAACAAGGCTTCATGCTCCGCAGGCTTGCTTATGCGCCGCAGGCGAGCTTGAAAAGCCGAAATCATGACGCCCTTGATTTTTTGCACATCCTTGAGACACCATATATTGCCTGAGATTTAATACTTTTGCTAGTTGAGTAGTAAATCAAAAAAAAAAGTGTTACAAAAAAAATGGCCATAAACGAGAACATTGTTCTCATTAATGGCCAGGATTAGTAAAAAATAAAAAAAAAATGGCCAATAAATTTTTCTTGTTTGATTTATCACGGCGTCATGAAAAAACTAAAGCAATTGCGCTTAAAGATGCATAAATAAAACAAGCAAAATAAATACAAATTGCTTAATAAAAAATATTTTTCAGAATATATTTTTTTTTAAATGGAAATCCCTGAAGTAATCCGCGGAATCTTTGGGCCAGTGTTTTCGCTCCAGCCAGAAGAAGCCCTGGCGATGCAAGCGCTAGAGCAACGTAGTCCCGCATGGCTTGCGGCGCGAGTGAACCGACTGACAGCATCAAATTTTGGGTCTGCAACCGGACTTAATCCCTACTGTAAACCCGAGGATTTGTTGGTACAGCTCCTCTACAAGTCATTTGAGGGAAATGAGGCAACTGCCTATGGAACCAAGTACGAGTCGGTTGCCTGCGAGCAATACGTTGCATCGATTGGGGACGATATAATATATGGGCACGGAGCCGCTGAACCGCCAAAGTGGCGCGACTCGGGCCTCTCAATTAACCCCCGGTGGCCATTTCTGGGGGCGTCGCCTGATGGAATAATGACGACGCAAGCGTTTTCCTCTATTGTCCCAGTAAACTACCGGTGCGCCGTAGCGCCGGAGCACGGCCTCCAGCAAACAATATTTGATCCGACCCGGGGACTGGTGTCGATGCCCAGCTGGAGTCCACCGACAACCCTTTCAGGTCCCCACGAGTACCTGTTGGAAATCAAGTGCCCATTCCGGAAGCGACTGTACGGACCGATCCCGCCCTACTACTACGCCCAGATACAGGGCTGTATGCAAATCCTGGATTTGCCCTACACCCATTTCTACGTGTGGACGCCTAACAAAGCCAGCATTGACTGTTTTCCAAAAAATCAGGGATTCTGGGACTCAGTGCTATTGCCGCGCCTCACGGCATTCTACTTTGATCGCTATGTGCCGGCGGTCGTGATGCAGTCGCTTGAGCTGCTGGACACCTCGGACCGTTTTGGTCCGAATCCCGACTGGCTCAAGCCAAAAGACTCGGTGAGCCCGGAACTGGTGGCGACTATTTACGAGGAAGCCCGGAGCTTCCGTGCCCAGTGTGGATTTTAATAATAATATTACTATTACTAAAAATATAAGATTAATAAAAATAATTTTTTTTTGCAATGTTTATTTTGGGAGTAGATGTGGGCACCCGAAACCTCGGGGTATGTGTCGTGCGGTTGGCGCGGCCAGGCACCCAGGATAAAATCCAAGTTCACAAGTGGAGCAATGTCGATCTGTTTCCGGCGTCAAAAAATGTCAACAAAATTGAATTGGGAAGACTTATTACAAGCGCTGTCGATAAGATTTGGGAAACATTGGATGAAATTAAACAGAACGCCAGCGACCTGCCAATTGTGGTGGCAATTGAGCGCCAGCCAAACTGCAATCCCCGGATGAAGGCGCTTGGCGCCAGCGTCTTCTCGGCTTGTCATGTGTTTACCAAAATCAATAGGAACACGACGGTGCACTTTGTTTCCGCCGGAAAAAAATTTAAGGTGCATGAAGAGTCCTGTGTCAACCGGAGGAGCATCCAAGATGCGGCAACGAAAAAGGCAACGACCCGGGCTCGGTATGCGGCCAATAAGAAAGACGGAGTGTTGTCGTGTCGCTACCTGTTAGACACAGAAAAGATTGAGTTTTTTGGGGAAGCGCTGGTGTCGGGGAGGGAGCTTTTTGATTCGTCTAAAAAAAAAGACGATTTGGCCGACTCGCTGCTCATTGCCTTGTCCTACGGAGTAAAATAAAAAATATTTTATAAAATATATATTTTTTTTAAGCGCCAGCAGGCTTAATCATACTGTAAGTGATAAAGTAAGTGGGAACACCAACAAGAAGGGCAATGACAATGGCAATGATCCACTGTGTGCTTGACTTGTATGACTGAGTCTTTTTGATTTTGTGGACCATAAGGTAGCGGGCAAGCCAGCCACTAAGAATGGCCAACACAACACCAGCGACAGCACTGATAACCATAGAGGTCATTTTTTTGCTACTAGCGGAATCAGCTTTTGGGGTAATTCGATCCATTTTTATTTTTTTGTTTTATTA
>Ga0209668_10000350_pt1 | contig 18850 bp, 20 predicted proteins | sample FrelakmetPLP11PL_FD_187150 | JGI IMG/M metagenome (GOLD analysis project Ga0209668, IMG submission 187150) | Freshwater lake sediment microbial communities from the University of Notre Dame, USA, for methane emissions studies - PLP11 PL (SPAdes)... | ecosystem: Environmental > Aquatic >... | reverse complement strand
CATCTACCACCTACTTATTCAGAAACCATAACTCAAACGCTTACACTCTATGCTAAAAACCCTCCACCCAATAAGCTTTTACTCATAATAGCTGGGAAGCTGGATCGTCGCTTACAGCAAACTACTTGGTTTAAAAGTATTGATAAAGTAGGTTTAATCATTTCTATATGGCCTTTGCAAGCCTTACAATTACTTAGATGGGTAACAGAACGTTTTCACGCCATGGGTTTAAAAATAGAAAAAGCGGCTATTGAATGCCTTATTTTTGCCACCGAAGGAAATCTATTAGCGACTGCGCAAACGATAGAGAAACTTAGCCTATATTTTGATATAAAAAATAACATCATTACCACTGATATGCTGATGCAAGCACTCAGCGACAGCGCTCGATTTGATCCTTTCAAACTAACCGATGCAGCATTAGAAGGAAATTCTGAACGTTGTTTACGCATCTTAATGCATCTGAAAGAAGAAGGTGTAGAACCCTTATTAATTTTATGGGCACTGAGTCGTGAATGTCGATTATTAGCTTCTTTTGCATATAAACTTAACCAAGGCCAAAATTTAATAACACTTTTTAAAGAACAGCATGTATGGGAAAAACGTCGGATATTATTTCAACAAGCCTTAACACGTCATACGCTTACGCATTGGTATCGATTACTAGGTCTTGCCAGCCGCATTGACCAACTTATAAAAGGGATAGGCACAGGTCAAGTTTGGAATGCTTTACAGACACTTAGCCTCGAAATTGCGGAACCCAGCAGCGTATGATTGGGGTCTTAGGGGGCAGTTTCGATCCCATCCATTATGGGCATTTACACATTACACTCGACTTATATCAGCAACTTAATTTGAGTGAAGTTCGTTTCATCCCTTGTAAAAATCCTGTTGGAAATAAAAAACTAGTGGCCACTGAACAACAGCGACTTACCATGCTGCAACTGGCTTTGAAACCCTATCCGTATTTTTCAATTGACCAACGAGAATTACATAGAGCCACTCCTTCCTATATGATAGAAACCTTAGCTTCTCTACGTCTAGAATTGGGTAATATGCCTTTGGGACTTATTTTAGGATATGATAATTTAGCTACGTTGGATCACTGGCACCAATGGACATCCCTAATTGAATACGCACATTTACTCATTGTACCTAGGCCCGATCATACTGAATCTTACTCTAAGCAAATCCGCGCTTTTGTTGAAAGCTATCAAACCGAGGACCCTTTATTATTATCACAACAACCCTCTGGATTATTATTCATGACTGATGTAAAAGCTTTACCCATCTCGGCTACTTACATACGCAAAACTATTGCGAGCGGTAATTACCCTGTTGGTTTATTACCTCCTGCCGTCCTTGATTACATTTTGGAACAAAAGTTATACCTATGACACAACCTACTTTAAACAAAGATCTGCAAACTGATCTAGTCAATTTATTAGAAGATCATAAAGCAAAAAATATTACAGTACTCGATGTCAGTAAAATCACCGATATTACCGATCTGATGATTATTTGCACAGGAAATTCTAATCGACATGTTAAAACCCTGGCGCAATATTTAGTCTCAGCTGCCAAAGCCAAAGGCATGACTATCTATGGCGTAGAAGGTGAGAAAGAAGGTGAATGGGTATTGATCGATTTAGTTGATGCTATTATCCATATCATGTTACCTCAAGAGCGCGAATTTTATAATCTCGAAAAGTTATGGAGCCAACCGTAAGTAAAAATGATCATTCATTTAATTGCCGTAGGAACTCGATGCACCTCATGGGCTGAAATGGGTTTTCAAGATTACCATAAACGTTTTCCAGCGGAATGTAAGCTTAATCTAATTACCATACCACTTAGTAAACGTAATAAAAATTCTCAAATTTCTAAACACATTGCTGAAGAAGAAAAAAAAATATTAGCCGCTATTCCAAAACGATCCCGCGTCATTGCCTTAGATGTCAAAGGACAAATGTGGAATACACCACAACTTGCGCAATCTTTACAACAATGGCAATTAGAAAGGCAAGACGTCAGTTTATTAATTGGCGGGCCTGACGGTTTAGGTGAAGCCTGCATAAACCAGGCTGAGCGTATTTGGTCTCTTTCGACATTAACACTCCCCCATGCACTCGTTCGAATTATCGTGGCAGAACAATTGTATCGCGCTTGGAGTTTATTAAGTAATCATCCTTATCACCGAGAATACAGGGCAAACGCATTTTAAGTAATTGAAAAAATGGAATAAAAGGATTAGGTTATTGTTTTTTCAGAAGAAGAACAATGATGAAAAAAGAATTAAACGATTTATTTATAAAACACTTTTCATGTATAAAGGATCCGAGAATAGAGCGCTGCAAACGCCATTTGTTACTCGATATTTTAGTATTATCACTGTGTGCGGTTATTAGTGGTGCTGAACAATGGATTGATATCGAAGCGTATGGTCAAGAAAAAGAAGCCTGGTTAAAGACATTTTTAGAACTACCGAATGGAATTCCCTCACATGATACGATTGCTCGTGTATTTGCAAGTTTAGACCCGACTCAATTTCAACACGCTTTTTTAAGTTGGATTCAAGCAATAAAAAAAGAATTACCTGGAGAAATCATTGCAATTGACGGAAAAACCTTACGCGGCGCTCGTTGTTTTGGAAAGAAAGGTTTGCATCTAGTCAGTGCTTGGGCAACGGAACAACATCTGAGTTTAGGTCAACTAAAGGTAGATAGTAAAACCAATGAAATAACCGTCGTACCTGAACTTTTAAAGTTGTTGATGCTTAAAGATGCCATTGTGACTCTCGATGCGATGGGTTGCCAACGGACTATCGCTAAACAAATAAAGTCACAGGGAGCTGACTATGTTTTAGCCGTAAAAGAAAATCAAGAACGTTTGTATAAAACCTTACAAGAAACCTTTCTAAAGGCTGAATCCAACCAATTTAATGCGATGACTTACTCTCAACATGAAACAGTTGAAGGGGATCACGGCCGCATCGAAACACGCCGCTATACGGTATTACCGCTTATGTACTTACATCAATTTAAATGCCGCTGGAGTGGCTTGCAAAGTGTAGTCCAAGTTGAAAATCATCGCCAAATAAAAGGCGGAGAATATAGTGTTAATAAGCGTTATTATATCAGCTCGCTTCCTATGAAAGCTGACTTAATAGCAAAAGCCATACGTGCTCATTGGCATATTGAAAATAACTTACATTGGAGTTTAGATGTTATTTTCAAGGAAGACCAATCGCGGATACGTAAAGCACATGCTCCTGAAAATGTCGGGTGGTTACGTCGATTTGCTTTATCTCTTTTGAAAAAAAAATCTTCTATCAATTCAAGCATTCGACGTAAACGTTTCAAAGCCCTTATGGACAATAATATTTAATCTCTATTTTTAACGCAGTTTAAAATGCGTTTGCCCTGCCGAGAATAGATTTATTCTTTACATTTGAATTTTTATCGGTGTTGACATGATTAGAATAAATGAAAATGATGAATAAGCTGTAAAACTATCCAAGCATACACACCCGCCATTAAATCATCTACCATGACACCTATTCCACCTGGCATTTTTCGATCTATCCAGGCGATAGGCCAAGGTTTTACAATATCAAACAAACGAAATAAAACAAAACCAATCACTATCCATAACCACCCTTTCGGAGCAGCAAACATAGTCAAACCAAATCCACATATTTCGTCCCAAACTATTCCTGAATAATCATGAACACCTATTCCTCGCTCCGTCACATCACAAACCCAGATGCCTACTAGTACGGCGAATAACAAAATCAGTCCATAATTAACTAAAGAAAAGGAATGTATTAAATAATATAATGGAATGGCTACTAATGTTCCACACGTACCGGGCGCAAAAGGTGATAACCCAGCACCAAAACCAAAAGCAATTAAGTAAATAGGATGACTAAATACCTTACGGACTAGATCCTTTTGCATAGTTTCTCTCATCCAATTCAATAAAAAAAGATTATATACTGACTAGAAGCCCAGACGCGAACAAGTAACAGCATCATCATTAAACAAAATGTTGAAATCCGGTTCTATCAATACTAAAAATAGATCCATTTTTACCAAGTAATATTAATCCAGATTCTTTTGTAATAGTCCCTATACAAGTATAGGGTGTATTTAGTATTGTTAAATGTTGTTGCAATGATCTTTCATGCAATTCTGGCACAGTAAAACATAACTCATAATCATCGCCTGAACTTAAAGCCCATTGCCATGCCTTTTCAGATGGTAAGGCTTGCAGCGTATCTGATAGAGGAAGTTTTTCTAGTTGAAGTATCGCCCCCACTTGATTGGCTGATAAGATATGACCCAAATCAGCCGCCAATCCATCTGAAACATCAATAGCACTACTTGCAATAGTGCGCAGAGCAAGACCTATCTCGACCCGAGGTTCTGGTCGATTTAAACGCTGCATGACTGAAAGAATTTGAGAGGATGTTAACCCGAAGCAATCCTTTTTATTTATCGTTTCTAGAGCCAACCCCGCGTCACCTAAGGTTCCGGTCACATAAATGCGATCACCTGGGCATGCTCCAATGCGACATAACGCTTTTTCACGCGGAACAAAACCCAAAGCTTGAACAGTAATGGTTAATGGTCCTTGCGTCATATCTCCCCCGACTAGTTGCAACTGGAAACGTTGCATTAAGGAGAAAAAGCCGTCGGTAAATTTTTTGAGCCAGATTTCATTGGTGTTAGGTAACGTAAGTGCCAATAATATCCACGCCGGCTCAGCCCCCATTGCGGCGAGGTCACTTAAGTTAACTGCTAAAGCTTTATATCCAATATCAGCGGGCGATGTGTCTACAGGAAAATGTCGACCTGATACTAATGTGTCGGTACTTACAACCAATTGTTGATCGAATGGCACTTGCAATATGGCAGCATCGTCGCCTATGCCTAAAATAACATCTTTACGGTGATTTGTTGGTAAATTAAAAAAACGTTGAATTAAATCAAATTCATTCAATGACATAAAGATTAGAAAATTATTGATCCTTACATTCCAAAGAGCGATTTTTTTTTGCTAACAGGTGTAAAATACCATTAATATATTTGTAACTATCGGTAGCACCAAACATTTTAGCTAATTCGATAGATTCATTTAAAACAACTTTATAAGGGACTTCTACACATTCAAGTAATTCATAAGCACCCAATCTCAAAATTGCCAATTCTACTAAATCTAATTCTTTCAATGGCCGATCTAAACATTGCTGCAAATGATTATCCAATGATACGTGTTCTCTCAAGACACCTTGAACTAACAAAAGAAAATAAGTGGTATCCACACTCATCATTTCTTCTTGATCCAAAAATTTAGCTTGAATATCAGAAAATTTTTCCTGAGTTAAATGCCATTGATAAATGGCTTGCATAGCAAAACGACGTGCGCGTTGCTTTGCTTTAAAATTATTTTTTTTCGATTTCAGTGTCATGAGACTGTTTTTTATTAGCAGAAATATCTTGTTTTAATTGTTCAATCGCCTGATTAAATGCTTGTATATCTTGAAAGCTGCGATATACAGAGGCAAATCGAACATAAGCGACCGGATCCAAATCACAAAGTTCTTCCATCACCCATTCACCAATTTGTCGCGAAGAAATTTCACGCTCCCCTAATGAACGTAGTTTTTTCATTAAGCGTAAAATAACCTCCTCCACTTGCTCGCTGGAAATAGGTCTTTTTTCTAGAGCTTTAAGCATACCTGCTCTTAATTTTTCTTGATCAAAGGCACTACGCGTATTATCACGCTTAACCACACGCGGCAACCCTAGCTCGGCTGATTCAAAGCTACTAAATCGTTCATTACATTGTAAACACTCACGGCGGCGCCGCACCTGTTGACCATCGCTACTAAGGCGTGAATCGATCACTTTAGTATCTGCTTCATTACAAAATGGACAATACATCATTGTATCTCTAGAAGAACATTTCTGAGTTTAGGGAGAGTATACTGGAAATTGTCGGCATAGTGCCATGACTTGTTTTTTGATCTTTTCCAGCCTAGTCGAATCTTTTAGATTCTCGAGGACATCACACACCCAATTAGCCACCTCTCGGACCTCATGTTCTTTTAGACCTCGTGTGGTAATGGCCGGTGTACCTATCCGTAAACCACTGGTAATAAACGGCTTACATGGATCATTAGGAAGCATATTCTTATTTAATGTAATAAAGACATGTTCTAATACCTCTTCGGCTTCCTTACCGGTGATTTTTTTAGCTATCATATCGATTAAGAAAAGATGGTTATCCGTCCCCCCTGAAACGATTTTATAGCCTCTTTCCAACATAACCTGAACCATCGCTTTAGCATTATCAATCACCTGTTGCTGATAAATTTTAAAGCTAGGGTCTAAAGCTTCTTTAAACGCCACTGCTTTTGCGGCAATGACATGCATCAAAGGTCCACCTTGCTGCCCTGGAAATACCGCCGAATTTAATTTCTTTTCGATTTCAGGATTTGAACGCGCTAGAATTAAGCCGCCTCTGGGCCCGCGTAAGGTTTTATGTGTAGTACTTGTTACCACATCAGCAATAGGAATAGGTGAAGGATAGAGATCCGTTGCCACTAAACCTGCCACATGTGCCATATCCACCAAAAAATAGGCTCCTATTTCATCAGCAATATCTCTAAATCGTTGCCAATCCACTACCCGTGAGTAAGCTGAAAAACCGGCAATAATTAATTTAGGCTTATGTTTTTTAGCTAAGGCTTCAACTTCTGCATAATCAATCAACTGCGTATTGGGTGTAACACCATAAGCAAAGGAATGATACATTTTTCCTGAGGAACTGACCTTTGCTCCATGAGTTAAGTGACCTCCATGCGCTAAATTCATACCTAACAAAGTATCACCGGGTTCTAACAAAGCCATATAAGCAGCGGCATTCGCTTGCGAACCCGAATGCGTTTGGACATTTGCATAATCGGCTTTAAATAATTCCTTTGCTCTATCAATCGCTAATTGCTCAACAATATCAACATATTCGCAACCACCGTAATAGCGTTTACCGGGATAACCTTCTGCATATTTATTGGTTAAAATTGAGCCTTGAGCTTGTAATACACTTGGACTAGCATAGTTTTCTGAGGCAATTAATTCCAAATGATCTTCTTGGCGTTGCGCTTCTTTTTCAATTGCAGACCATAAATCAGGATCAAAATTGGCAATAGTGTCTAGTAGTGAATAAGGCATAATTAATTAATCCCTCATTTTATAATAAAATTTATTATTTAGTGAAAATAACTCTTATCTTACTTTCTTTTTAACCGCTAATCAAAAGCTAGTTTTTATTTTATCTCTCATGTAGTATGCGTTAAAAATAAAATGAAAAGGAGTCATTCATTTTGGATAATTTAAAACTAGCCCAAGAAATCCGTAAACTATTAAATTCCGCTAATCAAGCATTCTCTAACCAAATTAAAAAAGATAAAAATACCTCTGATAATTATAAAAACATTGCTGCTCTTTACTTAATAATCATAAAACATCTAGACCTCAGCTCAGACCTTAGTTATCAATTTCCCTTAGAGTTTGAGCTTTTTAAGCTCGAAGCTACGTTCGGTCTCCTAAAATGCGAAATCAATTCCTTGCAACTTTGTCCTGTCAAGGATGCTGATATCCAAAAAAATGAGTCTCAACTAGTAAGCTATTCCCTACGAATACAACAATTCCTAATCAATTTATCAGTTTGGAGCTAAGCTTAATTTAGCTATTAACCATAAAATTTACAAAAAATTTTCCAAACTTAATAACCATATAATTGACTATGCAAAAAACTGGGAAAAATATGAGAACGATTTAACCGCGGCTTTTACTTACAATTATGCTGATTTTTTATTATCTACCGCTTCAGATTCAATTAAAAAAATAGAGCAAGCTATCGTTTATTTCCAACAAGCTTCGACAGGATATGCTAATAATTTGAGACTTAAAGACAAAAAGGAAACCGATAAAAAAGTAACGGAGGCCAAAAATTTATTAGCTGAACTACAAGCCACACAAACCGCCAAGCTTAAAGTTTCTATCCCATTATTTTCGACCCCAAAAATCAAAGCAAGAATAATACAATCGATTTCGATAGCAGATAAACCGCCAATAATAGGTACATCAGAGATGAAAACAGAAGCTTTATCTCAATCAAACCCAACAAGTTCAACTAACCTTAAACTTAGCACTAAAAGAAGATATTCAGAAAAAGCAATTAAGAACACCTTCTTTCAAGCTAAAAAAAGCAAACAGTCTGCCAATCAAACGCATACTTTTTGCTATGAAAATCCTAATCACTGGAATGCTACTCCCCACAAATAAATCAATGTTTTGGAAACACAACCTATCTACTCGCTACTAAACCCGACGACTCGCTAAAAAATCTAGCTAGTTCGGCCTAATATTGCTAGTATTCTCCCTTTTCAAATAAACCATTCATTCGAGCTTATGTCACAACAATATATCTATACCATGCAAGCAGTGAGTAAAATCGTTGCGCCAAAAAGAGAAATCCTAAAAGATATTTGGCTATCTTTTTACCCTGGAGCAAAAATAGGGGTCTTAGGACTGAATGGCGCCGGCAAATCGACTTTATTACGTATTTTAGCGGGTGTTGATAAAGATTTTGTGGGGGAAGCACGTGCGTTATCAGGGATCAAAATTGGTTATTTGCCTCAAGAACCGCAATTAGATCCTCATAAAGATGTCCGTGGCAATGTGGAAGAAGCCATTGCAGATACTAAAAAATTACTGGATCGATTTGACGAAATCAGCATGAAGTTTGCTGAACCGATGAGCGAAACAGATATGAATCTGCTATTAGATGAACAAGGAAAACTACAAACCCAGATTGATGCGCATGGTGGATGGGAATTAGAACGTAAATTAAGTATTGCAGCCGATGCGCTCTGCTTACCTCCTTGGGATGCGCAAGTGACCCAACTCTCCGGTGGCGAACGCCGTCGTGTCGCATTGTGCCGCCTATTATTATCCAACCCTGATATGTTGTTGCTAGATGAGCCCACTAACCACTTAGATGCACAAAGTGTGGCGTGGTTAGAGCGTTTTTTACATGATTATCCAGGCACCGTCATAGCTGTAACGCATGATCGCTATTTTCTGGATAATGTCGCTGGTTGGATTTTGGAACTCGATCGCGGCCATGGGATCCCCTATGAAGGAAACTATTCCTCTTGGCTAGAACAAAAACAAAAACGCCTCGCGCAAGAAGGAAGGCAGCAAGCCGCCCATGAAAAAAGCTTAAAAGCTGAGTTAGAATGGGTACGAACGAACCCAAAGGGTCGGCAAGCAAAAAGCAAAGCCCGTCTGGCACGTTTTGAAGAATTAAGCTCCCAAGAATTTCAAAAACGTGCAGAAACTCAAGAGCTTTATATCCCGCCTGGAGTACGCTTAGGGGACTCGGTATTGGAATTCGATCACGTTACTAAAAGCTTTGATGGGCGTGTATTAATCGATAATTTTAGCTTTATAGTGCCAAAAGGCGCCATAGTGGGTATTATTGGACCAAATGGTGCTGGAAAATCCACTTTATTTAAACTCATCATGCAACGAGAACAGGCAGATAGCGGACATATACATCAAGGCGACTCTGTACAACTTGCTTATATTGATCAAAGCCGTGATTCGCTGAACCCCAATCATAGCGTATGGCAAGAAATATCTGAGGGGCTGGATATTATGACAATTAATCAATTCCAAATGCCTTCTCGCTCCTATGTAGGACGCTTTAATTTTAAAGGTGCTGACCAACAGAAATTAGTAAAAAATCTTTCTGGAGGCGAGCGTAATCGAGTTCATTTAGCTAAATTGTTACGCACTGGTGGAAATGTACTCCTCCTTGATGAGCCGACCAATGATTTAGATGTGGAAACTTTACGTGCATTAGAAGAAGCACTGTTAAGCTTTCCAGGTTGCGCATTAGTGATTTCTCATGATCGTTGGTTTTTAGATCGAATAGCAACGCATATATTAGCTTTTCGAGACGATCAGATTGATTGCTTTACAGGTAATTTTACTGATTATGAATTTGATCGATTAAAACGCTTAGGTATTGACGAACCTCAAACTAAGAAAAAAATGAAATACAAAAAGCTAACCGATTAATCTACATTTTTTAAGACTCTATGTCCGTCATTTTGATAAAAACTGAAAAAGAAATGGAGGAATTAGCCAAAAAATTTGGTAAATGCTGTCCTGAAAATGAAAAATTAATTATTTTTTTAAACGGGGAACTAGGGGCAGGGAAAACATTCTTTGTTCGTGCCCTACTAAAAAACTTAGGCTACACTGGCTTAGTAAAAAGCCCTACTTACACCTTAATAGAAACTTATGAGATAGGTTCTTATTCTATTTTCCATCTTGATCTCTACCGTTTACAATCCGCCAACGAAATAGTTGAGATGGGCCTCTGTGATGAATTTGATTATCCCGCTCTATGGTTAATAGAATGGCCTGAGCGTGCTTTTGACTTTTTACCTAAACCCGATATTGTTTGTCACATCAATTTAATAGACATGAACCGGCAAATATTATTTCGTGCCGAAACCATTCAAGGCGAACAAACCTTAACCTTGTTCAATCCATACTGATAATTTCTAGCTTTTTTTACAAAAGAGCCATTGACTTTATATCCAATCTTTGTAACCGTCTGTTTAAAGTGAATCTTATTAAGGACTAGTCTCCTTTATCTCTTTTACTTATACTCAAGCTATGCTAACGGTCTCTCATCCAACTATTCTTATTCCTGCTTACCAGCCTAACGATAATCTGGTAGCATTAATAAAATCCTTACGTGAAAGCCAATCTAACCCAAGGATTATTGTTGTAGATGATGGCTCTGACTTTGATAAACAAAGCATTTTTTCAAAAATTCAAGCCTTTAATATTGAACTTCTACGTCATACAAAAAATAAAGGAAAAGGTCAGGCGCTTAAAACAGGATTTCAGCATTGGTTAGGCACTAGCCATCCTAAGGAATTAGGTATCGTCACTGCGGATGCTGACGGTCAACATCTTCCTCAAGATATTCTGCATCTCTCCTCAATTTTTATGCAAAAACCTTCGGATCTCTATTTAGGAAAACGTACATTTAATAAAGCGCCCATCCCCTGGCGTAGCCGATTCGGTAATAAACTAACCAAGTATATTTTACGTCTATTTAGTAAAACTATCTTAGAAGACACGCAAACTGGGTTACGTGTCATTCCACGAGGCCTTCTATTACCTTTATTAAATTCGAATGCGCGAGGCTACGAATTTGAGTTAGAGATGTTATTGATTGCTGAGGAACATCACGTCAATATTCAAGAAATTCCTATAAAAACAGTCTATTTAGATGATAACCGTTCCTCTCATTTTAATCCCTTAATCGATTCCATCAAAATTTATTTTGTTTTTATCCGCTTTGCCGCCATTTCTTTAATTTCAGCTGCAATTGATTTTGCTTTATTTTTCTTAACTTATTGGCTAAAAAAAAATATATTTCTAGCAGTATTATTAGGACGCATTTTATCGGCGACTTTCAATTTCAAATTAAATCAACATCTCGCTTTTAAAAGTAAAAATCGCTGGCTACCTGCTGCGTTGAAATATACTGCCTTAGCCAGCTTTTTAGGACTTATCGCCTACAGTCTCATTAAGTTTATCCATGGCTTTGGAATTAATGTGTATAGCAGCAAAATAATTGCTGAAATTGCTTTATTTATTCTTTCATTTACCGTACAACGTTTTTTTATTTTCAACAAAGCTCCCATATTGGAAATTAAATCTTAATTTTAATTCGAATACGGAGTCTTCCCATAAAAAAACCCATTATTCAGCTAATGGTAAAAATTTGTTAGAATCAGTGCTTTCTCTCAATAGTAAATAATTATGTCAGGCCGAATCCATCGTTTAACATCGCACTTGGCCAATCAGATTGCAGCGGGTGAAGTGATTGAACGACCTGCATCTATCGTAAAAGAGCTAGTCGAAAATAGTCTGGATGCAGGCAGTCAACAAATTGATATCGATATTGATAAAGGTGGGATTCAGCGTATCCGTGTCCGCGATAATGGTCATGGTATACATAAAGATGATTTAATTTTAGCTTTAGACCGGCATGCAACCAGTAAAATTTATATGCTTAATGACTTAGAACGGATTAACACCTTAGGATTCCGTGGCGAGGCCTTAGCCAGCATCAGTTCTATCGCTCGTCTTAACTTAAGCTCTTCAACAGAAACTACGCAACAAGGCTGGAAAATAAATTGTGATTATCACCAGGAACATCCGCTAATGCCTGTTCCTATTACTCATGCCCGAGGAACAACAGTAGAAATTCACGATCTTTTCTTTAATACGCCTGCTAGGCGTAAATTTTTAAAATCAGAACAAACCGAATTTGCACATAGTGAAACGCTAATAAAACGTTTAAGTCTCAGTCATTTTTCTATAGGTTTTAGTTTACATCACAATAAACGACTTATTTATCAATTGCATCCTGCATGCAATGAAAAGGCAAAAGAGGAACGTATTGCCACATTATGTAGTCATTCATTTGTTGAAAATGCCCTTTATATTGATATGCAAGGCATCGATCTGCGTTTATGGGGTTGGATTTCATTACCCACTTTTTCACGTAGCCAAAGCGATCTACAGTATTTTTATGTTAATCGGCGCATGGTAAAAGATAAGTTGATCAATCACGCCGTTAAGCAAGCTTATCAAGACGTTCTTTATAATGGTCGCCATCCTGCTTTTACGTTATTTATCGAACTCGATCCCCAATCGGTGGATGTGAATGCTCATCCTGCGAAATATGAAGTGCGCTTTCGAGAAAGCCGCTTAGTCTACGACTTTGTCAAACAGAGCCTACAAAAAGCTTTAGCTAGCACTCACCCTAAACCTCAAACAGATAAATCAGTACGCCACTCAACTGAATTATCCGCTGAATTAAATGAGAAAGTCGCTGATATGTTTCCTAAAATTATAAATCCTCAACAAAGTAGTTTTCCTTTACAAGTTGCAGCCGATTTGACAGCCTATTCTACTGAGACTAATCAAAAACCCTGTATTTCTAAACAAAAACAGGAAGAATTATTAACTGAAAAAAAACCAACCATTCTATTAGCAACAAAATCAACAGAAAACTTGCCCTGTGATCCACCCTTAGGTTTTGCCTTAGCACAATTGCATGGCATTTATATCCTGGCCGAAAATACACAAGGTTTAATTCTAGTAGATATTCATGCCGCACACGAACGCATCCTGTATGAATGCTTAAAAAAAGACATAGAAAATACGGGCATAAAAACTCAACTCTTATTAATTCCTATCTGCTTAACATTATCTCAACAGGAGATTCTGTTATTAAATGAGTATGTTAGCCTATTTACACAATTTGGCTTTAAACTTGAAAGTCTGGGTCCAGAAACGGTAGTTATTCGCCAAATTCCAGAACTTTTAGCGCAAAATAATATAGAACAATTAGTTCATGATGTTTTAAGCGATTTAATTCAACATGCTAATAGTCAACGCATACCTGAAAAAATAAATGCATTGCTTTCAAGCATAGCATGTCACAGTGCTCTACGTGCTCACCGTACTATGACTTTGATTGAAATGAATCAGCTACTTCGTGATATGGAACGGACTCCACGTAGTAACCAATGCAATCATGGCCGACCAACCTGGAAACAGTGGTCTTTATCGGACATTGACCGGTTTTTTCTACGTGGACGTTAAACCTGTTCTTTGCTTGATGGGGCCCACAGCTTCAGGAAAAACTAATTTGGCTATCGATTTACTTTCTCATTTAGAGTTTGAGATCATCAGTGTCGATTCAGCAATGATTTATCGGGGGATGGATATTGGCACAGCCAAACCTTCTACGCTTATTTTAAAACAAGCTCCTCATCGATTAATTGATACGCATGATCCTAGCGAAGTTTATTCTGCGGCAGAATTTAGAGCAAACGCTATCAGCGCAATTGAAGAAATTTTTAATAAGGGTCGTATTCCATTATTGGTAGGTGGAACGATGCTTTATTTTCATGTCTTGCAACAAGGCATTGCCACTTTACCGATGGCTAATCCCCTTGTTCGCGAACAACTTAAAAAAGATTTAAAAGATTTTGGATTAAAGAAGCTGCATGAACGTTTATCGGGCGTTGATCCGATTGCCGCACAACGTATTCATCCGAATGATCCGCAACGAATCTTACGTGCCTTAGAAGTTGCTCAAGTTTCAGGAAAAACATTAACTGAATTACAACTTATTCCTACTCTCTCACCTCTACCATATTTATTTATTAATATTGCATTGCTTCCTAATGATAGAAACTTATTACATAAAGCTATCGTCGACCGTTTTCAAACTATGCTAGATTTAGGCTTCATAGAAGAAGTCGAAAAACTATTTAAACGCGGCGATCTACATGCTAATTTACCCGCTATCCGTACGGTAGGATACCGACAAATTTGGAATTATTTACTCAATACTATTTCTTATACTGAGATGCAAGATCGTGCCATTATTGCAACACGGCAGCTCGCGAAACGTCAATTAACTTGGTTACGTTCTTGGCCAGATTTAAAACTATTTGTCAGTCATGATAAAGAAAATGTAAAGAAAATAATGGCGCTATTAAAAAATAAACTTTAATAACAGAATCTAATTAACGGTGTTTTTGTGTTTTCTGTTAAACATCGTAAGTAGTGACGGTAATTTTTTAGTGGTTATTAAAATAACGACTGCCACAACAGCTCCCATAGCAAGATACAGCCCTGGAATAGCAACATTGGATGTTTTTGTTATTAAGTAAATTGCAACTATTGGCGCTGTTCCACCAAAAATAGAATAACCCAGGCTATAGCTGAGCGAGCCTAAGCTATAGCGTACTGAGACGGGTATCAAATCGAGCGTAATCGCCAGCAAGGGGCCTTGAAAGCTAGCCGCTAAAATAGCAAAAATGATTTGGGCAATAATAACTGCTAAAAAAGAACCATGAGCAATTAACAGATAAAGTGGGTAGCTAAAGCACATCAATCCAATTGCGCCAGCCAACATTAAAGGCTTCCGTCCAACTTTATCAGAAAACCAGCCAAAGAAAATATCTAACAGGATCAGTAATGCCAATACTGCCGTGTTAAGCGCATGAGCATAAACCTTAGAATGACCCAAAACATCCGTAAAATAAACCGGCATAAAAATAAAAACTAAATAAGTTATCAATGCTGCCAATAAATAAAGCCCCATTAATTGAGCGGTCAATACTTTATGCGTTAAAAAAATAGTTTTTAACGGGGTTTTGTCTACTAAACATCGATCTTGTAAACGCCGAAACGCTTGTGTCTCTATGGTTCGCTTTCGGATATAATAACCAATGACTCCACTAATGGCAGCTAAGAAAAAAGGCAAACGCCATCCTACACTGTAAAGTAAAGGTCCTTGGAAAAAAATGAATAAAATAAAAATGGCAAGTGATCCCAGTAACAAACCAATCACTGAGCTTGCCCAAATTAAAGATGAAAAAAGACCTACTTGACTGGATGGTATAGATTCTACGATAAAGCAAGCGGAACCAAAAGACTCTCCACCTACCGCAATACCTTGCAGTAAGCGAAAAAAAACTAATAAAAATACTGTACTTATTCCAGCAGTAGCATAACTTGGAAGCAAGCCTATTCCGCAAGTTGCTACCGCCATTAATAAAACACTGAAACTTAACGCTTTTTTTCTACCTTGTGTATCCCCTAAATAACCAAATATTGCTGCACCCATTGGACGCGCTAAATAACCGATCGCAAAAACTGTATAACTCAGCAACAAACTAGTCGTCGGTAAGGCACGAAAAAAAATCTGAGCGAAGATTCCTGCTAAAAAAGCATACAGACTAAAATCATACCACTCTAAAATAGTCCCTATGCAGGACGAATAAATAACCTTTCTTTGATCTCTAGTCAGCATTTTTTTTATCTCTCTAACTATTGAGTCTGATACCAATCAATAAATTTCTTCAACGCTTGTTGGCGAAAAGAAAAGCGAAAAAAATCTTTGGTATACCGCAATTGCGCCAAAGTTTTATCAGAACCTTCTGGTTTAAAGATGGCTGTAAATGGAAGCTTGGGATGATAGCAAGATAAATCTTCTGGCATGACTATCGTACCCTGGCAAACACCTTCAAATAATTGGGTTTGCGCTCCGTCAGTGTAGGCTAGCTGTAAAATAAAAGAAGCATGATTGTCTTCCTCTATCAGTTTAAATAAACCCTTAAAGCCTAACCCTTGAAAAACATATTTCGATAGCGTGCCTGGAAATTGATTATATGCAGCAAAAAATAAACCCCCATCATCAAGCAACAAAGGTTGTTTGACTAGGCTAAAAGCCTTTTTCACTTTATCTAATACCACTATTTTTTGATCTAAACTCTGAATTTCATCAATATCGAGAGCATATTGCTCAATCTGGAAAGTCAGAACGCCTTGATCAAAAAAATCCCTGACCTCTTCAAATTTACCCGTATTATGGGTAACATAGTAAATTTTGTTGTTCAATTTTTTTGTCTGAAAATTACTTACATAGAAGCGATTCTACCACTCGATCTGCGTTATTCGCAACAAATCCAGTGAAATAATCATGCCATAACCTGGTTTCCCCTGCCTTTTTTGGATGGCGCCATACAAATTCGATAAACCGATCCGGTAAAGCGATGACCCCATCGGCAAGTTTTACGGGTCTAATAGTGGGTTGTGTGGCGGTTTGTTCTATGCCTGTATTAGTATTGCCCTTAATCACCCCCCCTTTTTCGTTTAAAGAAATGTTTAAAGTAGAACTTAAAAGTTGATTAAATTTTTTTAGCTGACTAAAGCCTTTAGATAAATGAATACCCCAAGCAAAATGATTAACTTGACGGCCCATAACTAACACCCAAGCTAACAATTCATTTTGATTTTTTACTATTTCATATTCTTGTAGAGTAGGTAATGGCCAATGTCTAAATTTAAGATAATTAATAATTAATTTAGATAACTTTACAGCCGCCTCCTCATCTTGTTGCAAAGTACGGCAATGCAGGAATTTTAACAGCTCATTATCCAAAGCTTGAGCAAACCCAGCATAATGATCGATGATTTTCAATACTTGAGGCGCTAACTCTTCGCGACGAAAATCTGCAACCACTATTTGTGGTGATGCTTCAACAGCTAAGGTCTCAGAACTTACATCTTCAGATAACCATCTAAAATTATTTTGTTTTTCGATTAAGTAATCCTGTCCACGAACCCTATAACCAAGATAAGAGAATAAACAAGTCAGTGTATCCATGCCCGTATTTGGGCCTGGTAAATCAATGATTGCAAAATGATCTTGGATTAATTCTTCTTGAAAATGTCTCTGAATATAACTTTGAATCCTAGGTACTTCAATTACATGAGAACTAAAAGTCTCCCATAACTGACTGAATACATCGCTTTTAACACGATTGAGCATAGACACCCCCCCTAAAAATTTATTTAAGAAAATCTTTTCCATTACTCTCCACTCGCAAAATTAATCTCGAATACTATATACTAATGTCCATGTATAAAATTTCAGTCTATATTCCTCATGATTATCTTGAAATAGTCAAACTTGCAATGTTTGACCAGGGTGGCGGCCGACTAGGAAATTATGATCATTGTGCTTGGCAAGTATTAGGACGAGGTCAATTTCGTCCCCTGGCACAATCTAACCCTTTTAAAGGTCAGAAAGGCAATATAGAAACGCTAGACGAATATTTAGTTGAAATGATTTGTGATGAAAAAAGTATTAAGCCCGTCATAGCGGCTTTAAAAAAATCACATCCCTATGAAGAACCCGCTTTTGCGATAATCCGATTAGAAGATTTTTATGAGGAAACAAAAACCGATGTCTAAGGTACTTCGTATTTTTATCACTTTGATTGGCGCTATCATATTATTAGGCCTGGTTTCTTTGATAGGCTTAGTGGTGTTTGTAAATCCTAACGATCTTAAACCACAGATTAGTCAAGCTGTCACTAAGTTTACCGGACGTCAACTCCAATTAGGCGGAGATATTCAATGGTCTATTTTCCCTTGGTTAGGATTACAATTAAACGATGCCAAACTGACTAATAATCCTAGTTTTGGTGATAAGCCCTTTGCGCAAATTAAAAAACTGGAAATTCAAGTTCGACTACTCCCTTTACTACATAAACAATTAGAAATTGGTAAGTTACAAATTCATGGTCTAACACTCTATCTAATAAAAAATACTAAAGGACAGGCCAATTGGGAAGGACCACTAACCTCCTCGCAAAAAACTTCCAGCAATTCAGAAAATAACCTAAGTGATAGTTTAAAGCCGATTGGATTTATTGTAACCGGTTTAGACATTCGAGACGGACATATTATTTATACGGATCAACAAAAAAATAAACACTTTGAAATAACTGGACTCCAGCTCAAAAGTGCTAATCTTGCTATAAATAGAAGCTCACCTTTTGATGTTCAATTTAATTTCAATTCAAGCTCTCCACTTATTAATGCTGCAGTTAAGTTACGATCATTTATCACATTAAGCGCAGATAGAAAAAATGTTGAGTTCAATAATCTTAATCTAAACACGCTATTAAAAGGACCTAGTTATCCTAAAGGCGAACTTCCTCTTTTCTTAAAGGGCCACATCGATCTTGATTTAAATAAACAGGATGTTATTGTCGATCAACTTAACGCCATCATTAATCAAACTAAACTAACCGGAAAAATCACAGGACAGCATATTTTAAATAACCCTAGCTTTGCGGGTAGCTTAAACA
>Ga0209668_10000349_pt1 | contig 18880 bp, 9 predicted proteins | sample FrelakmetPLP11PL_FD_187150 | JGI IMG/M metagenome (GOLD analysis project Ga0209668, IMG submission 187150) | Freshwater lake sediment microbial communities from the University of Notre Dame, USA, for methane emissions studies - PLP11 PL (SPAdes)... | ecosystem: Environmental > Aquatic >... | reverse complement strand
CAGGTCGGTCTCATCATCGACAAGAAGGATTGAGATCATGGCGGGTCACGAGGTGTCCGGTGCTGAAACATCCCCTCCGGCACCGTCATCTCAAACCGTGCCCCAGTCCCGTGTTCACCCGTCTCTTTGATCGTAATACCGGTGATGGAGAGGATATCCCTTGATAAGGCTAACCCAAGCCCGGTGTTCTTCCCGAACCCGCGTTCGAAGATCATCTCCTTCTCTCCTGCAATGACACCATCGCCATCGTCCTCACATATAATCAGGTGATCTTCACCGGATTCCAGGGCAGAAAACCGGATGGTCGTGATCTTCCCCCCGTACCGCACTGCGTTGTCCATCAGGTTGTAAAAGACCCTGACAACCAGCGGGTCCGCAAACATCTCGGTCCCGGCAGGGAGGTCATTCTTAACCCTGACCTTTCCGAGCGGGGCTTCCTTTGCCGTAGTGTTCACGAGAATGCGGCAATTCTGCCAGGTAGGGGCATTGATGCCAATCTGCTCGTAATCTTTGGTGAACTGGATCATCGATGAGATCCGGGAGCTTGCCCTTATGATCCGGGAGAAGAAATCCTCAAGAGCCGGGTCAGGGACCTTTTTGTGTAATAACTCAAGAAACCCGTTAATGGTCATCAGCTGGTTGTTGATATCGTGCCGGGTGATGCTGGAAAGGAGTTCAAGTTTCTTTTTCGCGAGGCTGAGCCCTTCCTCCACGTTCCGGATATCGGTGATATCTCCGATTGCAATGCGGACCGTGATCACCCCATCGCTGCGATCGGAGATCCGGACTGCTTCCATTCGTGCCGGGAAGCTTGAGCCGTCAACCCGTACGAGCGTGGGGTTGCAGACCAGTTTTTCCCCCTTTTTCATCACATCCACGAAATCACGGTGCCACTGGTCGCGTTCTTTTTCTGCGAAAAATATACTGAACGGTGCATGTACCAGGCTGCTCCGTTCAGCAGCGAGGAGCACCGCACCGGTGAGGTTCACCTCGGTAATTAATCCCCGATCGTTGAGCGTGAGATAGCCGAGCGGGGCGAATTCGAAGAGGTCAAGGTACTTGTCCCGTGACTCGGTAAGTGCGAGATGGGCCCTCCTGAGTTCTTCGGCCTGCGTCTCGAGTTCGACCTGGTGCACCTGGAGTTCATGGATGAGTTGTTCAGGGGTCTGGCCTGTAAGGTCGGGAAAAACTTTCGGGGAACGTGCGAGATGTTTCTCAGCAGCAGCCCGCAATGAACGCCCGATGCCCGGGGAGGCCTGGTCGTTCCCTTCCGATTTTTTCTTCCCTGCGGCCATGTTATTTCCTCTTCCTGTCCCTGTTACCTGCTCTTATTATCTTTTCCCGGATTTGACTGCGTGCGTGACATCCTCGATAGCAAGAAGAATGAGTTGCGTCGTACCCGCTTCACCGGGGATCTGGCGGGCGTTTAACAACATCTTTCTCTGCCCGATACCCGGGAAATCGTGCCCGACTTCGAAATTCTCAAAACTCTTATCCTTCGGCAGCACCGTCTCCAGCAGCTCGTGGAGCCGGGGGATGTCCCACTGGTTGTTACCGAGCTCATAGAGTACCTGGCCCTGCGTCTCTTCCTTCGTTACGCCGAACGTCTCGTAGAACGCCCGGCTTGCAGAGACCACCTCAAACGTCCCGTTCAGGACGACCAATGGCTCCCTGACCGTGTCCACGATGCTCTGCGCATAGTCGCGGGCAGCACCGGCCTCGGCTTCGACCGCTTTGAGTGCGGTGATATCAGAGAACGTCATCACCACGCCATCAATCACATTTTCATAGGTGCGGTACGGGATGATGCGGACCTGGTACCATTCATTACCGGATGTCCGTACCTGCTTCTCCTGCGGGACAAGGGTATCCAGCACCTCCTGGGCCGCAGTGATGAGGTCGTCGTCCGGGATATTTGACCTGATATCGGCAAGGCATCGTCCCTTATCCGATGCAGCAAGCCTGTATACCTTTACTGCGTCGCGGGTGAACCGCTTGATCGCAAGTTTGTCATCTAAAAATATCGTCCCGACATTGACGTTCTCAAGGAGGTTCTTCATGTCGTTCTGGATGCCCGTGAGCTGCTCAATCTTTGCCTGCAGTTCCGAGTTCACCGTTACGATCTCTTCGTTGACCGACTGCAGTTCCTCCTTTGAGGTCTCGAGTTCCTCGTTCGTGGACTGCAGCTCTTCGTTCGTAGACTGGAGTTCCTCGTTCGTGGACTTGAGCTCCTCGTTAGCCGCCTGCATCTCCTCGATCGTCGCCTGCAGGTTCTCTTTCGTGTACGCGAGGTCCTGCTCCAGTTCTTCTATGCGTTTTGATACCCCTTTTGCGGTAATGCGCTTCCTGGGAGGGCGTTTCTCCGGCGGGTGCACCTCGGTATCCTGGAAACTGACGAGCAGTAGTTCCCGTGTTGCCTCCGGGTCGGCAAGCGGCCGTACCGTCAGGTCAACACCATGAATGCCGCCATTCGTCCTCACCGGCAGGTCTTTTATTGCAACCGGTTTCTTTTGCATGGTTGCCGCCATGATAGCCGAACGGAGGTCGAGCTGGAGCCCTTCGCGTGCCATATCGATCACGTTCAACGTTGCCTGCCCCTGTGCCGGCTGCAGGTACTTCCCGGTATCGCCATGCACGTAGACGATGTTCCCTTTTTCATCGGTGATGACCGACGGGGGTGCATAGGACTGGAGGAGCACGCGTTTCGTAAGCTCGGCAAAGTTCGTCTTATCCCTCGTACCCGGTGCATTACCCTGTACAGGTTCAGGCCTGTCACTGGTCCACGCGAAACGCTGTGCCACCAGCGTCCTGGCAGATATCAGTGAAGGTTTCGTGGTGTACATCTTCCATTTTTTATCGAGCGGGTTGAAGAGGTCGGTAAAATTCCCGATGCCCTCTGAAGGGCTTAAGAAGAGCACCCCTCCCGGCCGGAGGGCGTAATGAAACGCCGGGATGACCCGGTTCTGGAGCTCGACTTCGAGGTAGATCAGCACGTTCCGGCAGCTGATCAGGTCCATTTTCGTAAACGGGGGGTCAGTGATCACGTTCTGGATGGCAAAGACGACCATCTCCCGGATCTCTTTCTTTATCCGGTACCCGCTGTCCCCTTTTGAGAAGAACCTGCGCAGCCGCTCGGGCGAGACATCAATGGCGATGTTTGCCGGGTACGTGCCTGCCCGTGCAGTTGCGATGGCATCGTCATCGATATCAGTCGCGTAGATCTGGAGCTTGAAATCCTTTTTGATCTCGTCCATGTACTCTGAAAAGAGCATGGCGATAGTGTAGGCCTCTTCACCGGAAGCACACCCCGGCACCCAGGCCCGGAAGATATAGTTCTCAGGTTTCCCTTCAAATATCCGGGGCAGGACCGCTTTGGTCAGGGCTTCAAATGCTTCCTTGTCCCGGAAGAAACTGGTCACGTTGATGAGCAGTTCCTTGAACAGGACCTGGACCTCGGGTGGGTTCTCCTGGAGGTACCGGGCGTATGCCTCCATATCCTTCAGGGTGTGTACCACCATCCGCCGTTCTATACGCCTCGTTATCGTGCTCTTCTTGTACTGGGAAAAGTCATTACCGGTCTTAGACCGGAGCAGCATCATGATCCTGGTCATGGCACTGGTTGCAGCGGGGGCCGGAAGGGCCGGGGGTACCCCGATATTTTTGATGGTCTTTACGTACGCGACCAGTTGTTCGGGTATCTTTTCCACCGGCAGCACGTAGGTGGCAAGACCACTCTGGACGGCACTGGTGGGCATGCCGTCATACTTTGCGGTTGACGGTTCCTGCACGAACGAGACCCCTCCTGCCCCGTGGACTGCCCGGAGCCCGAGCGTGCCATCCGACCCGCTGCCAGAGAGGATCACGCAGATTGCCCGTTCACCCTGGTCCTCTGCAAGCGACCGGAAGAAGGAGTCGATGGGGAGTCGCAGCCCCCGTGCCTGTTCCGGGGCGCTCAGGTGGAGCGTGCCATGGAAGATCGCCATGTCCTTGTTCGGCGGGATGATATAGACGTGGTTGGCCTGGGTTATGGTCTGGTTTAGCGCCTCGTGGACCGGCATCGTGGTGTTCCGCTGGAGGATCTCGGAAAGCAGGCTTGCATGGCCAGGGTCGAGGTGGGGGATAAGCACAAATGCCATCCCGCTATTGGTTGACATCGTCTTGAAAAAGAGTTCAAAGGCTTCAAGCCCACCGGCTGATGCACCGATCCCGATGATGGGGAAGCTTGGTTCGCTGACGGCGGGTGTTGCGGGGTCTGCGGGTCCTGGTATGGCGATGCCGGTATCGGTCGCGACAGTCTTCTTTGATTTTCTCATACGTTATCTCCTCCTTGTAACGAACGCAAGGACACCATTGTACGAATGGCACACCGGGTACCCACCCGGTATCCTTTTGGGAATTCCTTCTCCTCAAGTGCATTGAATGCACCGGAAGCGGGGAAATGGATCCAGGATCTGCCTGGTACTGATGATGTTGTCCCGGTCTAATCCGGGTGTAAGTGCGTCTGTAAGAGGGAAACGGGTTACTCCGTATTAATGGTTTTTCACCAGGATCATTGAACCTGTCGTGGGATCGCGGAGAATCCCTTACCCGGCTAACGTCATGACAAAAGTATTCGGGATGCAGACGGACCGGGTTTTACCGATCAACGGTGAATTGTTGTCATCAGGGTACAACCACCATCTTTTCTATGCCAGTCACGATGTAAGTAACCCGGGAAAAAATCGCTGGGTATTCGAATTATCGAAGATCTCCATACAATAACGGGATTTAGTTTTTTCCAATATATACAACGCCCGGTAAATCCAGAAAATGCGGGTCTCCGGTCAGGACTTCTCCCCCGTGGTTTTGGGCAGTTGCATAAATGATCGCGTCCCCGAGGCCCCCCTCTTTCATCACCCGGCGGATTGCACCTGCCTTTCTGGCAAGCGTTGTATCCAGCGGGATAATACGGCTCTTCTGCCGGATCTCCCTGATCATCGAATCAGTGCTGCCCGCATGATTGCCATATTTTCTTTCAATTTCGGCAATAGAAATTACTGATGTCAGCTTTTCTCCGGGACCATCGATGTACTGGCCGACCTGCTGAATGTTCCCCTTCCAGTACTCAATCCAGGCCCATGTGTCAATAACGATAACGATGTTAATCCTCTCCGGGACAGACATATTCTTCTAAGTCCGGGCGGCTCCCAAAACCGGAGGGGAGGTGTTTTTGTCGTTCTTCTATAAGGTACATAATCGCCGCATCGTAGGTGGAAATACCCCGTTCCTCAATTATCTGGTTGAGCCAGTGTTTCGTGGGCCCGAGGATTTGAATTGGTTGTTTTGCTATCTTTTCCGGGGATTTTTTTCCCCGGGGTCAGGGGAGCGGGGACACGCATTGGTGCAGCTTTTGTCATAAGTTATAATTTATATGTTGTAATAAAAAGATTTCCCGAAAAAAAATTCCACCCTCCATAATGCATTTTTTCCGGTACCATTTGTAACACGACTGGATTTCCCTGGTGTGTGGAAATAACAGAAGAGAGAGATTATTCCGGGGCGGTACCTGGTACCCCCGTGTTCCATGGCTCTGCCACCAGGTGTCGCGGTTTGTAATACTATGAGGATGAGTACAGATACAACCCGGCTTTCATGGACCCAGGGAAGATGCAGTGGGATCGCGGAGGATCCAGTACCCGGCTAACGTCATGACAAAAGTATTCGGGATGCAGACAGACCGGGTTTTACCGATCAACGATGAATTGTTGCCCGGCCGGGGTGATGCATGGCATACCATAGTTGCATATATTAATAGCCACGTGGGGAAAAACGGGGATATGCCACCGGACTTTTCAGGATAGTTGTCCGCGGTCAGCAGGGGGGTTTGTTATGAAGTATAATGGTAGCAAAATTCCGCTTGAAGTACAATTTGCCTACCGGCAGGCAGTTGAATTATCGAGGCTGGGGAACTACGAAGTCGCATTACAACGCCTAAAGCAGGTGGTGGCTGCCGCTCCACGCTTTGCAAAGGCATTCAATGAGATGGGGACCTGCCTTTCCAGCATGGGACGGGATATCGAAGCGCTGTCAAAATTTGAAAAAGCCTTAAAAGAGGACCCCACCAACCGGGAGGCATTTCATAACAGGTCCATGATACGGGAAAAATTAAAGAGAACGGGAAGAGAACCGAACTAATCGCATTGAACTCTTTTTTGTCAATTATCGCCCGGGCCCGGTCATTCCCTGCCTGGTATGGCCCGCTTCACTTCACATTTATCGCTTTAAGAAACTCCGGGTCAGTGATGATCTCAACAAACCCCGGGTTGGTGATGATCTCAACGAGCTCCGGGTCTGTAATAATTTCGACGAAGACCGGGTCCGTAATTATTTCCACGAACTTCGGGTCTGTGATGAATTCTACAAACCCCGGGTCTTTGCTGATTGCGGCAATCAGCTTTATCTCTGCGTCGAACTCCGGGTCTTCTTCCATAAGTTTCAAAAATGCCTGTTTGATCTCTGCCTTGCTGTAATTCTGTGTCATTCATTCCTCCCATAATTATGGTATAAGCCAGGCCGGCATTGGGCAAATCTGGGCCTGTAAGACTTTCCCTTTGCATTCCTCTGATTTCGTTTGCTGTTATATGTGATTGATCGTACCATATGGCCAGCTGTTGTACCAATGCACAACCTGCCAACTCCCGGCGAGCACAGCACCAGGGTTCAAAAAAACTACAGAAAAAAAGAAGTGTTCAGCTCTTAATCGCTGCTTTCACTTTTACCATCATGTCCGGGGGGATTGGGTCCAGGTGATGGACGGTTTTTGCGTGTTCGGCAATCTTTTTCATCAGCTCAGCTTCGGTAGGAGCAGAGGTTTCAAACTTACAGTCCTTACCAATACATGCAAAGGATGGCATCTCGGTTTTCACCAGTGAGACACTATGTTTATGGCTATATAATTCTTCTTGTCGCCAGCGATTCTCCCACTCTTCACAAAAGATGAACAGCCCTTTTTCAAACGTATCTGCATGGGGTTCATACGTGCTCCATCCAGGCTCCGCACGGACAAGGGGAATAATCCGGTCCACCTGGGCTGGCAAAGTCCCGGCAATGATGCGGGAGAACACGACATCTGGCCGCTATAAGTAACCAGGGGTTACGAACTGGGTTCAACCAGGAAAAAGTACGAGGTCCATGCTGTATTGTAACAAATTATCGCTGTCATTCCCCATCAGGGATACCCGGCAGGGTAAACCAGAACGTGGTGCCGTTCCCTCCTCCTTCTGACTCCACCCAGATTTTCCCGCCGTGAATTTCGATGATCCGTTTCACCAGTGCGAGACCTACCCCGCTGCCCGGCACATTGACCTCGAGCCGCTCAAACAGCGAGAACAGCTTTCCCTGGTACTCGGGGGCAATCCCTATACCGTTGTCCCTCACGAAAAAGACCGGTTTTCCCGCATCGGAATGCACACCGATCTCTACACGCGGGTCCTGCTGATCGCCCATGAACTTCACGGCGTTCTCTACCAGGTTCACCATCACCTCGCGGAGCCGTTTTTTATCCCCGTACACTTCCGGCAGACCTGGCGCGACCGTGACGGTAACATTTCGTTCTTGGATCGGCACGGCGAGGAGCTCCACAGATTCATTGGTTATTTCCAGCATGGAAACCGGTTCCGGGGGCCCTACGATCCTGCCAATACGCGATAGTTCCAAGAGTGAGTCGAGGAGCTCCTGCATCTTGCCGGTGGCACTCGCGATCCTTGCAAGGTCCTGGTGCATCCGTACCATGTCTCCCGCCTGCGCATCACGCTCGACAAATCCCAGGAAACCACGGATTGTGATAAGGGGGGTTTTCAGGTCGTGCGACGCGGTGTAGGCAAACCGCTCAAGTTCGGCATTCTTTTGCGTGAGGTCATTTACCATCTGCTCCCGCAGCTTTTCTGCCTTTTTACGTTCGGTGATATCATTGATACTGGAGAGAATGCAGGGTTCGTTATTAAGGGATATAACCTGGGCCGAGAACCACCCCGTGATGGTCACGCCATCCTTCCGCAGGAACAAAAACTCCTCGCCATTCACGCTTCTCCCTTCGAGCAGGTCGGATATCACCTTCTTTCGGTCCTCCGGGTCAACCCACAGGTTAAGACCAATTGAAGAGCTGGCAATCGCTTCCTCACGGGAAAAACCTGTTATCCGGGTGAAGGCATCGTTTACTTCGATAAAACTCCCATCCCTGTTGCGGGTAATGGTGATGGCATAGGGGGAGGTCATAAAGGCCTTGGAGAACTTCTCCTCGCTCGCTGCCAGGTCTGCCTCTGCTTTCTTCCGGTCGGAGACATCCCTGATCGTCCCGACAAATGCCCTGACGGAGCCATCCGGTTTCCGCAGCGGGACCGCGGTGATAAGCGTGGCAATGGAAGTTCCGTCCTTTCGTTTCAGCTGAACGGGGTATTCCCTGACATACCCCTCCTTTCCGATCAACGCAATAAATGCTGCCCTGTCTTCGGCCGTACGATAGAGGTCCTGTATAGGGAATCGTGAAAATTCCTCCCGGTCACGATACCCGAACATCTCCATGGCGACATCGTTAAAATCAATCCAGTTCCCTTCCGGCGAGGTGATAAAGACGCAGTCCTGTGAGGTAGTGAAAAACTCGCGATATTTCTCTTCGCTTTCACGGAGCGACTCTGCTGCCTCTTTTCGCTCGGAAATGTTCATTGCCATACCGAGGAACAGCTCCGGGGACCCGGTCTTTGTGGGATTCACGAGCTGGCCCCTTGTAAAGACCCAGTCCCAGTTCCCTTCTCTGGTCCGGATACGATGTTCGCTCTCGAAAATAGAGCTTTCGCCCCTGAAATATGCCTCTGCCCTGGACAGCATCACCGGCAGATCATCAGGGTGATGGTAGGTTTTCCACTCCTCCGCCGATCCCGGCAGGTCCCCGGGTGAATAACCAAGCATTGAGTGGAACCGTTCATCGAACGAGACGGTATCATGCGCAAGGTCCCACACCCACATACCTGCATTGCCTACATCCAGTGTCAGGGAAAGTCGTGCCTCACTCTCCCGCAACGCCTGCTCAGCCTGTTTACGCTCGGTGATGACGTCGAAAACGGCAACAAAATAGCCGTTCTGCGGAGAGTACACTGAAATAGAGTACCACGCCTGGAGGGCTTCTAAGAACATCTCGAACTGTTCGGGAGTCCCTGTTGATGCCACACGGCCGTAGATTTCGAAGAGCCGGGGGTCCATTTCGCGGATACCCGGGATGACCACCGAGACATTCTTTCCTTCCACATCACGTAATCCGGTCAGTTCACCAAAGGCACGGTTCACAACAAGGTAGGTGAAATCCCGGGGGATACCGTCTTCGTAGATCATCCGGCAATATGAAAAACCGTTCAGCATATTCTCGAACAGGGAACGGTAGAGGTTTTCGCTCCGGCGAAGGGCCTCTTCCGCCTGCTTCCGGTCCGAAATATCCTGTCCCTGCGCGATAGTGGCGATCAGGGTGATCCCGTCTCCTGCATAGAGCGGGGCCGAGTTCCAGAGCACAATCCGTTGCGACCCGTCCCTGCACAGGATGGGGATCTCGACAGTCTCCCACCGTTCACCACTTGTTGACTGCCGCAGGTATGCCATGGAACAGTCCCGGGTATCTCCGGGAAACAGGATGTCAACAGGTTTACCGATGACTACTTCCCCCATGCACCCCGTCAGGCGCTCAAAGGCATGGTTAAAGCGGGTGATGCGGAATTCAGGGTCCCAGACGATGATCGGTGCGTTTGCATAATCAAAGAGATTCGTCAGGTACGAATTGGTCTCCACCAGGTGAGCTTCCGCCTCTTTCTGAGCGGTAACATCAATAATGGAGCCTTCTGCCACATCCCTCTCATAATTGAAGCGGGCTGAGAACTGTCCCCAGAACGCAACTCCCGTCAGAAGGTTCCGGAAACTGACCGTATGATCATCGATATGCCCCTGCTCCCGCAGAATACGTCCCACCTCGGTACGTTCAGACGGATTGACATACAAAGAGAGCACATCCCTTCCAATCGCCTCTTCTACCGAGGTGAACCCGAACATCTCCACGTATCGCTGGTTACAGGCGACTATAGTCCCGTCTTTGATGCTCGTCTCGAAGAGCCCCACCTGGGCAAAATTGTACAGGTTCCGGTATTTTCGTTCACTCTCGCGGAGTGCCTCTTCTGTCATTTCACTCCGGGTAATATCGATACCCTGTGCAATGGTTGAAATAACTGTACCATCCGTGTTCAGGATATTTGCCGAGTTCCAGAGTACCGTATTCACAGTCCCGTCGAAAGAGAGGATGGGAATCTTGATGCTGTCCCACTGTTCACCCCCGAGTGTCTGCCGTATCAGGGCAAGTGACGAGTTCCGGCTTTCCTGCGGGAACAGGATATCAAGGGGTTTACCGACCACCTCCTGCTCACTCAGAAGCGTCAGGTCTTCGAATGCATGATTAAACCGGGTAATCCTGAAGTCCGGATTCCAGACAATAATCGGAGCACTGGCAAAATCGATCAGGTTCCGGAGGTATTCAGCGGTTTCCCGGAGTGATTCTTCTACCCGTTTACGATCGGTGATGTCCTGTAATGTGCCATGGAGCCCGGTGATAGTTCCATCCAGGTCCCGTTTCACACCACCGAATGCATTTGTCCACCGGATGCTGCCATCCGGACGGACGAGTTCGAGTTCAAGGTTGTACGGATTACCGGTAGCGAGGGTATTCGTCACAGCACCACTCAGCCGATCCCAGCTGGCAGGGGTGTAGATACGCTGGTGCTCTGCGTACGTGGGCGCCGGTAACGAGAGGTCCCTCCCGGCGATATGGTATAGTTCCTCAGACCAGGTCACGACATCGTTCTCTTTAACCCAATCCCATGTCCCGATATGTGCCAGGTGATGCGCCTCTTTCAGTCTCTCCTGGGCAGATACCAGGTCCTGTTCGGTCCTCCTGCGTTCGGTGATATCCCGGAGGAGTAACAGTTTTGCGGATGGTATCCCGCCTCCTGAACCCATCTCCTCTATTGATACCTCAAACAACCGTGTTCCGGAATCATCAGCAAACACAATGGTTTCCGGTGAAGTGCGTGGGTGTTCAATAAATTCCAGGAGTTTCCCATGCTTTTCCAGGATACCCGTGGCGGCCCTGCCAACATCAACAGTCCTGTCAAGCCGGAGGACCCGTTCCGCCGCCGGGTTGAAATCCACGAGCCTGCCATCAGGGTCGATCACCAGCATCGGGTCAGCCATCTGCTCGAAGAGCATCGTCCGGGCAATAGGCACAATGTCAATGAACCGGTACTCAAACAGGGCAATGGCAAGGAGAACGCCGGTAAAGGCAAAGGTACTCGGGACGATATTATAACCCTGCACTGGTGAGATCCCGAGCGTAAAAAGGATATCAAATATCACGGGTATCAGGACCGCGATAAAAAAGAGCAGGGCCTGCCGGGCATAGAGTTTCTGGCCGCCGAGTATCACCTGGAGAAGGAGGAGGAACGTAACCAGCTCCAGGCAATAATTGAACGGGAGATAGACTGCCGAACTCCAGATACCGTTAGTATAACCAAGTACTGAAAAGCCTCCAGCCGTCTGTACGACCGCATAATTATACCGGAATATCGTTGAATACTGTGTAGTTAGCGCCAGCACCACGTTAATGACCGGGATGATAAGAAGGAGTCCCAGGCGGCGTTTCGTGAGCCACGGACCATGCCCGGTAAAAAAAATTGCTATCGACAGCAGGGACAATGTCAGAAATGACAGCGCAAGGAACCGGACCTGCATCATGAGGATTTTGATTTGCAGGCTGTCGCTTGAGATATCAAAAATAAAGGTCGCACACCAGATAGCGCAGAAATACATCAGGATTTCAAACGGGAGCTGGACAGGCTGGTTCCGGAACCTGCGGCTATACAGTCCAAGCGCAATATGGATACACAACCCTGCAAGGAGCAGGATAATAAACAGCCATGGGATCACGGCCCTTCATCTCCGGGACCGGGACAACTGCCTTGGTAATCCAATATCCGGCAGAAAAAACCAGGGGTATCATAACAAAAAGCATCTGTCACTCTACCGCTATCCCTGCATGCATTCCTGCCGGGGCACATATGTGATGAAACGTGCCATGCGATATATAAAAGTATTGAGGAGACGAGGAAGTAGTTCTGATAGCGGGATACCGGCTACGAGTGGGGTAATGGTCTGCTTTTTCCCTGAATGTCCCATTCGTTGTTTAAAAAATTACGGGCCGGTTTGATGAGAAATGAGGTGATCGACAGTTCCCCGGGACCAGCCGTGATCCCCCAAAATTCCATTCAAACCAGGCAATAATTCCCGGGTAATGTTCCCGGGCACCAGTTATTTTCATCTGGCGGATACATACTCAGTATATTCCCCACGGTGTCGTCATGAGTGCATATTCCCACCATACCATCCATTTTTCAACCCCGGTCTTCCACGAGATCCGGGAAAAAGGGTATGTCCCGGTGGATATGCATATCCACACCCGTCACTCCGATGCTGCTATCAGCATCCCATCGCTCCTTACCCGTGCAAAACATCTTGGCACCGGGGTGGCAATTACCGATCATAACGAGATCCAGGGAGTGATCGAGGCGTACCAACATTCCCCTGATGTCCTCGTCATCCCGGGAATTGAACTCAGTTCGCTCGAAGGGCCCCACATCCTCCTTTATTTTTACACGGTTGATGAACTGGAGGACTATTTTAACACCCATATCAGGGGGACCCTGAGAAAAAGCCAGTACATGGCACTCCAGTTATCGGCTGAAAAGATCCTCGAATCGGCAGAGGACTATCACTGCTTGAAGGTCGCTGCCCACCCGTTCGGGTACTTTGGGATCAACCGTGGTATCCTGAAATGCATCGATAATAAGACCCTCCCGGCCGGGACTATCGACCATATTGACGGTATTGAGGTGATCTGCGGGGGGATGAGCCGGGACATCAATGATAAGGCGGCAATGTATGCGGGTAAGCACAATTTCCCGGTTACCGGTGGTTCAGACGCCCATGTGCTCCCGTCTGTAGGCAGTGTCGTTACGTGTGCAAGGGCCGGGACTGTTGCGGAGTTCCTCAACGGTATCCTTTCGAGGGAGAACCTCGTCATCGGTTCAACCGTAAGCCCCCTTCACAAGGGGATGACCGCCGGCGTTATCGCCTGGAATTACATCCCGTACACGATGTCATCATTACAGGTCCACTACGAACAAAATATTCCACGGATGACACGGTACTTACGAGACCTGTTAAAGTGAGCCGGGTTATAACCAAAAAACCGGGTTTTCCCCGGTTACAGGATCGGGGAGAAGAGACGGGAAACTGATGACCGGACCTTGAAAAAATGGGACCTGCCCGCGTACCATTCAGGCGTCAGCTCGGTACAGGATGAAAGGTCATCCTGGAATGCCCTCATGAACTCTCCTGCCACCCGTTTATCATATATGATTGCATTTGTCTCGAAATTGAGCCGGAAACTCCTCACATCCCAGTTTGCACTCCCGACTGATGCCACGTTACCATCGATTACAATGGTCTTGGCATGAAGGAACCCGTTATCGTAGGTATATGCTCTCACGCCCGAGTCAAGCAGCTGTTCCACGTAGGAATGGCTGGCCCAGTACACAAACATGTGGTCCGGCCTGCACGGTATCATTATCCGGACGTCTATTCCCGAAAGGGCCGCAATGCGGAGGGCATCAATAATGCTTTCATCAGGGATGAAGTACGGGCTCTGGATATACACGGTCTCTACCGCGGAACTGATCATCTTTAAGTATGCTTCCTTGATCGGGTTCCACCGTGTGTCAGGCCCGCCGGATACGACCTGGATTGCAGATGCATCGGTATGGGGACTTTCATGGAAATACCGGTCATTTACAACCAGCTTGTCTTTTGAAGCATAATTCCAGTCAAGGAAGAACCGGATCTGGGCAATAACAGCACCGTTCCCGATGATCCGTACCGCTGCATCCCGCCAGTACCCCCATCGTTTGTCCAGCCCGAGATAATCATCGCCAATATTAAATCCGCCAATAAATGCGATTTCTCCGTCAATAACGGCTATTTTCCTGTGGTTCCGGTAGTTTATCCGGAAGTTGAAATATGAAATCATGGATGGGAAAAAGACGGCATGCTTTCCCCCGGCTGCAATGAATTCGTCATAAAAATGACGGGGTAGTCCGCCACTCCCGACACCGTCCACGAGGAGGCGCACTTCCACGCCTTCACGGGCCTTCCAGGTCAGTGCGTTCATGATATCCCGGCCGAGCCCGTCGTCCTTGAGAATGAAGTACTCCATGTGCACATGGTCATGAGCGCCGTTGATCGCATCGATCAGGTCCGCAAACTTGGCTTTACCATCGAAATAGGGTTTAACCTGGTTGTTGAGAGTAATTAACGCCTGGTTATTCTGTAGGAGAAGCAGTGCCATCCGGAAAATGGCGCCGGACCATCGATCGGTGCCCTCCGCCCCTTTTATTTTTACCTCTGCAACCTGTTCCGCGATCATTTCCGTCAATTCATGATCGGCCTCACTTTTGATGCTGAACATCTTTTCTTTCCGGTAATACTGCCCAAAGATCAAAAATAAGAGAAAACCGATGAAGGGGAGCAGGAACAGCACCACAAGCCAGGAAAGTGCCGAAACCGGGGTTTTTCTCTGGATAAACACGATGGTGATGGCAAAAAAAATATTTGCGATAAGAAATATGGGCAACAGGAAGTCGTGTATCTGTATCAGGTAATCAAGTATCATCTGGCAACCTCAGGACTTAGGGAACTGCAATTCTTTTTTTGACAATTAACCATAAGAACCCGGATATTAATTTCTTTGCTTTTTATTACAACCCGGCCTGCTGCAGTATTGTTTCCGGTATCAATGACGAGATTTTTCCGGTATCTTTGGAAAGAGAAGGGTCCCCGGGAAGTACCTCCCGGTTACTACCAGCCAAAAGGACGCCGGACCCGGGCGGATCAAATCCGGGTAATATTACGCAATGGAATTACCCGAGACCGGCAATTTCACGAACGGCAAAAAACAAAACCTTCCGTTCCGGGTCATATTCTGCAACGGAATGGACAGTGATAACAGCCCCGTTGTCCTTCCTCCGGATTTTATATTCAAGGATAAAAGGAAGGCCATCTGTAACAAGTGCCTGTTTTCCCCGGTCCAGTTGTTCCCGGTATTCGGGAAGGGGGAGGTTTTCAAAGTCAGCCAGTGGACATTCACACGCCGGAAGACCAAACAGGGCCTTCGCACCCTCCGAAAGGGTAATGGTAGCGGACCCGTTTTTTTGTTCCCAGTACCCTGACCGGGCAAGGCGCTCGGCACGATGGTAACGGGCGATGGTCGTCTGCAGCACGTGCTCCGCCTGTTTCCACCCGGTAATATCCCTCGTGGTCATCATCGCACCCTGGATTTCAGGCACGTCAAGGAGGCTGGTGATGACAGATTCAACCTCCATATAGGAGCCGTCTGATTTCCGGACGCGGTAACGGACGGGTGTCCGGGCATGTTCTTTTTCAAATGAACTGGTAAATTCATTGCTCACGGCGGAAAGATCATCCGGGTGGACGAAGTCCAGTTGTTTTTTCCCGGTCATGCTCATCGCTTTGTACCCAAGCATCGGCAGGATTGGGGGGGACGCGTAGATAATCACGCCATCCCTGTTAAGCAGGGTAATAATCTCGTCAGAATGACGGACGATCGTCTGGAACCAGGTCTCGTTCTGATGAAGCATCCCTTCAACACTGGTCCTCCGGACAAGCTGGCGGATCTTGTGGGCAAGCTCGGCGAACTGGGCCTTCGGGTCCCCGCCCTTCTGCAGGTAGAAATCAGCGCCACTATTAATCGCCTCGATCACCACTTCCTCCCTTCCCCTGCCGGTAAAGAGGATAAACGGGATATCACCTTTTGTCGCACGGACCCGTTTTAAAAATTCTATCCCGTCCATGTGTGGCATCTGGAAATCTGAAACAATGACATCAATGTTCATGATGTCAAGCTGGTCCAGCCCCTGCGTGGCTGAATTAAGTGTCTCTACCCTGATATCGTCCGTCCTCTCCAGGAATAATTTTCCAATTTCAAGGAGACCGGGCTCGTCATCCACGTAGAGAACATGAATCATGTTGCAACTCTCTATCGTTGCATAATCCTATGCAATAGATATTTCGATGTGTTGGACACTCAACCCTTTGCAGGGCAATCCGGAATTCCGGACATTTACATAGGTACCAGCGGTTGATTCCTGCAGGGCGGGCCATTCTGTTATGACAGGCAGGAGCTACCAGGCAGACCGTAAGAATAAAACACCAGCCAGGGGATCAACACGAATGAGCCGTGACGGGTAAACAATATTGGAAATAGATATGCATAAGAGTAGTGAGCACCAGAGTAAATTCTATAGGCAGGGCAGGCAGGGTGTGCAATGTACATGATGTTCCCGGTCCCTGCCAGCTGGTCAATTGGGTATTGACAGATGGATAATGACAATCCGGTGGACACGGGTTCAGACAGGGTGCTGCATATCCTCGTACTCGAGGACGATGCAGCTCATGTTGAACTGATAGGGCGTGCGTTTGAAGGGATCAGGCATACCTGCCGGGTAACATTTACCGGCAGCATCGGTGATGCCCGCTCAGAAATAGCCCGGGATCCACCGGACCTCATAATCGCTGACTGGTTATTACCTGACGGGAGGGGGATCGATATCCTGCCGAAAAAGGACGGGCATGTGACGACACCCCTGATCATCATGACAAGCCACGGAAACGAGAAACTAGCCGTGGAAATGATGAAATCAGGTGCAATCGATTACATCATAAAATCTGATATCAATTTTATCGACCTGCCCCATATTGTCAGGCGGACGTTCCGTGAATGGGAACATATCAACATGCGAATCCGTATGGACGGGGAGCTCCGGCGGAACTACCAGGAAATGAAGGTATTAAACGAAGAGCTTGCTGTACGTGAAGAGGAATTACGGTACCAGTATGAACAGCTGAAGGCACAGGAAACGATACTGCAGGAAAGCGAGGAGCGGCAGCGGTTGCTCCTTCAATACAGCGGACTCGGGATTGGTTACTGGGATTATGAAGGCAGGCTGCTGTTTTTCAACCAGAAAGCCGCGGAAAACATGGGGGGGACACCAGGCGAATTCATCGGGAAGACCTTTGGGGAATTATTCCCACCGGATACTGCAAAGGAATACCAGGAAAGGGTCCGGTCACTGCAGTACCTTGATACAAATCCCGAATACGAGGATAAGGTGTCATTACCCGGAGGGGACAGGTGGTTCCTTTCAACGCTGTCAAATGTTAAGGACACCACCGGGAAAAAAACCGGTGTCCAGATTATTTCGCAGGAAATCACGGACCACAAACGGGCAGAGGAAGCCATGAGGGTGAGCGAGGAAAAATACCGGGTCCTGTTCACCCAGATGATCGTCGGAAATGTCCTTCACGAACTTATGTACGACCAGTCCGGCAACCCCGTCGATTATCGTATCCTTGAAGCAAACCCGGCATTTGAACGCATCACCGGGCTTAAACTAAAAGATATTGCAGGTAAATCCAGTGTTGAGACCTACGGTGTTGACACCCCCCCGTTCCTTGATAGTTACGCAAGGGTTGCCACGAGCGGTATTTCTGAATCGTTTGAGGTGTATTTTGCACCGATGAAAAAGCATTTCGCAATTTCAGTTTATTCTCCAGAACGTGGAAAATTTGCCACGATATTCGATGATATAACAGCGAGGAAACAGGCCGAGGAAGCCCTCCGCGAGAGCGAGGCTTTTCTCTCCAATATCCTCGATAATATTCCCACGATGGTCTTTGTGAAAAACGCGGATGACTTGCGGTACATCAAGATCAATAAAGGCGCTGAAGAACTGCTCGGGTATTCCAGGGATGAGATGGTAGGGAAAAATGATGCCGATCTTTTCCCGGAAGAGGAAGCGTCACATTTCCGGATGTTTGACCGGGAAGTACTCGAACATAAATCCCTGGTGGATATCCCGGAAGAGAAAGTCGCGACCAGGAACAAGGGAGAACGGGTTGTCCACACCAGGAAAATTCCCATCTGTGACACGGATGGAAAGGCCCGGTATTTAATCGGGATATCTGAAGATATCACCGGTACTATCGAAGCCCGTGAAAGACTCGCTGAAAACGAGGAAAAATTCCGGATGATTTTTGACAATGCCAATGATTCCGTGTATATGGTTGAAGTCACCCCCGCAGGAATGCCTGGAAAATTCCTTGATGTGAATGCCGTGTTCTGTTCAGTCCTTGGGTTTTCAAGGGAGGAGCTGCTCAAAAAAAATATTCTTGAGATCAATTCCCCTGAATCGAAAGACAGGGCAATCGCCAATATGACCGCCCTCTTCACCACGGGTTCCCATACATATGAAACCGGCCATACCAGGAAAGATGGCACGGTAATCCCTGTTGAAGTCAATGCCCACCTCTACAAAATGAAGGGAAACAACGTAATTATCTCCGTGGCCCGAGATATTTCACAGAGGAAGAAAGAAGAACATGCGCTCCGTCTTGCAAACCAGAAACTCCAGCTGATGAATATCGTCGCATGGCACGATATCCAGAACAAGATTACCGGCCTCCGGGGATATGTTGAGCTCAGTAAGAACCTGATCAGCAACGAAAAGGCCAGGGAATTCATCGCACGGGAAGAGGAGGTACTCCGGGTTATTCACGAGCACCTCCAGCATACGAGAGATTACCAGGAAATGGGCAAGCAGCCGCTGCAATGGGTAAACATCCCGGCAACCCTGCGCAGGGTGAGTTCAATGGTTGATAAGGGAAAGCTTTCGGTTTCGTGGGA
>Ga0209668_10000348_pt1 | contig 19013 bp, 18 predicted proteins | sample FrelakmetPLP11PL_FD_187150 | JGI IMG/M metagenome (GOLD analysis project Ga0209668, IMG submission 187150) | Freshwater lake sediment microbial communities from the University of Notre Dame, USA, for methane emissions studies - PLP11 PL (SPAdes)... | ecosystem: Environmental > Aquatic >... | reverse complement strand
GATGTTTTTCTCATTACTGGCCGCTATTATAAAAAAGAATTCCTTCCGAAAGGATTGAAAAAAATCTTTAATCTGGATTTGTTTCACCCCTTCGCTCGTAACATTGACCTTGAAAATGAAATTAATACGATTGCCTCCATAATATCTAATAATCAAATAGATTTAGTCCTTGTCCATCCTGATCTATCGATACCTTCGGCAACCTTAGCCGCTAAAAAATGCAACGTACGTTGTGGAATAGTATTGCATGGCGCTTTAAATTTAGATCAATTTTATGGTTGGACACACCGATTATTGATGCAAATCTCACTCAATATTGCTGATTTTATAGAATTTGTGTCTGAAGAGGTATTAGAATTAACTAAATCTTTTATTTATCATAATCGTTACTTTATCGAAAGAAATAAAATATGTTATTCCACCTTCACAGAAAACCTATCCAATAAGGATCCCTATTCAATAGCGATTGTTTCTAGATTAGCTATCGATAAATACGATTCAATAACCAACTTATTAAAAATAATGAGCGGTTCTAAATTTAAAATCGCTATATTTGGAGAGGGACCTTGCAAATCTAAGTTAAAAAAATTTATTAAAAGAGAAAATTTAGATAACGTTCAATTAAAGGGGGTTTCCACCTCTATACCTCATGCTGTAAAAGATTTTTTTTTCATAGCCGGTGTCGATCGAGTCGTTTTAGAGGGCCTCAGTCAAAACAAACCTACTATTTTAGCTGGTTATGATGGCGTAAAAGGTCTTATTGATATCCCTCTTTTCAATAAAGCGTCTTTTTCTAATTATGGCGGGAAAGGAGGTATAGATAATATAGAAAAAAATAAATTTTTAACACAACTAGAATCTTGTATTAAACAACCTGAACCTTATCAACTCAGAAAAGAATTAATGCCTAAAATAGCATTGAATAATAATTTCCAACATTATCTCGATTCCCTATTTAATATTGAAGACTTTGTAGTTAACGATAATATTTCTTTTGTTAACGACATTATTGCTAAAATTTCTATCTGTTCTAGGAAAACAAATTATAGCCGCTGGATTAATGACGAAAAATTATTCTTTTCTATCCGTAACGTTCTCGATGATCCCTGCTATCAAAAAGAAAAAATTCCCTTTTATTTATCTTCTTTTCTTCATTATCCCATACAGAAGAATAATCAACAAAAAACTCAACGGTTTAAACGACTAAAGAATATAAGCGTATTTTTTTTCTACCAAGCTTATTTAAAGCTGCCTTTTAAATTACAAAATATCGCACGGAGTCTATTAAAAAATAAACTACATGCGATGAGAAATGTGTCTGGATATCGTTTACAAAATCAGTAACTGTCATGAAATTTTTAATGCTTACTGATAATTATCCCCCTGAAATGAATGCAAACGCTCGAATTTTCTCTGAACTCGCAGAAATATGGTCTGAACAAAATCATGATGTTTCTGTAATGACCTGTCATCCCAATTTTCCTAGAGGTAAAATCTTTAAAGGCTTTAAAAATAAATGGTATACAAAAGAGATTTTAAATAAAGTAACGCTTATTCGTGTAAAAACCTATATGTCTGCTAACTGTGGTGTCATTAAAAGAACTTTAGATTTTATTTCGTTTGCTTTATCTTCTTTCTTTTTTGGCTTATTCCAGCCTAAACCTGATGTAATTATTGGTGTTACACCACAATTTTTTTGCGCCCTTTCCGCTTGTTTACTATCCATTAGAAAAAAATCAGCTTTTGTAATGATCGTATGTGATCTTTGGCCAGATGCGGTTGTAGCCAGTGGACTGATTACAAAAAATTGGATTTACAAATTAATTAAAAAAATTGAATGTTGGATGTATCGCCGGGCAAACTCCATTATCATTTTATCTGAAAATTATAGGGATTATTTAAAAAATTTAGGAATACCTGATAATAAAATTGTAACCTCTATTTCAGGTGCAAGTAAAAAGTTTTACCCGCGAGAAAAAAATTCTATATTGCTGAACAAATATAATTTATCAGACAAATTTGTGATAGGTTATATTGGAACTTTTGGAATTTTTTATAATTACCAAGCTATTTTTGCTCTAGCTAAATCATTTAAGAAAAATGCTCATTCTCACATACATTTTCTCATGGTGGGAGATGGCCCAAAACGTAACGCATTAGAACAGCAAATTTTAAAGCAACGATTAAATAATATTAATATCTGTGGTCCCTTCGCAGGCGATCTCATTCCAGAATATTGGTCCTTGGTTGATTTAGCCATCATTCCACTTGCATCTAAAGAAATAAACAAAATGGTTTTGCCTTCAAAAATGATAGAAGCGATGTCTATGGGCATACCCCTATTACTGTATGGTCCTGATGGTGAAGCACGAAAATTTTTAACGCAATCTGACAGTGGTTGGCATCTTAATACTGGTGATACAGAAAACCTAAAAAAACTTATTTTAAACTTATCCACTAATAAGCAAACACTTCTCGATCAAGCGACTAAAGCTTTCAAATTTGCAAAAAATTTTAGTCGCGAAAAGCAAGCTGAAAAGTTACTCATTCATTTTAAATCATTAGTGAGTCGTTAAACTCAAAAAAATAATTAATCCTTTACAGTCTCTTGCATAGCAATTTGCCGTGTTATATCCAAGGCTTCTGTTAATTGCGCAACAGGAAATACCGTCATACCATTAATCACTTGCTTACTCATATTAGCCTTAGGAATAATCGCCGACTTAAAGCCGTGTTTAGCCGCATCGCGTAAACGTTCCTGACCATTAGGTACTGGACGAATCTCTCCAGATAAACCGACCTCGCCAAACACTAAACAATCTTCAGGAAACGGTTTATTGCGTAAACTCGATAATACCGCTAATAAAACCGGTAAATCCGCACTGGTTTCCAATAAACGTACGCCTCCCACCACATTAATAAAAACATCTTGATCATAGGTCATAATGCCTGCATGCCGATGTAATACCGCTAATAACATGCCTAAACGATTACTTTCTAAACCAACCGTTACCCGACGCGGATTACCTAAGTGACTACTATCAACCAAAGCCTGTACTTCAACCAATAAAGGACGACTACCCTGCCAAGTGGCTGTTACTAAACTACCCGAAACAGTTAAGCCGGATCGTGACAACAGCATCGCCGAAGGATTACTCACTTCACGCAGACCCTTTTCAGTCATGACAAATACACCCAATTCATTAACCGCACCAAAACGATTTTTAACCGAGCGTATCAAACGATGTCGGCTATCTGCTTCACCTTCAAAATACAAAACGGTATCGACCATATGTTCTAGAACTCGAGGGCCTGCAAGTGCACCATCTTTAGTCACATGTCCCACTAAAAACAAAGCAATACCCGTTTGCTTAGCCAAACGCGTTAATTGCATTGCACTTTCTCGAACTTGGCCTACTGCACCTGGTGCAGACTGAAGTAAATCGGTATGCATGGTTTGTATCGAATCAATGACTAAAACCTGAGGTTTCTCTTGTAAAGCATGAGATACAATGCTCTCGACTCGTGTTTCAGTTAGCAAACGAATTTTCTGTTGGGGCAACTCTAAACGCTGAGCACGTAAGGCCACTTGTTGCAGTGATTCTTCTCCAGTAATATAAAGTACTGAATGATGTTCGCTCAATTGACAAAGACTTTGTAATAATAGAGTAGATTTTCCGATACCTGGGTCGCCACCCATCAGTATCACCGAGCCTGGGACTATCCCTCCACCTAGCACCCTATCCAATTCTTTGATCCTTGAAGAAAATCGCTCTATTTCACTAAACTGTATATTCTTTAAATCAGTTATTTTAGCATCGGTCGCTGCATATCCATTCATACGTGGCAAAGCACGGGCTGAAAAAGATACATTTTCTTCTACTAAACTATTCCAAGCTAGGCATTCACTACATTGGCCAGACCATTGTAAAAACTGGCCACCGCAGGATTGACAACTATAGACCCGTTTCGGTTTAGACATGCTTTTCTTCCTGTAATAATTTCTGCACAGCGCTTAACAAATCTGGAAAAATCGGGATCTCATCAGCTAATTCTCGATTATTTAATAAGGTTTGTTCGCCATTACCCGTTAAAACCAAGATAGGATCGCAACCGACTTTTAATGCTGCTTTAATATCACGTAGAGAGTCGCCAATGGCTATAATGCCTCTTAAATCGAGTTGATAATAGTCAGCAATTTGTTCAAATAAACCGATGCCGGGTTTACGGCAACTACAATGGTCTTCAGGCAAATGTGGGCAGTAAAATACCTTATCCACCTTACCTCCCCACGCTTTTACGCTATCCAACATTTTTTGATGGATAAGGGCTAAATCTGCCCCGGTATAAAATCCGCGACCGACACCTGATTGATTCGTCGCCACGGCGATGGTGTAGCCTGCCTTAGTAAGCAAGCCAATGGCCTCTAAACTACCTGGAATTGGTAACCATTCTTCAGGAGTCTTGATATAGTCCTTAGATTCAAAATTAATCACGCCATCGCGATCCAAGATGATAAATGCAGGATTTTTAGCATTTTTAGCCATTTTTTCGCTTCCTTTTAAGTCTCTCTTAATATTAAAGGCCTATACTTTGCAGATATTTCCTGGCATTTAATCTTCAAATAATTTATGCAAACTGTTCCAATTGAGCAAAAATTAGTCATTATTCTAGAAATTGCTTTCTTGCTTAAGGGAAGAATCAACCAAATAATTAACTCTATATTTAAAAAAGAATCTCACACTAATTCTGATATCCTAAGGGAATTACAAAATTTACGCATCAACGAATTTATAGATTCAAGCAGAAAAGCACTCAGCGAGTTTAATGCGTCTACTTGTGAAAATTCCCCCTTAAGCATTCGCGTGAAAAGGATTATCGAAGAGTTTACTGAGATTAAAATCTTAATCAATCCTAGTTCTTCTATTCCTAAAAGAACATTTTTTTCTCACAGTGCTCCAGAAATCAATCTTCAAAGCTTACGAAAAAATTTAACAGCCATTAACGAAGTTTTTAATATGCTTTCTCAGGAAACATCCAATTTAGCAGCTGAACAATACATTAGACCTGAACCTGGCGCTTAAACGCTAGGATTTCTCCATCGCATAACGACTGATAACATTTTTCAAACAAGCTACATTATTAATAACATCCAATCCGAACTGACGTGTTTTCTGTAGGATCGGATTAGAGGTAGCAAATAGATATTTAATCCCATCCACACCGCCCATCATGAGACGATTATGAAAACGACGCTCTCGCTCATAACGACGTAAAGTAGGGTATGCACTTATCGATCGGTGTTTCTGTTTTGCTTCTATAATCACCTTTGCTAAACATTGCGCATCAGCCATGCCTAAATTAGCACCCTGGCCCGCTAAGGGATGAATGGTATGCGCTGCGTCTCCGATTAAAGCAATACCTGATTTTATATAATGCTCCGCTTCTTGGATTTTTAAGGGATAGCTCAAACGTGGACTGGTCGATATCACTTGGCCTAAACGTTGCTCGAAAACCCGCGTTAGTTCTTCACAGAAAGAAGCATCATCCATTGCTTCCAAGCGCCGTACCTCTTCAGGAGTATTCGACCAAACAATGGAGCTATGATGAGCATCCCTCAATGGCAAAAATGCCAATGGCCCATTAGGTAAAAAGATCTGTCTTGCTGTCTGTTTATGCGCTAATTCGGTCCGCACCGTTGCAATCAGTGCGCGCTGCGCATAATCGGTAGAATTAATTTGCATATTAGCGGATTGTCGAACTTTAGATTGGTCGCCATCTGCACCCACTAGCAAACGCGCGCTTATATTTACTCCAGACGCTAATGTGACTAATACTTGATTTTTTTCTATCTGCAAATCCATTAATGTATCTGAATCAAACCAAGTCAATTCACTATCGGTTTTTGCTTGCGTGTATAATGCTTGCTCTAAATCGGAATTCTTAACGATATAACCTAAGCAAACTTCACCCATATCAGCACTATCAAAAAAAAGATTAGCCGCTTGTTTGGATTCCCACACTTCCATACAACAGAATGGAGCATACTGTTTAGCATTGAGTCGCTGCCAAACATTAAGTTTTTCCAAAGTGCATTGCGAACCTAAGGTAATAGCAAGCACACGAAGATTGGAGGTGACACTTGATGCTTTTTTATGGCGAAAAGCATCCTTATTAATTACGGCAACTCTTAAGTCCTGATACTGCAAATGACAAGCCAATGTCAAGCCAACAATACCCGCACCCACAATAACGACGTCATAATCAGTGTGAATGTCTTCTTCTAAATTCATAATGAGGATAAATAATGGTAGTTAACATATTCCGGATACCAAAATTGACGGTCTATTTCTTGAGCTAAATCAACAGACTTTTTAATTTGCGCTAATCCTTCCTGGCGGGCTTGTGTTGCTACTGCCAACGCAATACAGCGACTAATAGCTTGTATGTCTTCAAAATTTGGCAATAATGCATTTTTCGCGTCGGAGTCTTTACTCGCAAAACTACTTAAAGCTTTGCATGCTTCCCAAAGCATGCCTTCACTCAAACGGGTAGCTTCTGCAATCAGAACACCCAAACCTATTCCCGGATAAATGAGTGCATTGTTACATTGCGCAATCGGGATTTTTTCGCCTTTAAAATCAATTTGACCAAAAGGGCTGCCAGTAGCAATCAATGCACGCCCCTCTGTCCAATTTAATAAATCATCCGGTGTTGCTTCTGATTTTTCTGTAGGATTGGATAAAGGAAAAATAATCGGATATTTAACCTGTGCTGCCATGGTTTTAACAATCGCTTCAGTGAAAATTCCGCCTTGACCCGAACAACCAATTAACACAGTAGGTTTAAATTTTTGTATCACATCATACAACTGTAATGTAGTCCCTGCCTCGCCCGTCAAACGTTGTGCATAAGGTTTTTGAAATTCCGTCAGATTTAACATAGCATCATGTATCAAGCCGTGTCTGCCTACCAAATAAAATCGCGATAGCGCTTCTTCTTTAGATAAACCTTCTCGCATCATACCTGCACAGAGTTGATCAGCAATCCCTGTGCCAGCGGTTCCAGCTCCCACAATAACAACACGCTGTTCAATTAATGGAATTTTGGTACGATGGATAGCGGCTAAAAGTGCAACCAAAGTCACGGCGCCGGTTCCTTGCATATCATCATTAAACGTGCACATTTGATTATGGTAGCGCTCCAAATTACGCCGTGCATTTTCACGACCAAAATCTTCCCAATGCAAATAAGCTTTGGATAATTTTCTTCGTATGCTTGAGACAACGCTTTCTATCATATCATCATATTTTTGACCCACTAAACGCGGATGACGCCAGCCTAAATACATAGGATCATTTAACAATTGTTCATTGTTAGTTCCGACATCGATTTGAATAGGTAATAAACGATTGGGATTAATACCCGCACACAAAACATAAACCATCAATTTTACAATACAGATATCCATTCCACCGATCCCTTGATCGCCAATACCTAATACACCCCCGCCATCGGTCATGACGATAATATCTACTTCAGGATTCAAACGATTTTCAAGGATTTCATCAATATGATCTCTATCTGGATAAGCGATGTATAAACCTCGTGGTTGTTGAAATTTCTGGCTAAATTGTTCCACTGCTTTTCCAACAGTAGGTGTATAGAGAATAGGTAACATTTCAGTTAAGTGCTGACTCACTAATTTATAAAACAATACCTCATTGCTATCATGCAAACTACGTAGATAAAGATGCTTTTCTAAATTATTTTCTTTTTTTAAAAATTGTTGGTAAACACGCTGCTCTTGTTGCTGCAAACTTTCAATACTATAGGGTAATTTCCCGCGTAACCTGAATTGTTGACGTTCCGATTCAGTAAATGCAGTACCTTTATTTAATTTAGCCGTAGTCAGTAAATCAGAGCCTAGGGCATTAGTTTCCAGGTAAAGAACCTTAGCATTTTTATCGGTGATGGATCTAAATTTAGGCATACTAATATTCTTCTTGTTGTAAAGTTAAGCCGCGAATCAAGCGGGGAAGTCGGCCATGAATCCCCATTAAGCGACGCGATAAATTTCTTTTGCAGGGTGAGAGTAAATCCATTGCTAATAGACCATTATTGTAAATGAAAGTCAACGGCCCGCGCGTTTGCAATCGTGTCAATTGTTCAGTAAATCCAATAATTTGTCGCTGTGTTACCAAGCGTGTCTTGATGTATGATTGAGCCAGACTTGCATCGGCGAGATCTTTACGTTGTTCCAAAGCTTTCCCAATCAAATCCACACATTCTGCCATATCTTGCAAACCTAAATTTAAACCTTGAGCGGCAATAGGCAATAAAGTATGTGCGGCATTCCCTAAGAGTATCAAACCAGCTTGCGCCTGGGTTTCGGAAATACAGCTTTTTAAAGTATAAATATGTGGCTTAGTACAGTGTAATAGCTCACCAAAACCATAAGAAAAATGTCCTTGTAAATTCTCCAAAAACTCAAATTCAGTTAGATTTTGCAGCGCTTCAATATCTTGTTGTTTTGACGTCCAGACTAAGCCTATTTTATTAGCGGGTAAAGGTAAACAAGCAATAATTCCTTGCTGAGTAAATCGCTGATAGGCGATATGTTGATGATGGCGACTAATATCAATCCATGACGTCAGTGCTGCTTCGGATGTTCGGATAATTTTCAAACCAATATTCAACAAACGGCGGACCGTAGAATGCGTACCATCTGCAGCAATAATTAAACGTGGATAAATAGTTTTTTTTTCATTTTTTTCATCATGAAGATAATTAAACACAAGCTGCCAAACATCGTCATGTTGGCTGATTGATTCACAGCAGGCAGGATTATAAAGATCTAAAGTTCCCTGTATAGTCTTGCTAGCGACGAGCTGAAGCAAAGCTTTGGTTAATTCATGTCCCAAACGCGCAGCAGGAATAACGGCACCTAATTGTGGAACACCCATCTCTTTAGCATTAATTCTCGATTGAGCGAAACAAGCTTGTTTCGAAATATGTACAGATTTAATTGGATTTGCATATACTTCTAAAGTAGACCAGACATTGAGTGTCTGAAAAATGCGTAGGCTGGCGAGATTCAAAGCGATAGGCTTGCTTTCTGAAGGTGAAGGAACATCGAGTGTTTTAAAAGGGGATTGTTCAATCAGCGCGATCCGCAATGGAAAGTTTGATAGCGCTAATGCCAAACTAGTTCCTACAATTCCGGCGCCGACGATGAGAATATCGTAATCTTGCTTCATGAGGATGTTCGTATTATGTTTTCAATATCAGCAAGATCTTTAGGTGTTTGTGATGTCAATACTTCACAGGCCTCCTGTGTCACTCGTACATCATCTTCAATACGTATGCCAATATTCCACCATTTTTTATCGATATCGGGTGCCGGAGTGATGTAAATACCCGGTTCTACAGTGAAAACCATATCCGGTTCTAAACTGCGCCATTTTTTTTCTACTTTATAACACCCTACATCGTGGACATCTAAACCTAACCAATGACTACATCCATGCATATAAAATTTTTGATAACTCTTTTGTTGAATCAGATCGCTAAGCGTACCTTTCAATAAACCTAAATCCACCAACCCTTGCGTTATAAGTTCCACGCAAGTTTTTTGTAACTGGTTCCATACAACACCTGGTTTTATTAACGCTAAAATGGCTTGCTGAGCTTTTGATACGATTTGATAAATAGCCTTTTGTTCTGGATTAAAACGACCATTAATAGGAAAAGTTCGCGTAATATCTGAAGCGTAGTTTTGATATTCACATCCCGCATCAATTAACACTAAGTCACCGGCTTTTAACTGTGCTTGATTATCCGTGTAATGTAAAATACAACTATTCGCCCCACTTGCAACAATATTGGGATAAGCCAAGGCTTGACTCCCTTGTCCATAAAATGCATACATTAATTCCGCTTCTAATTGATATTCATATAAACCAGGTCGACAAGCCCGCATCGCACGCAAATGCGCTTCACCAGAAATATGCGCCGCCTGACGTAAGCAATCTAATTCTATTGGGCTTTTTCTAAGCCGCATTTCATGTACACTATCAATTAGTTTCTTAGCGTATTCAGTCGGTTTTTTTTTAACCCGCGCCAATAACTTATTAATTCGTGCTAGTGTTTGGCTGTTAAGTTTTTCATTGTTAAGATGATAACAAACACGGGTATGAGCGATATATTCTGGCAACTTGGCTTCAAGTTGATCGATAGAATAAGCTTCATCCGCACCGTATTCTTTCCTAGCCCTTATTTGACCAATACGCTCTCCATTCCAAATAGCCGCAGCCTGATCCTCAGCACGATTAAATAAAATAAACTTACCTTTTTTATTATCGGGTATAAGTAAGCCAATCGCCTCTGGTTCAGGAAATGCGGTTAAATAGTAAAAATCGCTATTTTGACGATAGGGATAAAATACATCGCCATTACGTAGATACTCTGGTGCTGCGATTAAGACAATTAGCTCATCACTCTTAATATGGGATATTAATTGTTGGCGCCGATGCTGCAACTCAGAAAGCTTAAACATAGATAATTAGCAGTAGATGGCTCCTCTTAATGAAGATACATAGAGCCCGTACTTCCTTCTACTGAATAACGAATCAATTCTTCGTAAATCAAAGGGATGGCATGTGTAATAAACTCGATTGCTTCATCATAAGCCAATTTATCGAGTTCAGTCACTTCTAAATGGTTAATTTCAAGCTTTGCAATTTCGGCAATACAATACAAGGCTTCGTGTATCACATCTGGGGTCTCATCTTCAATAGAGCTTCCCCCTAAACCTAATCCGTATAAAAAACCCTCACACCACAAACTTAAGGCTTCAGCACGCTCTTCTAGCTCATGCTGTTCATCAGGTAACAACAATTGAAAAGTTTGTAACCCACTTAATTGACGACAAGCCGCATCATACAAGCCAACAACAGCACCTTGGGATCCCAACATAAAAGGTCTAGTCCCGAGACGCTTTAGTAAAATGTCTATCAAAAAACCGCCATTAAGCTTTGGACCTACACAAACAAAACCACATAACATCCCATGTATTTCTGCAGGTGAAGTAGCCACTTCTGCTTGGGTCAATAAATGGTAAAAATCATCGAAAGCGGGAGATTTAGTCTGAGTTTGCATGAGCGTACTCTATAAGGAAAGTGGGTCTTAGATATTTTACCATTCTAAGCTAGGTTAATACAGTGAAGCAGATAGACTCCAAAATAGATTATACTAGTCGAGTATCTGGCTCAGTCGATAGTTTTTCGATCGATACTTTCATAAAGTCAGGGATAGTTGCTTTATTTACGGTGTGCAAGCTTGCAATCTAGCAAGAAGCCTAAAGTAAATATCATAATCCCACCTGCATCCCAGGATCAGGAAACGTAACTGAGTCAGATATTCTTTTAGAGTTTGAAAATTATGAATACTCGCCAATCATCTCGTAAGAAATTACAACAACTACGAACCAAAATTACTTTAAGCGAACAAAAAATTGCTTCTGCTATCATTACTGAACAGTTAAGCCATCAACCGATATTTTTACGAAGCCAAACGATTGCTAGCTATCAAGCTATTCAACACGAAATAAATCCATCCGCACTTATTTACAAAGCCTGGCAAATTAACAAGAATTGTTATCTGCCTGTTTTACAAGGACAAAAATTATTATTTTGTGCTTATCAAGCGGATACATTGTTAAAAAAAAATCATTTGAATATTCCAGAACCTCCTCTAGCTTTGGATACATGCATTTCGCCAGGAGACATTGATTTAGTATTAGTTCCTCTTGTAGGCTTCACAGAAAGAGGACAACGTTTAGGAATGGGTGGTGGTTTTTATGATCGCAGTTTTGCTTTTTTATTAAATTCGCCTAGACCTGCACGCCCTTTTTTACTCGGTCTAGCCTATGAATGGCAAAAATTAGCAGCTCTTACAGAAAAAAACTGGGATGTCCCTTTAAATGCAGTAATAACTGAAAAACAAATTTACTATGCTTACTAAATAACCTCACAGCAATTGGATTTTTGATAAGGGCTGCGCAGTAAATAGGATACATCCAATCTACATGAGGATTGCGAATTAAATGGCCACTTATTCAAGTGCGAAAAGTACATTAATGACTGATAACTTGCCATATACCTTGGTTATCCCGACAAGCTGTGTAATTGAAAGAAGGATGCTCGAAGAAACCACGAACTAATGTAATCTCATAATCTCTGCAGCCTTGTCCTTCGGGATTAACGAAAATTTCTTTACTGTTAAATGCAAGGCGAGCACCGGTAGCGTCGCTAGTCCAACTGATAAATTCTTTAGCTTCTGCAGTTGACACTAAATTTTTCAGCTTATTATGATCGGCATTTCCCATAAAACGAGCAATAGAAGGATCAATAAAAATATCCCTACTATTATCTAGCTGCGGCTCTAGTTGTGATCGAGGTGCTTGTACTTGATGGCTGGCACACGCTGTTAAATTTAAAATAAGCATCCAAATGAATAAATATTTAAGCATTTTTTTTTGCATCATTTATTTCCTCAATGCGTGTACGGACTAACTGTCCTCGATTAATGCCACATAATAATTCGAAACGAAAGGATGATGTACTTTCTGCTATTTGTTCTAAAGGAAGACCTGTTCCCCATAGCACAACAGGGTCGCCTATCTTAGCATCCGGTTGATTCGACAAATTGACTGTCAGCATATCCATAGAAACTTGTCCTATCAATTCACTGAGTTTATCGTTTACCAAAATAGGTGTACCACTTTCAGCCCGATGTGGATAACCATCTCCATATCCTATTGCCACAATTCCAACACGCAATGGCTTAGGCGCTATCCATGCTCCTCCATATCCTACTCTATCACCTGATTGCAATTGATGAATAGAAATAATTTCAGATTTTAAAGTCATAACCGGTTTTAGTGAGTGTTGTGCACCCGAAGAGTCTGAAAAAGGTGAAACGCCGTATAACATTAATCCTGGACGCACCCAATCGGCATGAATTCTAGGAAAAGCCAAAATCGCGGCTGAATTAGCTAAGCTGGTGGGGAATTTATATGCTTTAATAGTCTGTTCAAATAGTTTTATTTGATACTTAGTCGTTGTATCATCCAATTTATCCGCGCTAGCAAAGTGTGTCATCACACACACGATATTCAGCCAAGGACAACGATCTAATTTTTGCAGAACAGCTGAAAAATCATTCGGCAATAAACCTAAACGATTCATTCCAGTATTTATTTTCAACCATATATTAATAGTATGCGGTAATGGGTGTTCGGTTAACAAACTTAATTGGTTGCGATCGTGAATAACTGTATCAAGTTCATAATTAGATAATAATGGAATCTCATCCTTAGAAAACAAACCTTCCATTAACACTATTCGTTGTTTTAATCCGGCTCGACGTAAGTACAGTGCTTCTTCAGAACAGGAAACACCGAAACCCTCGACATCAGCTAATGCCTTAGCGATAGAAAGTAAACCGTGCCCATAGGCATTTGCCTTAACCATGGCCAATATTTTGGATTGTGGAGCAATAGCGCGTATTCGTTTAACATTATGATGAAGCGCAGCTAAATCAAGTTCTACAGTAAACGGTCTGCTCATGCATAATTCTCAGCATGATAACGTTGCGCTGCAAAATTTTCAAAACGCGTATATTTTCCTAAAAAAGTCAATCTTACTTTTCCGGTAGGTCCATTACGTTGTTTGGCAATAATAATTTCTGCACTTCCTTTATCCGGACTGCCTTCATTGTAAACTTCATCACGATAAATAAAAATAATCAAATCTGCATCTTGTTCAATCGCACCTGAATCCCGTAAATCAGACATCACTGGTCTTTTATCAGCACGTTGTTCTAAACTACGGTTTAATTGTGACAATGCAATGATAGGGACATCCAGTTCTTTAGCTAAAGCTTTTAATCCGCGCGAAATTTCAGATATTTCTGTCGTTCGATTTTCCTTAGAACCGGGTACTTGCATCAATTGTATGTAATCAATAACAATGAGACCTAACGTACCTTGCTCTTTTGCTACTCGACGTGCACGCGCACGTACTTCTCCAGGACTTAATGCCGGCGTATCGTCAATAAACATTTTTGCTTCTGATAACATGCTAACTGCTGAAGTAACCCGAGGCCAATCTTCGTCACTTAATTTCCCAGTCCGAATTTTATGCTGATCAATTCGTCCTAATGATGACATCATACGCATCGCTAACGCTTGACCTGGCATTTCCATACTAAAAATCAACACGGGTTTGCTACCTTGTATTGCAGCATGTTCTGCAATATTCATAGCGAATGTAGTTTTCCCCATGGAGGGTCGGCCTGCGACTATTACCAGATCAGCCGGTTGCAAACCGGATGTCATTTCATCTAAATCCTTATAAGCAGTCGAAAGTCCGGTAATAACTTGATCGGAATGAAACAAGATATCGATTCTATCAACAGCTTTTGCCAAAAAGTCGCTAATTCTAAGTGGTCCACTACCACGCGCGCCTTGATCAGAAATCTGAAATACTTTTCGCTCAGCCTCATCTACCAGTTCAGTAATCGAACGGCCTTCGGGCATGAAAGCATTTTCAGTGATTTCAGAGGCAATCGCTATCAATTGGCGTAAAACAGAACGTTCTCGTACGATATCAGCGTAAGCAACAATATTGGCAGCACTCGGTGTATTACGCACCAACTCAAATAAATAAAGATCCCCGCCGATTTCTATTAATTCATTCGTACTTTTTAAAGCATCGGTGAGCGTGATAACATCAAAGGGTTTAGCATGATTAGCAAAACTGACAATAGTACGAAATAAGATACGATGTGATAAAAGATAAAAATCTTTTTCTTTTAATTTATCTGCAACCCTATCCCATGCTTGATTATCCAGCATTAAACCACCCAAAACCGATTGCTCAGCTTCAAGTGAGTGTGGAGGTAACTTAAGGTGATCGGTTTTTTGCATAGCAAGAATTGCCTAAACCATAAACTAACAAGAAATTTTCAGTGTTAGTTTATATTAAATCTTTTAACAGAAATCATTAAAATGCCTATATTTATTCTTATAAAGAATAGGGCTTTTAACTCAAAATACAACATCCTTGTTATATTAGCCAGCTGCAATCAAAATGAATATCATTCTTCTGCAACAATATTTACTTTCAGCATAGCAATAACATCACTGTGTAATTGCACAGAGACTTCATGTTCGCCCAATTGGCGTAAAGGGCCATTAGGTAATCGAATTTCACTCTTTTCAAGTGTGACGCCTGCAGCACTTGCTGATCGAACTAATTCAGAAACACCAATGGAGCCATACAAACGACCTTCTTCGGCTGACTTAACAGGGATGGTTAATACTAAATCATTGATTGCTGCTGCGCGTGTTTCTGCGATTTGTAATTTTTCTTGCGCAATTTTCTCTAATTCTGCACGCTTCATTTCGAATTCAGCGATAGTTTCCTTATTGGCAGGTACTGCTTTAGCGTGCGGGATTAGATAGTTTCGCGCATAACCACTTCGTACTGTAACCTGCTGCCCTAAATCACCTAAAGAATGTATTTTTTCTAATAAAATTACTTGTGCCATGAAAAATAAACCTCAAAATTCAATTCACTTGTTAACATCTATTTAAGCCCTCAACGTATCACACACCCTAAAACTAAGCTTAAACTTTTTATGCTGTTTCTGCCTAATGATTAAGCATTTCTTTTTAATCGATAGCGCAAATTAAACACGCTATCCATGACTGCAAATAGTATCAGTGCAGCAGCCACATAAGGAAAAAAAACTGCTAATAATACATAAAATAGAAAAATCCATTTATTAGCCACGTTTCTTAAATCCGCCACCGCATGGAAAACACTTAACCCCGCCAATGCAAAAATTAGTCCTAGCATAGGCAAAGCATCCTGCGCCAACACTATGCCTAGGAAACTCAATACGCCTACGACTAGAAGAATCAATACTTCCCATAGATTAAGTCGAACGCTTTTTAATTCAGGGCGAAGTTGACCCGGATTGTATAGCATTGACTGGAACCCTCGTGCAAGTATTAAATTAATAAGTACTGACAAGGAAATAAACGCTACCTGAAAACCCGTAGCAAACTTGGCAAAAAATTGTAAATGTGTGGTATTAACCGCTACATTAAATTGATTTTTAAGCAATAAAGCATAATGATTAAACTGATTTACCCATACCTCAATGATATTGGGTATCCATAAATGCACCAAAAATACCGCCAATAAACCTAACAACAAACTTGTTGTTAATACCGCTTTCCAACTCTGCGTTTGGCGCAACACTAAAGCTAATACATAAGTAAATAAGCTGCCGCCAATAATTCCATACAAAATAATTAAACGATTACCCAAACTAGCGACAACTACCGCCGGTAAAATAATCCACAATAATACGATAGCCCCTTCTTTAGCGCCTTTACGCAAAGTAACCAAAGAAACAATGACATTACTGACCCAACCAAATAAAGGAAGAATAGTAAATAATAACCCTACTATGACTGCCTGGCGGCGTCCACGCATGACATAGCTTGCAAAACGATACAGTATACCTGCATTTGAATTTTTGTTGTCTATGTTGTCGCTCAACTCGCAATCCTCATGGTGGTTCTATAAACGAAGCCTGCTTCATTTTCTTGGTACTTGCCAAAAACACTATGCCAGGTGAGATAAATATTCTCACCACTTTAGTCTATCTCAAAACCCATTAGCCCATGTTTTGATGTTTATCACAATAAGGGAGTAAACCTAAAAAACGTGCACGTTTAATTGCTTGCGTTATCAAGCGCTGAACAGAGGCTGAGGTTCCTGTCGTACGACTGGGAACTATTTTAGCTGTCTCCGTCAGATGATTTTTTAAAAGAGGGATATCTTTATAATCAACCTCTGTACCTTCGGCAGAAATTCGGCAGTGTTTACGGCGTCTATTTTGATAATTGTTCATAATCTACTCATCTAATAATTAAAAAGCTTAGGTGACAAAGGGATCAATTACACTGATCGTCCTTCAACTTCAGTTTCTCTGGAATATTCTCGCCTATTCTCTTGGCTTTGCATTTCTTTCGCTTTTGCTAAAGGAGACATTTCAGTAATTGCCCTATCTACTTTTATAATAAGCTGACGTAACACAGCATCATTAAAGCGAAAATTATCGCTGAGCTCAGCTATAGCTTCTTTCCCACACTGAATATTCATTAGAATATAATGCGCCTTAAGAAGCTTATTAATAGGATAAGAAAGCTGTCTACGGCCCCAATCTTCCAGACGGTGAACCTGTCCACCGCTATTTTTAACGATGCTCGTATAACGCTGAACCATAGCAGAAACCTGATCACTTTGATCAGGATGAATTAAAAGCACGATTTCATAATGGCGCATAACATACCTCTTGGTTAAAAGCCCCCAGCTAACGTGGTAGAGCGAGTATACTTAAGGAACTACCCTTAAAAGCGGGCCCATTATACGGGCGGACCTCACAAGATGCAATAAATCCCTGCTGCTTGACAGGTCTTTCCACGCCGCCTAGCATTCGGCTTTAAATAAATCATTATCTCTATCAACCTATGGATTTAGCGCCCATTACATCCCTGGTTAAGGACGATCTTAACCAGGTCGATGCCCTAATCAATCGCTGCCTTTATTCTGAAATCCCATTGATTCCAGAATTGGCAAAGCACCTTATTGATAGTGGCGGAAAGCGTTTACGCCCTTTAATTGCTCTACTCAGTGCAAAAGTCTTTGGCTACATGGGCGAAGGGCACATTCAACTAGCCGCTAGTTTAGAGCTTATTCACACTGCCACCTTATTACATGATGATGTCATTGATGAATCTAAGCTACGACGCGGTAAAAAAACAGCTAATAGTTTATGGGGTAATTCAGCCAGCGTTCTAGTCGGCGATTTTCTTTACTCACGCGCCTTTCAATTAATCAGCCAAATTAACAATTCGCATGTCCTCACTTCGCTGGCTGATGCCACCAACATATTAGCTCAAGCAGAAATTTTACAATTACTCAGTTGTCATAATGCCAATGTTGATGAAGAATATTGTTTAAAGATTATCCAAGGTAAAACAGGCATACTGTTTTCTATCGCTGCAGAGCAACCTGCTATTTTAACTAAACGCTCCGAAACCGAAATTTCAGCGATGGCCAATTACGGAAAACATCTAGGTATTGCCTTCCAATTGATTGATGACCTACTCGATTATTCTGGAGCCAGCGCACAACTTGGCAAAAGCTTAGGTGATGATCTGGCTGAAGGTAAACCGACATTACCCTTGATCTATGCTTTACAGCATGCGAATGCTAAGCAAGCGCAGCTTATACGAGCGTCACTGACACAAGACAGTCCAAAAAATTTAACGGCTATTATAGACATCATGCGATCGACACATGCCATCGATTATACGCGTAATCTCGCCGAGCATAATATTCAACAAGCCTTGAAACACTTAACTATCATTCCTGACTCTGACTACCGTCAAGCACTATCACAATTGGCAAAATTTGCTAGTGCACGCACTTATTAATTTGTTACAAACAATAATTTCTTATTATTAATTTATTTCGTTATTTTTCAATTTCCCTATGAATCAAATCACTATTTTAAGATTTACTTAATAAGTATTTATTAATATTTCAAAAAAAACTTTAAAGATTTATATAATTTTAGCTCTTTAAAAAAAGATAAAATGATAACAGCAACTGATATGTACGCTAGTTATTAATTTTCTAATTTTAAAACAAATCGATATCTAGCTGAGCAAAGCTAAAACTGTTAGAATTCTTGACATTCTTTAACTTAGTTTGCGCAGTACGGGGTGTAGCTCAGCTTGGTAGAGCACTAACTTCGGGAGTTAGGGGCCGGAGGTTCGAATCCTCTCATCCCGACCAATATTTTTAATAAAAAACTCCGTTATTTTTACTTTACTTAACTAACTCTCATCACACTACTTAATCCAT
>Ga0209668_10000347_pt1 | contig 19061 bp, 20 predicted proteins | sample FrelakmetPLP11PL_FD_187150 | JGI IMG/M metagenome (GOLD analysis project Ga0209668, IMG submission 187150) | Freshwater lake sediment microbial communities from the University of Notre Dame, USA, for methane emissions studies - PLP11 PL (SPAdes)... | ecosystem: Environmental > Aquatic >... | reverse complement strand
TCTCCATATTTTTTCGGTGCGAAGCCGTGTAATTCCTTTTCCAATAAATCGATTTTTTCGAGAAACATCATGTTTGCTTGCGATACTTATTCTTCAACCGACAATTTGTTTCACGCACTCAATTTTATTTTCGATAACAATGTCGACGGTGACATTGTTATCGTTATCCAGATGTTAACTCATTCCTAGCTGCTACTCGTCATCACTGCTGTCATCATCGTCGGAATCCTCGCTGCTATTCGTCATCACTGCTGTCATCATCGTCGGAATCCTCGCTGCTATCATCATCTTCGGAATATTCTAATCCCAAATTCTACCTATCATCGTCGGCAATTAGTTCTTCAGCATCAAATTCATCTTCGTCAAATAAGTAATAATGCCACGAATAATCATCTCTTATAGTGAATTCCAATACAAAATCGTCTGGTTGTTGGCCACACGGATCACTTTTCTTTGACGTTTCAACGCTGCATGACACGCATTTTTTAAGGGGTTTCAAATTAAAATTTTTCTTATTATAAGTTTCCAAATTTTTACATCTGGTACACCAAAATCCTAACAAATAATTTTGATCTTCTGGTTCTTCTTTCATCCAAACTTTGCAAAAAGTGGAGGCGTTGAAATGTTTAGAACAGCAAATGGAAATTTCCCGTTCCCTTGTTTGACCTTCAAGGTAGTTACCCCAATTTTTCTGTTCCATATAAATTCGACGAATGAGTTTCAAATCGCGTTCCACATTGGGAGGTTTAGGTTTCCAAATTCCAATGTCACGACACGACGTGCACACAAAATCTTCCAATTCAACATAACCATGTTGACGGCATAGATATTGCCAGCGGAACCAAGAATCTCCGTATTTTTTCGGCGCGAAGCCGTGAAATTCCTTTTCCAACAAATCGATTTTTTCGAGAAACATGATGTTTCACAGAATGCTTGTGATACTTATTCTTCAACCGACAAATTGTTTCAGGGACTCAATTTTCGGTTTACGTCCTCGTTTCTTGGGAACTTGTATCGGACACACTCCGTTCTTACACTCGACCGGCTTGACCTGCTCGCTAACGACCTGCTCGCTAACGACCTGCTCGCTAACGATCGTTTCAATCTTATGCTCCAACTCTTTTTGAATGGCGCTCATTTCTAGTTCGATTCGCTCTTGCTTGGCTTCGTCTTGTGCGCCAAAATGATCTTCGATCGGTGATTGGATACCCGCGGCGTCGTCGATAAACGTGAAATCGCTTACAGTCGGCAAATCGCCACCCATGGCATATGCTTCTAGACCGACCAGTTTCTTTTGGATACTTTTGGATTCCTCAAGTAAATTGGTTAATTCGATCGATGTCGCGTTCATCGACTCGTCTTCCAATTCGACTATTTTAGGCTCGGATTCATTCATTTCTTTCAGCTGTTGCGCCAAAGAGAAATCACTTGCATCCATCTCATTTAAAAAATTGCTCTTCTTTTTTAAAAGATTTGGACCAATAAAAGCTATAAGTGGTGTGAGAGCGGTTGTGGCTAGATTCAAAAGCTGAGGCTTGTCGTCCGAGGGCGCGTCAGAGTTAAGCACGTCGTCCGCATTGGCCCCGTCTGCGTTCACGTCCATCTCGAAATCCATCGGTGATTCCCGCAACACCGGTTGTCGAGCAACGGCTTCTGGAGCAACAGCTCGTCCAAGCGGCTGCCGTTGGGCTCTTTGCATAGCTAGCAAACGTCGCTGACACATCTGATATTTGCGAGTCGCTTCGTCACTTTTCCTTTTTAGGTAGATCGCCAGTAGCACGACCGTCACACTTACGATTACCAATATTTTGTTCATTTATATTTAGAGACGAGTCTTAAAACTTGTGTATTAAGAGATTAAAACTTATACTAAATGGAAGTTATTTGCCAAGCCGTTTGTGAAAAAAAGGGTCTCTTTTTCAAGAACCTCTTTGATCTGTTTATGCAAATTACACCGTTGAACGATCGAAACCCGTGTATTCGTCAAGTCTGTTTCAAAATAAGTCCTTTTGGTTTCGAAATTTACACTTGTTTTGAAAATTATGTCTACGTCATCGCTCGCATCTGTCACAACTTTTTTTCCGATTTCCAACGCAATTGTAAAGAAATCTCGTTCGGTGTCAGTCTAGAACATCTCAAGAACATCTTTAAAAATTCTAAACGTAACGATAACATCATTTTCAAAATAGAAGGTATCAATGGCGAGGTTATGTCTATGAACATTGAGACTGTGAAATTTGACTCGAACGTCATTTTTCGAAACGATATCAAAGTCATCCTAGTTCAAAATGAACTGCTAGACTACGCAGAGCGCATTTCCGACGGGATCGAAATCAATCAACAAGAATATCTGTCTATTTGTCGCAGTATTTTGTCTCAGTCCAATAATATCGACATTTCCCGTCAAGACAACAATCTACAGTTTGTATTCAATCTCAACGAAATGTCTTGTTCCAACATCATCATAGGCAACGCTGTCGATCAGCCCCAAATCCAACAGAAATTTAACGCGCATTGCTTCAAAAATACTCACAAACTGACTAATTTTGGAAATCCAGTTCGTCTCTACTTGAACAACTATCATCCAATGGTCTTAGAGAGCAAAACCAATAGTTTCAGTATTCGTATATGGATGAAATCCAATGAGCAGATTAAGGGAGAATAAATGAAAAAAGGAATTATTATTATTATGTTAATTATAGTAACATTACTCATAGTATTCCTTGTAATGCGACCCACAGAGCCGGCAAGCACGCCCACGCCCAATCCATCACCCGATCCAACACCAACTCCCGGTCCAACTCCAGCACCTTCTCCTGCTCCAGCTCCCGGTCCAACGCCAGCTCCAGGTCCTGCCCCAACACCAGCACCTTCTCCTGATCCAACACCTGCCCCAACACCCGCCCCAACGCCAGCACCGTCTCCTGCCCCAACGCCTCCACCGCCACCGCCACCGCCATTAATCGACACGACCGACTATCCTGATGACATTACACCTAAACTTATGGCTACAAAAGATACATCAGGTGTGTTGGCTGTACCTAATCTAGAGAAACCTCAAGAAGGTTTGAATTTCAGAACAATCGGCACAGGGTTAGCCGTACCAGTAACCAAGCAAACCGATATTTATCCTTTAGTCAAACAAAAAGCCGATCTCTTGACACTTTCATTAGACTACACTGACCAACCTAAAACAGCGAACGTCATTCGCACCATTGGCACGTTCAAGTTGTACGAAAGGGAAGGGCCTCCTGAATTCTTCAACACGAGTCACTTGGAAGTGCTGCCCATTTTCCCAGCCTATGTTAAATACAATTACACCACTTTTTTCGGCAACTGGTTTGATGTTTGCACTGGTACTGGCTTTTTCATGCCCGTAGGCATCACATTAATGGCGTACAATGGCGTGCACTTGTTGAACATGCTAGGACTGAAAGAAGACAAAATTTTCTTGTACGGAAGCACCGAATTCAAAAAACAAGTCGTCAACGCGGCTGGTGTCGTGCCCTTGCTTAGCATGTCATTCCAACAATACAGTGACGGCAAATACAATTATTTCAACAATGAAACCACACCCATGAAATACGTCAGTTGGATGGCCCTTCAGAAAGGTTACAAAACCATCCAAATGTCCAACGAGTGGGATGGTAAGAATCGACGTCGATACTTCGTCGACTTGCTCGATCCCAATATTTCCAATCGTAACCTGACCAGACGCAATCCGTTTGCTATACAAGCCAACCCCAAAAGCAGACATTGGTATCATTACTTGTATTGCGTCGCCAAGGGTGTCGAGGAGAAATACATTGTAGATATCGGATCTAATCGATCTTTCTACGAAATGGTACCATTTCAACGAGAGTGTCGTCTAGCGGGTGGAATGATCAATATTTACAACAAGTATCTTCAATGTTTGAAGATTGTCAAGTTTGGAATGAAGCCAGAAATCTTGCAAACAGAAACCACAGTAGATTACACCAAGTACCCTCAATCGACAGAGCTCGAAAAATTACAGAGTTACTTCACAATTGTGTATGGCGATGCCGAAATGTGGAAAACCCAAACGCTGGACCAATTGCGTCAGAGGTGGAATGTGGGTGAAGTATGTTACAACGATCTCTACAATGGTCTAAAAATGACCAACTTGTTTCCGGGTGATAATTCCAAAGCTCGATTCCAATCGTATCACTATACTTTTGACAACACCAACAGCACTGTAACAGCCAATCCCACTATCAGAGCTTTTCTTTACAAAAGTAAACCGGCTGAACAGCTAAAGTACATTGAAGTGTTTCGCAACGGGACGAGGTCTAGCACGGTGGAAGACAATGTTAATTTTGCTGGGACGTACTATTACGCGTGCCGAGGAAGCGGATTTTTCTTGCCAGTCGAAGGTCCCTTGTTCTATTCGTTGATCAAGAACGATTTGCTTGCAGCTAAAGGTGTGCCTCTGGTGACAGAAGTAACTTGGGAACAAGACAAACCTATAAGTTCAACAGCTATTTCAAACGGCGTAGAGGTTTTTTCATGCACAGCTTTCATGGGTTACAGCGGGGAAATCATCCACAGTGTTGACGTCATCACAAGCTTGAGCCAAGTAATCAGAATGAGTCCTTTTGATAAGCGAGTCAGTCAAGTATGCGAACAAGTTTTTCAAGATCCATATGTAAAAGCCGGAGTGACTGGTCCCGTTATCAAGAAACAATTCAATAATTTGACACCCTAAAAGTCTAGGTTAGCAACATTGATAATTTGGGTTTTGAGAACGGGATTTGATGGAGGTTTGTACAGTGTTTCAAACATGATATCGGCTCTATAAAATCGCACTCCATCCAGACGCAAAGCGTCCTTTTCCGTTTCACAAAACGCGTGACGCATAAGATCGAGTTTAAGTTTTGGAGCTAAATTAGACATTTCAGGATCAATGTGCTTGTTGCCACTCAGGCGTGAACCGCCGGTGAACATGCGAATAACATTTTGAATGTCGGTGAAGAACTCGAACGCCGGGAACTTGTTAAAGTCGTTGACATCAAAATCGTTAATACTGGGCTGTGGATCTCCCAATTTACTAAACACGTTGACAGTGGACGAGACATTATCCTTCCAATTCAATATCGCCGGTTTGACTAGTACGCCACGCGCACCTACAACGTGTTTGATTGTAAAAGGTTCAAAGTACACGCGACCATTAGCTTCGGTCACTACTCGTGCGTTTCGAGTGCCATACCATTTCGTTGCGTTGTTTGTTTTTGGACGCAGGTGTTGGGCTACTCCGAAATCACCCAAATGAACAAAGATGCCGCAATTTTTCACGTAATAGGTTTTAGAGTTCACATAATATTTGAAGTATCCTCCGGGCTTTATCATCGTGACAAACACATTATGATTTTTAATATCGTTGTGTACAATACCTAGTTTATGTAAACAATGCACTGCCAACAAGAGTTGGTACAACATGCTTCTTTGTTGGTCCTCGGTGTATGTTTCTACTTGTGTTACATCACCGTCGACGGCCTCCATAAACATTGTGTAGCATTTAGGTGATTTACAATCCGCACGGCCATCTCCAAAGAGACCAACAACGCGACAATTGTCGCAAAAGGCCAGCTCGTACGAGTGCAGAAAGTGAGGGCAACACTTGTCCAGTATCAATTGAGACATCAATTCCATGAAGGCAAACTCTTCGGGATACGTGTTTTTGGGAACGCGTTTGTGTTCCATTTTCAGTCGAGGATTTGGTCTATGCAAGCCCGTTGGCGGTGGAAGCGAGGCGAAATGTTTTTTGATAACACGCTCTTCGTTCCGTTCTAAATAGGCTTCCTTGATGACGAGAGGTTCATCGTGGAACAAGGCTCGATACACTTGACCAAACGTGCCTTTGCCGATAAGCTTGACGTCTTTGAAATTGCTGATGAAATTTTGAGCTTTCGGTCCCGACATACACATCTCCCATTTGGTGCCTTTGAGATGCTTCATGTAGCTCGTGAGACGATTGTAAAGAGTTTCTCGGTAATCCAACCATTCGTTAGCTGGCACGTCTGCATGAGGGCTTGAAACAGACATTCTTAAGCTCAAATCTCGAGACGCTGACTGTCGCGACTCTCCCGATCGAGATACTGACGACGTTGAGGGTCGCGACTCTCCCGATCGAGACAGTTGAGGTGTCGACCGCGACCAAGTTGAGGGTGGCTCTGACTGTCGCGACCGTGACGACGATCGAGACTGTGGACGAGACGACGAATGTCGCACCGACGATCGCCTGGACAACGATCGAGACTGGCGACGTGACGACGAATGTCGTGCCGACGATCGCCGGGACAACGATCGAGACTGGCGACGTGACGACGAGGCTGGCACCGATTGACATTCCTTTTGCAGAGCATGGTACACTTTACCGTTCGGTTTGATGACGCGTCGCGTTCTCGGGTTTACAGTCAAATTCGTGAGCCATTCTCGGCAATGGCGGTGAGTAGAAGACTGTACGTTCGAGGCTGGAGGTCCGCATTTTTTTTCTAATCTCTTGTAGACTGCACCAGTCTTGGAAATTTTACGTTTCGTCACAGGGTTGATTTGCGGATTTCTTCGCCAGTTATCACAGTCACTGTCACTCATTTTATCTCTAGTTGTCAGCTAAATAAAATGAAGAAAATTGTGTACATAATGGTTGCTTCCGTTATTGTGGTCATGTTGCTTCTCACTCGCGGCAGTACACAAGAACCCGAAAACGCCGTGTCTATTGATGAAATTAGCTTAATGAAACCATCATCTGCTGTCGGCGCCCGTCAGGTGCGACAGGTCCGACAAGCTCGACAAACGGTGCGAGAACCAGCGCCATCGATGCCAGAACCACGAGAAGCACCTCGTGACGTACTACCAGAACATCTCGACATTGGGAAATACGAAGACACATCCAGCAAGAGCCCGTTTGACGCACGCATTGAACAATTTTTGGAACCTCGTCAACCCGTTGAACCTCCTATTATTCAACCACGTGTACTACCAACGCCAGAACCAGTGAGATCGGAGACAATAAGACGACCGGAAACAATGAAACGAGTAACACCCCGTAGAATCATTCACAAACCATTAAAAATGTCAACAAAAACAAATCCAGCTACTATCGATAAAAAATGGACCTCGGTTCTGGATTTGTAATCATTAGGAACTTTTTAACAGCCCAAGAATTGGAGAAATGTAAAACAATTCTGTTGCAAATGTACCACGGTAGAAAACTGAAATATGAAGCCGACATGCCTCATTACAAAGAAAGTTTCGGAGGTGATCACGACTACTACGAAGGCCTTTTGAAAACAAAATGGCAGTTCATTCAAAACCTCGTGTCTTTCCCGGTTAAACCAGAGAATTCGTATGCTCGCATTTACCGTAACGGTGGCGTTTTGAAACCTCATGTCGATCGTCCACCTTTGGATATCACGTGCAGCATTTCTTTGGGTGGAAATTTAGATGAAGAATGGCCTATTTGTCTCATCGATTTGCAAGGGCAAACGAGATGCGAACGCATTGTCGAAGGCGATGCAATCATCTTCCTAGGCAATCGAATGCAACATTGGCGCGAGGAGCTCAAATGTAGGCCCGATCAATACACGCTTAAATTGTTTCTTCATTGGGTACGTAGTTGATATGCCAGCGCCAAACATACCTAGCTCATTACCTTATATATAATGGAGTTTCAATGGAATCTCATAAAACGCCAAATTACGTTGGCTTCATTCATCTATCTGAGTCAAGTCTTGAAAACTATACAGCACTGTGAAACCTGTTGCCAAACATTGAAAAATAATTTAACAAGTCTCGTTGATCTCTTTGAAAAGCTCGACGAGAGCCAATTGCAAGAGCAATTGTTGAATATCCCAGACAACCTTCGCAATACACTGATTTACTTTAATTTGGCTGGCTTACTGGTGATGCTTGAAAAGAATGCAGGTTGTTTGAGCGTCGGGAATTCCTTGGATATTCTCAGAACACTACAAGTTCTCAGCTGTTTCTTTTCGAAAACAACATGGTACATCTCACTCGAACAAATTCTCAAAGAAAGTGTCGAATACCACAAAATGATTAAAGTCGAATAATTTCAAAAATTCATGAATTTTTGAAATTTAATCTAACGACTGCGCCAAATGGTGGTACAACCTGACATGTCGCTTCAACCCGCGATCGTTCTTGAACGTTTTCTCACAATGATTGCACCGCACATCGCGAGATGGCGGTACAACGCAACACTCGAACCCGACACTAGATCGCCACAAAGGAACGTACCCGTGTTCTACTAAAAGACGGTTTATTTCAGCTTTGTTGTGAGCGATAATCGTAAATCTACCCACAGCATACCCATACAAATACCATTGCCTTTTGACTTGATCACCATTGTGACACACTATGCAACAATTGAGAGTCTCGTTCGAAAAAAACATCTCTCTTCATTTTAGAGATTGTTGCTTTTTCAATAAATGAATAATCAGGTATGGTTAAGCTCGTTCATAATTGCTCTACTTATCATCGTCGGATGGTTCTTGTTCATGGAACGGAAAACTAAACCTACTTCGTCAGATCCCGCAATCTCTAATGCTTGGGTTAGCCCCGTCATCGATGCAAAAAGTATACCTGTTCCGGTCTATGAGAATAAGTTTAATCAGTTTCCATCAGAAAATGTTCCCATAGCCAACTATTGGCCACGTCCAGACATGACCACCTTCCCCGTCTATGACTTACCCTTCAACATTTTTACACCTGGCGGCGGTGGCTCACCTGGACCTTCACCATCGCCATCACCAACAGAACCACCACCACCTCCACCTCCACCGCCAACCGCCGTCCAACAAAATTTGACCAAATACTTTAAACAAGTATGGCCCAATTTGACGACTGTGACGCCCGAACAATTGAAGCAAATATATGAAAATTTAGACGCCTACTACACAGATTGGATTCCCACGCTCGAAAAGAAAGCCGTAGCTCAATACGAAGTAGATCGAATGAACTCGCTCACTAGCATCGACAACAACGCCAATCTAGAGTACGCCAGGTTGTTTGACGGCAATGTGTGCGATTGTCTAAGAATGTCGCACGCCGAATGCATCTACAGCCCTAATCGGTTGACACCCAACGAACTCAAAGATTGCAAGACGTGGCCGTATATGCATGTTCTTATTTCTAATCAATGGTTAATGCGACGCGCCTATGACACCGACAATACAGACTCGAATTACCGTCCCGATCAGATCAAACGTTCCAATATGAGTGGTAAGAAAGGATTCCCCAACGGTGCTTATTATGAAGGTTTTGTTTACCCTGGAGAGTACGGCATTCCCGATATGTGCACCAACAAACCAGATCCATTTTTCCTAGAGAACCAACCGGGTCTGACAGTCAACGGGAAAAAATTCAACATTCAACGTTCCAGTCCACCATGGTGGTACCCGACAGATTGTTCGTCTACGCCGTGTGAATTCGACGACGAAAAATGTTTGACCGTAGTCAGTGACGGTTCTTACGGCGGCCCGCAATCCAATGGTACGTTTAAACGTTGTTATCGTGACGGAACTTATTCTTTTGGCGAAGATCCCATAAAACCTGCTTCCGCACCCAAAACATTACACAAAGCCTCCGGAATACGCGAATACCTCACCACCGATCTCGACCCCGATTGTCCCGGAGGATTCCCACCCAACGTCTGCGCTGAAGTCAAAGCGAAAGACTATAGAGGCTACTGGACGTATCCTTTGATTGGATGCGGTACGTGGTGGACCGTCGGTCAATCAGTCGTCACCAACACCAAACTGGGTTTGTTGCTCAGTAGTCCGGCCGAACAAGGAGCCGGGCTCGACTTGGATGAACTGATGAAACTGCGAGGGCAAACCAACGCTTTCGAACAGAATCTCTTTCAACAAGTCAAGCGCGTATCGGAAATTATTCGCAACGGATCGGTACCTGCCAACGGCTCCATGTGGTCAGCCATGACGCTGGACACTCTCAAACAACACGGCTACAAAGGCGATCGTATCACCGACAGCAGGTTGGCTTTAGAAGCGGCAAAAGATCTTGTCACCTATTGGTACAAGGAAGGTTACAGTGGTTTAGAATCGACACCCAATGGTTTCAATTATAATTATCAAAAGTATTTTCCTTTGGGTTGTCACTTTGCATACGCCAGCCGTTTCGATCATTTGCTGGTGGCTTTTATGACCGTCAGGAAATTGGATTCCATCCAGTTGTTGATGGAACCTCAAAATTCCAAAGTCGGGCTACGACCAGCCTACATGTTTGAAGTCTTTAGCAAAAAACCTAGAACGGCTGAAGCAGCCATAGGTTCAGCATTCCAAGATACTTCCATTACGTCGTGTCGCGCTTGCTTTAGTTGCGACCCAGGACCGCAAATCCAAAACTTTATGAAGTACGGCTACCTTCCCAAAACGGCAGTGACCAACCCTCAACGAATAGATCCAGCCATTTTCTTGGCTCGTGCTAGCAAGAAAAGTTTCATTCCTATAGTGTAATAATTGTTTACTGGTATTTGCTCTTGTATGATATAAATGAGCGTGGCTCTGAAGCTAAGTAAGGCATGCGACGAAGAAAAACTTCAACACTTGTTGACCATCAAAGTCGATGACGTGCCGTCCACGTTCATGCGTGGCGCCTATCCCGACATTTGCGTTCCATTCGCCTTTGGGAAGGCCCAACACAATAAAATTCAGGCGCCTGTTCCCCGACCGTTGGCGACGTTTCCCACGTTTCGCGGCCAATTGCGCGTCGAACAAGAGGCTGTTTTTCAACAGGCGAAACTCATGCTGGCCACTCGCAATTATTGCATGATTAGTTGCTACACGGGTTTTGGGAAGACAATCACCACGCTGGCGCTCGCGTGCGCTTGTCGTTTTAAAACGGTTATCGTTTGTCACCGTACCTGCTTGTACCAGCAATGGCTGAATTCAATCAACGAATTCACCAACGGCCCCCGCGTGGTGCGACTACCCGATCAACAAAATGACGACTACGATTTCGGCATCATCAACATTAGCAGCATTCACAAATGGAGCCGCATCCCTGACGATTTGCTGTTGATCACAGACGAAACGCATTTGTTGTTGAGCGAAAAGCGATCGATGAATTTGTTGTCGATTCGCCCGCGCAAACTGTTGGGCCTGACGGCTACGCCGTATCGACCAGACGAACTGCATGTGCTCTTTAAACTTTTTTTCGGGACAAATTACATTTACAAACCACTTTTTAAGGTTCACAATGTGTACCAAGTCAACACTAATTTGACGATTGAAAATCGATACGTCTACGGTAAATTGGATTGGAATTATGTCCTTCAACAGCAGTGCGACAATGACGAACGCAATCGAATGCTCGTCGCCATAGTCCGCGCGTTTCCAAAAAATCGAACGTGGCTCATTCTCGTCAAACGAAAACGCCACGCTGCTCATTTGGAAACGCTTTTCGGTTCCGAATTCAAAGTCAGTCTGCTCATTGGCACCCGACAGTCGTACGACACTCAGTGCAACATACTGATCGGTACGGTCGGTAAAATCGGCACGGGTTTCGATTTCCCAACGCTCGATAGCCTGTTGATTGCTACAGACATGGTCGAGTACTACATCCAGTTCTTGGGTCGCGTCATGCGAACGCGTCGCGTGCCCATCGTCGTCGACGTCGTCGATTCGCATTCCATTCTACAAGCCCATTTTGCCAAACGCAAAAAGGTCTATTTGCAACACGGTGGGCGAATGTGCAGCTTTCAAGCAGAAGATTTACAAAATCCTCATTTTAATGCTCCCTTTCACTCTGCTCCCCGTGACTTTTGACAATCTTGATCGTCAGCGACTTGAAATTCATCGTCGTCGTCGACTTTTTGAATTCTTTAAGAAATTCTTGGTAAACGTACAGTGTCAGAGGCATATTGGTTTGATGACGTGTACGCCAAATATACGAATGTAAACTCTCCATTTTGTGCCGAGTTTTGCAACCGAAATTGGACGTGTTGATGAATGTTCCGGGACCGATGAGTTTTGTTTTGCGACAATAGTCGTACTTACACATGGGAACGTGATTGAAATGATGCGAGTATTTGCAAACATTGTTGTACGGACAATATTGCTGGGTCAACAGCATTTTACAGAGCTTATTGGACGAAGTGCGTTCGGGCCACGAAGTGGGTTCGCCGATCGAACGCAACTTCATTTTCCACGTAGGGTAAAACGTTTCGATATTATAATTAAAAATTTCATTCAAATCCGACACGTTGTGTATTTTACTGATTTGAATGGGACGGGAGAAAACAATGCGTTTCTTCTTCATAAAGACGTCTTCCAAAGGCGAAACATGGGGGTCAAATTCCAGTAGGCTGACGTTTCCATCAAACTCGTTGGCGTGGCAAAAATCTTCGTAAGCAGTATCGAAACCATCGTCGTCGTCACTGGTTACTTCGTTATAATCGACCAAGACTTGGCTATTGTCGTCATGGACATCCATGATCTAATTTATCTTGTACAATTCTTTAACACGTTCGAAAGCTAGCATCTTTTTCCCTAATTGGGCGTTGACGTAGTTGTGGAACTGAAACCAAAAATAGAAGATGTTGGTGTCGCTCGACGACACCCAATCGAGACGCTGCTGCCCAATGTAGTGTATGGACAATTGTTTGGCTTCAGACGTCGGAAGCAAGATGGGAAACAGTTGCAGGAATCGTTTGTAGACGCGCGGTTTCGTGGCGCCTGCCGCAAACGATGTCATGTGCAAGAAAAACCAATAGGGAGGTCCCCACTGTTGCGAGCCGCTCGAGTACATGTGATAGACGGTGGCTAAATCGTAACGTCGCTTGCCCAACCGTTCGTTGACGGCGTTGTGAAATGTCACCCAAAATTCAAACAAATTACTTCTCGAACTGCAAACGTAACTCAACGATGCTACCCCATCAATATAGTCCCTGGCGTGTTGTTGGCACGACGGACAAGGCAGCAAATCCGGTACGATGGTCAACAATTCAGCCATCTGAAGTGCCAGCTGGGCGGTGGGTCTATCGGGATACAGCATGGCGCTAGAGTGGAAAACGTACCAGAATGATGGACCCCATTCTGACGTGTTTCTAAATTGCGTAAACATTTATTTTGCACGTCTACTGCTTAAATCTCTCCTTCTTGGTGCCGTGTTATCTATAAAGTCATAGTAACGACCAGTCTGTAGAGCAGCTGCCCTACGCTTGCCACTACGTCTGCTGCGACGACGAGACTTTCTCATAGGCGATGTGCAGGTACATGTGCAGATTCCCCCGCTTTTTTGACGCATGCGAAAAGTGCGTCCTCGTCTAGGAGACGTGCGTCGTCGTCTGACACTTCGCCTTCGTCTCGACATTCTTCTTCTAGTAGCCATTATTTATTATTGGATTATTTTCACCAATTGATTTTTGTATTTGAAGACGTGAAACTTTCATCAACGCAGTCATGGAGTTTTTCCAACCAATTTCTTACGAAGAAGAATGTTTGGGGGGATGCAAATGGGCAGATTTCGAAGACTTTCTAGTCCACGGTAAGTGGTTAACAAAAGACAACCGCGAGCAGCTCAAACAGTTTTATTACCATCGTTTTTTCCAATTGATTAAAATGTTTCCCCGTGACTTTTGCACTCCCCAATACATTAATGCTATTCACTATTGTATTTGCAGTGGACGCGATTTCTACACTAAACTGAACCCTTTCAAGTTCACCATCATTGAGAAATCTAATTCGAAAATCGACTTTCGCCTGATGATGAGAATTGAAGAGCTTTGTTCTTTGACCGATCGCGTTTAAAAAACTATGATTTATAAGTTTACCGATCATATTAATAAATATTTGAAAATGCTGCAAACTCTACAATCCAGCGCATTTAGAGTCAACGAGACGAACGAAAAAAAATATATCGTGATCGAAAACATTTTCGGAGCCGCCATTGTATTTTTTTCTGGATCAAATTGTCAGTATTGTGTGCAAATGCGCGACGTTTTGGATCGAACAATGCCAGCCTTTATGAGTCGTGTCAAATTCTATACTATTAACCTATCGGAAAACAAAGATGTGGTCAAAAAAAGTGAAGCCACTTTTTTTATCAACGACACGCAGAAAGCCGATATTCAGCATGTACCTTTAGTTATTTTTTATAAGAATGGGCTTCCCTACAGGAAGTTTAGCGGCAACTACAATGTAGCAGAGTTTTCGACTTTCGTCGAAGAGTCTCTTCAAGAACAGGCGCCACGGGTGCCCGTCCAACAGGCCCCAGTTCAACAAGCCGCGTCACACTACGAACAACAGCCCATGCAACAGCCGCAACAAGCTGCCGCGTACCCTGCATATCCCCAAGTCAATTACAATGGAGCTTACCAAAATTACGGGCAGCAAAGGCAGCTAGCTCAACAACACTTGCCATCACAAAACCACTTGTCCCAACACCAAATACCCCTCACCCAACACATGCCAGCAGCCCAGCACATGATGTCATCCCAACACTTGCCACAACGTCAAGCTGCTGCGAGTCAACAACAATCTGAATCGATTTCCGTCAATAATTGTAGTAATAAGAAATTTTGTTATCTCTCTTTCAAAGAAGCTTACGGAAATTAAATTTCAAAAGGTTAATACCATTTTGAAATTAAATTCGTTGACTAAATTCGATTACGCTGACGAATCATAAAGCGATGCAATGGGTTGAAAATGTGACCAATTAACAGATCTACTTTCTCGATTCTTCTTCGAAATTGCAGCGAGTCGGTATAGAGCCAATTGCGACGATCTTCGTCGTCCTCCCAGTAGTGGTAAACATCGGCTAAGGCGAAAGTGACGCGTTTTCCCATTTCAATCCAGTTGACCAGAACAGGCGACTCGCAAAAGTTCCTTTTTAGTATTGTAATGATGGTGATATATTTTCAAATATTCTTCAATGAGATGCTCGTACTTTTCGGTCGACCGCGTAAACAGCTGCTTGAACAATTCGTTTTCACGTTCCTTTCGAATGCTTTTCCACGGCGATACTGTATGCCAATTGTCAGCGTCGCGCTTGTCATTGCTGTGGTGGGTGTCAGTGTCGCTCCCAATCGGCAAGGGATAGACGTAGCCTAGTGCGTGACACAAGTAGTCAAACAACGACAAAGCCAGTCTACTTTTCAAAATAGACGGGTCAAAGTCGCGAAATACGAGACCTTCTTTAGAAAATTGTCGACGTAACGCGTAAATGTCGTAGTATTCACAAGATACCAAAGGATTCATATAGTAATGTGTTTGAGTGAGCGGCCCGCCTACGCCGTTCACATCGTCAACATGAGAAAATCCAAAATCGATAATGACCGGACGCCATTTGATGATGGGTAGCTGTATTTTCTTATGTTTGATGTAGTAAGTCGCTTTGCCGTTGCCTCGCTGCAGCAAAATATTGTTGAAATGTAAATCGTAATGAGTGAAGCCGCATTTCTCTTGCGCCATTTGTAAAATACAAACGAGATGTTGATAAATGGCGGCTTTTTCTTCATACGTCATAGACTCGACGGCTTCGTCCAACGTGTGTTCGTGCTGCACATACTGCATGTACAATAGTTGACGTTTCGGCTCCTCGACCAGTCCCAATGCCTCACCAAAATAACCCTTGAGAGAAGTGTTCCGAGCCAGAGAACGCATGACGCGATACTCGTGACCCAGACACACATCTCGATCGCGATTGACTTTGACAATACATTTCTTGTGGCCGTAAATAGGTTTATTGGATTCTACGCAATACACTTTACCATAGTTTCCTTGGTTGTTCAACAAAAAACTTTTCATGTTTATCTTACATTGGAAATGATGCGAACAACCCCCCGTTGGGCCATCATGAAACACGTCTTAAAATGACGATAAATACATTTAAATTCCTCGTCGACATTTTCGTCCACTTCCAAATGCCGTTCAAAGTGGCAAAAGTCTTGATACAGCTTGGCAACGGATTTAGGTCCAAATAGAACATTGTCGTCGGCATACAGCAGCAAATCAAAAGCTTCGTCGTCTAGCGCTTCGTCGTCGAGCTCGTCGTGGTCGCACGGAGCCAATTCCATGTAGAATTGGTTGAACGCGAGCGCGTCTAGTTTAAACGATTGCAAGGTGCATTTCCATTGGAAAAACTTGCTCTGATTACCTAGAACATAACTTTTCAATACACACCCAAACATCGAACTTTGACTTTTGTCTTACCCAAGTGAAACGAGTTAATGAACTTGACTGTAAGAGTCCCGTCGTCCAATTCTTCATGATTTTTGACGTCCAATTGGTCTATCTCGTCAGCGTATGCAAGCTCGTCGTCGTCACTCGTCGGCTTGTTCACCAACTCAAAGTAGTAAATAGTCACCCCCATGTTGCCCTAACTGCGTTCCGGCCGTATCATTGCATTCCCTTATATACATGCCTAGAGGCGGCGCTAAGCGTGGGGTTTTGCGCCACTGCCGCCGAAATAAATGGAAGACGTCAATTTTATCGAGCGCTATGTCCTCTCTAATTACGTCTACAAAGAGTTTGAGAGCATCAAAAAGTCAAACGATCTCTTCAAACACCAAACTTTGATTAGCAGTTTGTTTGGCAACATTTATTCGAATCTCGACGAAGTGCTCATCTTCCACGAAATGGGTGTAGGCAAGACATGCACGGCTGTGCGCATTGCCGAACGAGTTCTCAATCTCTATTCATTTGAATACAAAGGTGTTATCGTCATTACACGAGGTCAGAGTCTCATTTCCAATTTCATCAACGAAATTGCCAACAAATGCACCGATGGGAAATATATCAATCATGATGTCAAACACATGATGAGCGATAAAACCAAACAAACACGAACGCGACGCAACGTGGGCGAGTTTTACACGTTCTTCACCTTTGAATTGTTTGCCAAATATATCAAGGATCTACCCTTGTCTACCTTGAAGCAACGGTTCGAAAACCATATAATCATCATCGACGAAGTTCACAACATTCGCCACGTCGACAACAACACCCACCTGAAAATATACGACGAAATTCACAAATTTCTACATTCGTTACGTCATCGAAAAATCATTCTCTTGAGCGGTACCCCCATAAGAGACAGTTGTGAAGAAATTGCCAACGTCATGAACCTGATTCTACCTCTCGACAGACAAATGCCCACGGGTCACCAGTTCAATCAAACCTTTTTCAATAGCCAAGGTGATTGCATTAACATTGACTTTTTCAAGAGTTTTTTCAAAAATAGAATTAGTTTTTTGAAAAGTCAATCGAGCGGCAGCGTCGAAAAACGATTCGTCGGACAGGTGGTGGCGCCGCTCACAAAACTTCATCTCGTCTGTTTGCCAATGTCGCCGCACCAGAACCGCTACTACGAACAAGCTTGGCGTCTGGACTCTGAAAACATCAACATTTACAGCAATGTACGACAAGCTAGTTTGTTTGTGGACTCGCGCGGCGCCTACGGACGCCAAACCAACGTTCGACGCGGCGATCTCGAAAACGTCCAAGATTTCTCGTGCAAGTACGCTTACTTGATTGCGCGCTTGAACGAAGCCAACGACCGAGGTGAATTGAGCATGGTCTATTGCGATTTCATACACGGAAGTGGACTGTTTACACTGGTACGTTTGCTCGAACAAGCCGGCTACACTCAACAACTTCATCAGACAAAAAGTTTCATTTTGCTAACGTCACGTACGTCGGACGCTCGCAAAGAGCATCTCATTGATTTGTTCAACCAAACGCGAAACGCCCACGGACGAGTGGCCAGTGTTCTCATCGGATCGCGAGTCATCGCCGAGGGATTCACTCTGAAAAACGTCATCCACGAACACATATTGACGCCACATTGGAACTATAGCGAAACAAGTCAAGTCATTGCCCGAGGGTGGCGCAACAGTCACAATGATCTCATCGAGGAAGGACACCGACCCGTTCTCAACATTTACCAGTACGCTGCCGTTCCGACTTCGTTTCCCTCGATCGACGTCATCATGTACAAGACGAGTGAAGACAAGGATATTCGTACTCAAAAATTAGTCTACTTGATGAAACAGGCGGCAATAGATTGCTATCTGCAAAAAGAACGAAACGAGGAAGGCGTCGATTTCAGTCGCGACTGCCAGTATTTGGAATGTCGATTTCGATGCGACGACGAATCGTGCACGCCTTTCACCGACTACAGCAATTTCGACTTGTTCTACTACGCGAGTGGCAGTGACATGTGGCGCGAGCATTTGGATTTCTTTGAAGCCTATTTCAAGGATAACTGGTGTGTCACTTGGCAGGAACTGGAAGCAATTCGCTCGCAACTCGAGATGACGAGCATGCAACTCGTCAAAATGGTGTTGCATCTAAGCCAATTCCACATTTTTGTCAATCCCCGGGGCAACTACAGCCATTGCCAGTACGACGACATGGGCGTATTCCTTGTCTCTTTGTACGACCATCGACGGCCGTACTTTTACAATTATTTGTTTAGCAAGTACGAAACTGCGTCGTCAACGCGTCCTTTTCCGGCTCTGGCGCTTCAGCATTACATGACAGATTTGGAAACGACGTTGAAACAACTAGTGGTTAAACCTACGCTTGCTGCCGTCATCAACGCTCCTAAAATTATTCAAAAAGTTATCCTGCAACACGTCATGCGTTTGCACAGTCGAAAATCCAAAGAGTACATGGCACTTCAACGTGTCGTCATGAATCATTTCAAACTGAGCATCTTTGAATCGGACACTTTGATGGGTTTCAAACTTGTCGACGACTCTTGGTGCATCGACAAATCCACATTGAGGCCGGTAGACACTGCAGAGGTAGTATCGCATTTCAAGAACTTGAAGCGTAAGTTGGAAACGAACGAATTTGGATGTTACGGTCAAGAGAATCGTAACATGGACGAGTTTTGTATTAAGATGATTGAAGCAGTAGATGGCTACGACAAACGAAAGATTCGAAGCGGTCGTCGTTGTGTCAATTGGCACAAGAATGACTTGTACAATCTATTGACAAACCAACTGAAGGTGCAATTGCCTTCTGATAAAATGTCTCGAGTCGAGTTGTGTCAGG
>Ga0209668_10000346_pt1 | contig 19106 bp, 10 predicted proteins | sample FrelakmetPLP11PL_FD_187150 | JGI IMG/M metagenome (GOLD analysis project Ga0209668, IMG submission 187150) | Freshwater lake sediment microbial communities from the University of Notre Dame, USA, for methane emissions studies - PLP11 PL (SPAdes)... | ecosystem: Environmental > Aquatic >... | reverse complement strand
GTTCCTGTGCGCGGAGTGGATCCTGCGCAAGAAGTGGGAGCTGGTCTGATGGGCGCGCACCTGCTCCTGCTGGCGTTGGCCGCACTGATGGGGCCGGTTTCGTCGGTCTCGCCGGTCCGGGCGGGCCGGCAGCAGCCGGAAGACACCGGTTCGCACACGTACTCGATCCCCAACACGCGCCTCGCACAGGCGCGCTTTGACGAAGCGCGCGAACACATCAACGGGGAACGCTGGATCGAGGCCATCGACCAGCTGGAACTGCTGATCGCCGAGCACGCGGGCGATGTGCTGCCGGGAGTGCAGGAGCCCGGCGGCGTGCGCTCGCAACAGCCGGTTTTCCTGAGCGCCAGCGCGCAGGCCCGCGAGCTCCTGCGCACGCTGCCTGCGCCAGCTCTGGAGCGCTACCGCGAACGTCAGATCAACCGCGCGGAAGGCATGCTCGAGCGCGCGCGCAGTGAGCGCGATGGCGCCGTGCTGGCCGAGCTCGCCCGCCTGCATCCGTGGACCAGGATCGCGACGCAGGCACTGTTCGCGCTGGGCGATCTCGAGCTGGAAGCCGGCCGGGAGGCGCAGGCGCTCGACGCCTGGTCGCGTGCGCTGGAGAACGACCCGGAAAGTCTCGGCACGCTCTCCGCGGGCCGGCGCTCGCTGCTCGACGAGCTGCGGGCACCCGCCCGCGATGCACCGCAGCGCGAGCGCGAGGCGCTCGGCTCGTTCCAGCCTGGAGCGCGCGCGCGCCTGGAGCTCAGTGCGCCGGGTCCCGCGGCCAGCCAGTGGCCGGAAGCCTACCGACTGGGTGAGATCGTGTCCGGACGCTCCCCCTCCTCTGACGCGCTGCAGCTGACGCGCTCGGGTGACACGCTGTTCGTGGCGCTGCCGCGCCGCCTGATCGCACTGCACGCCTTCAGCGGAGCGCGCCTGTGGGAGAGCGAGGAGCCGCCGGGCTGGGCCAGACTGTCCAACCGGGCGCGCGAAGAGCTCTCGCTCGCGGTGCACGATGAAACCGCGCAGTACGCCGCGGCCGCCGGAGCGCAGATCGTCGTGGCCGCGCAGCAACTGCCCTTCGCGCTCAACGAACGCCAGACCTTCGGCCAGATGGAGATTCTCAAGCCGATGCCAGAGCGGCGTCTGGCAGCCTTTGAGATCGCGAGCGGCAAGCCGCTGTGGAATCACCGTCCCCCGCCGAACTGGGACGGCACCGGCGGTTCATTCCTCGAGCGCATGAACATCTGCGGCCCGCCGGTGATCGCCGGCAACCGCATCTACGCGCCTTACGCACGCATTGAGGGCCGCATCGATCTGCATGTGGCCTGCATCGACCTCGACACAGGCGCGCTGCGCTGGTCGCGCTCGCTGATCAGCGGGCAGCGCGAGCTCAACATGTTCGGCCGGCAGGCCTCCGAGTTCTGCGCGCCGCCACTGGTCGTCGAGAACGGCCGCGTGTATGCGCTGACGAGCCTGGGCACGGTCGCGGCGATCGATGCGCTCAACGGCGAGCTGCTGTGGCAGACGGCCTACGAGCAGATCGTGATCGAGCGCAACTACTCGCGCATGGAGGCGCAGCCGCTGGTCAACGTGTGGCGGCAGAGTCCTCCGGTGCTGGTGGGCTCGCTGCTGCTCGCGACGCCGTACGACAGCCCCGATCTGGTGGCGATCGACACGCGCAGCGGCGCGCTGCTGTGGTCGCTGCCCTACAGCTTCTTCATGGCGCAGGGCGCGGCACGCTACCGCGGTCAGGAGCTGATGTTCGCGGGCGCCACGGCGGACAAGGTCTTCGTGCTGGGCACCAAGCTTTTGGCGCTCGGCAATGCGGGCGGGCTTTCCAACGGTGCGCCGCGGCGCCTGTCCTGGCAGTTCGAGCATGAGGATCTGTCCAACCCGACCGCGCTCGGTCGGCCTGTGCTGACGCGGGATGCGCTGCATCTGGCCCTGCTCGACTCGCGCGTCGAGCTGGAACTCGACAGCGGCCGGGCACGCGCGAGCATTCCCATGGACAGCACGGGCAACCTGCTGCTGGGCCGCGGCGAGCTCTTCCGCATCACGCGAGGCGGCGTGCAGGGCTTCTTCGAGTGGGAGCGCATGATCGCGCGCGCCCGCTCCGAGGCGGACGCACAGCCGTCCGACCGCGAAAAGACGCTGCTGGTCGCCCGGCTCCTGCTGGCGAGTGCCGGCACCGCGCTGGAGAGCGGCGACACACTGCGCGCGCGCACCGAGCTGCGCGAGGCCGACGAGCGCCTCTCACGCCTCGGCGGCCTGGCGGATGCTCCGCTCGAGGATCGCGAGCTCGTGTGGCGCGTGGTGTGGCAATGGGCGCAGACCGAGCGCGGACTCGCCGACCAGCGCGCCGCGCTGAAGCTGCTGCAGCGCGCACGCACGCTGGCGGTCAGCACGGCACAGCGGCTGGAAGGTCTGCTGGTCGAGTATCAGCTCGAGAATGCCGCCGGCCGCGCGGCGCTGCTTGAGCAGTTCGAATTGCAAGGCGGAGCGCTGGCGATCGTGTGCCTGCCGATCGACGGCGAGGATCCGCTGGCCTTCGCTCCAGGCGTCGGCGAGAACCACCGCGAACTGCCGGTGCCGCTGTGGATCGCCTGTGAGCGGGCGCGCAGCGCGCGCGCCGCCGGGCGCGTCGATGACGAGCTGCGCGCGCTGGAACCGCTGGTGCGCGAGTATGCAGGAGTGGAGCTGCCCACCCGCGAAGGCACGGGCACGGCCGGAGTGCTGGCGCGCGCGCGCATGCTGGCACTGGTGAGCGGCAGCGCGCCGGAGCAGCTCGTCGGCTACGAGCAGCGCGCCCAGGCCGAGCTGGAGCGCGCACTCAGCGTTCAAGGCAGCGCTGACAGCCGCGCTGGCAGCGGCGCGGGCGAAGAGCCTCTGTTGCAGCTGGAGAACTGGTGGCCGGGCACACGTGCGGCGGCGCGCGCCGCTGATGCACGTCTGGAGCGCGCGGCGGCCTCCGGCAACGCCGCGGAGCTGATCGCGATTCTGGCCCAGCGCGCCGGTGGTCCTTTGGATCCGGCGAGCCTGCCGCCCGCGGAGCTGGCGCTTTGGAATCGTGCTGCGAGCGGGCTCGCGGATTCCGGCTCGCTGGAACTGGCGCAGACGCTGTTCCAGACTCTGGCGCGCGCAGCCGATGCGGCCGGTGACACCGCCGGCAGCGCGCAAGCCGCGGGGCTCGCCGAACGCGCGGAGGCGCTGCGACGCGCGCTGCAGGGCACGCTCAACAGCACACTGGCTGCCCCCGGCGCGAATTTCCGGCCCGATCCCCCGCGCCTTTGGTCGATCGACACCGCGAGCCACTTCCTCGGAACGCAGACCGTGCGTGGCGAAGCACTGGTCTATGTGGCGCTGATTGAGCCGCAGACGCGCGTCTGGAAGCTGACGGCGTGGAGCGCCAAGGACGCCTCCGCTCCACGCTGGTCCACCGATCTGCCGCCCGAAATGGGCCAGCAACTTGCCGCCGCAGACTGGCGCACGCAGGCGCGCCTGGTGCATGAGCGCGTCGTGATCGCGTCGGACACGCAGGTGCTGGCACTGGATGCGGGCACGGGCGAGCTCAGCTGGCGCGTGTTCCTCGAGTCCCAGGAGATGGCGCTGGGCCTGTGCAGCGGCAGCGGCGTGGTCATGGTGCTCGCACGCAACGAGGTGCCCGAAAACCGACTGGTCGCATTCGAGGCGCGCACGGGCCGACAGCTGTGGTCGCGGGCAAGCGCGAGCCACGGTCAGCGCGCGCTGCCGCTGGTCGCGGAAGATCGGCTGTGCTTCCTGCCGCAGATGGGCGGCAGCGAGGTGGAGATTGCAGACCTGTACACCGGCCGGCGCATCGGCAGCCTTGCGCTGGCCGCGGGTGCGCAGGCTCGGCTGGAAGCCGATGCTTGGGTCGAGGGCGAGCGCCTGCTCGTGCCCTGGATCGATCACTCGAGCATCAGCCGCGTGGAATGCCACTCCGTGCGCAGCCTGCAGCGGCTGTGGGAGCTGGATCTCTCGGGCAGCGGCGAGGAGCGCCGTCAGCTGAGCGTCGTGCTGCAGCACGGCGAGCGCACCTGGCTCTACCTGCGTCCGATCGGCAACGGCGCCTCGCAGCGCTCGCCGCAGCTGATCGAGCTTTCCACGGAAATCGGAGCGCTCGCACCGCTGAGCCATGTGCGTCTGGCCTTCGACGACCGGCTGCTCGGCTCGCGACAGTGGCGGCGCCGGCCGCTGCCGAGTCCCGAGCTGTTCGTGCTCTCGCGCCGTCCGCAGAATCCGCAGGAAGCGCGCGTGCGCTGCGTCGATCTGACGAGCGGCGAGCGCTGGGTCACGACACTGCTGACGCCCTGGAAGGAGATCAGCGGCGCGCAGACTCCGCTGCCGGCGCTTTCCGAGGAAACCGTGGTGCTGGCCTACACTCCGGGCATGCAGCCCAATCGCTCCAACGCCATCGGCGCGCAGCTGGTCTTCCTCGACCGGGCCAGCGGGCTGGTGCGGGCGGACAAGCGCGCGCTGCCGCAGGAATACTTCGGTTCCAGCGACAGTCTGGAGCTGATTCCGATGGGGTCGAGTCTGCTCGTGCGCGGCGAGCGCCGCCTGGAGTTGTGGCAATGAACGGATGGTGGCAATGATCATCAACACACTGCTCATGTCAGGCCTGCTGGCCGTCCCGGTCCAACAACCCTCGCGAGGATCCGGCCCGGGTGCCGATTCCAGCGCGCTGGTCTCCGTGACCGAGGCGCAGGCTCAGGCCGTCGAGCGCGGACTCGAATGGCTCGCAAAGTCGCAGGAACCCAACGGAGCCTGGGTGGCGCGCATCGGCTACAAGCTGAATGAAGGCTTCAACATCACGGAGAACGACAAACCGCATCTGGGCGTCACGGCGCTGGCGGGCATGGCCTTCCTCGCCGGCGGGCACCTGCCCGGGCGCGGCCGCTACGGCGATCATGTGGATCGCGCGCTCGATTTCGTGCTGACCTGCCAGTCCGAGGACGGCTTCCTGTTCCACGCCGGCTCGCGCATGTACGACCATGCCTTCGCGACGCTCTTCCTGGCCGAGATCGTCGGCATGACGCACCGCGAGGATGTGCAGAAGGTGCTGCAGAAGGCGGTCGACTTCATCGTGCGTTCGCAGAACAAGGACGGCGGCTGGCGCTACGAGCCGTACCAGCGCGAATCGGACATGTCGATCGTGGTCTGTCAGGTGATTGCGCTGCGCGCCGCTCGCAACATCGGCATCAAGGTGCCCAAGAGCACGATCGACCTTGCGGCCCGCTATGTCGTCGATTCCGCGGTGACCGCGGAGTACAACGCGCAGCAGGGCATCTGGGGCTCCAACCCGCTGGGCACGTTCCGCTACCAGCGCGACCAGTACTCGCGCACATCCTTCCCGCTGACCGCAGCGGGCGTCACGGCGCTGCACGGTCTGGGGATCTACTCGGATGAGCTGATCCACAAGGGCCTGGAGTACCTCGCCGGCGAACACGCGCGCTTCAACTCGCGCCCGGACAACCGCCGCGGCCACTACTTCTTCTGGTACGGCCACTACTACGCGGTGCAGGCCATGTACACCGCGGGCGCACCCTACTGGGAGCCCTACTTCGAGAACCTGCGCAACACGCTGATCGACATGCAGCAGCCCGACGGCTCGTGGCGCAACGACATCGGTCCGGGCCCCGCGCTCGGCACGGCAATGGCCGTGCTGACGCTGGAAATCCCCTACCGTCTGCTGCCGATCTTCCAGCGCTGAAAAGAACAGGCCACATGAGCGCACAACGCACAGCCAGCGCGATCGTCGAGCAGCGCCTCAGCGCACTGCGCGGGGCGTTGCTTCGCTGGACCATCGTCTCCGGCGGCCTCTCGCTGCTGGGCGTCGCGGCGGTCTGGATCGGGATCACGTTCGCGCTCGACTGGTGGCTGCACGTGCCGCTGACGATCCGACTGATTCACCTCGTCGTGCTGCTGACTCTGGTCGTGTGGCTGGCGAGACGCTGGCTGCTGCAGCCGCTGCAGCGGCTGCCCGGCCGCAGCGGGCTGGCGCTGCTGTACGAGCGCGCCTATCCGCAGTTGGGGCAGACGCTGGTCAGCGCCGTCGAACTGGATCCGGCGGCCGTCAGCGGCCGCGAGCGAGCGCTGCGCGAGGCAATCCTGCGCAACGCCGAGCAGCGCGCCGCCGGGATCGAACCGGCGGGCGTTCTGCGCACGCGCGAGCCGCTGCTGCGTTCACTCGCCGGCACCGGCCTGCTGGCACTGCTGGCTTTGCTGGCCCTGACGCAGCCGGCGGCCTTCCAGCTCTATGCCAGACGCCTGTTCGGCTCGAGCGAGCCCTGGCCGCGCGAAACCACGCTGGCCTTCGAGCTGATGTCCGATCAGGGCCGGCTCGAGCTGCTCGAGAGCGGCGAGCGCAGCCTGCGCTTCACCAAGGGCGGCGACTTCGCCGTCGTGATCAAGGCGCTGGGCAAGGTTCCGGATGAGGTCGAGCTGCGGATTCAGTCGGCAGGCGGAACCGAGACGCTGCCGCTGCCGCGCAGCGGCGAGTACTTCCGCACGTTTCTGCGCTCGCTTGCGGCGGGCGTCGAGCTCAGCGTGCGCGGCGGCGACGATGAAGACGGCGAGCCGCGTCTGCGGATCGAGGTGCTCGAACCGCCGGACATCGAAGCGATCGCTGTGCGCGTCGAGCCGCCCGCGTACAGCGGGCTGTCGGTCGAGCTGCGCACCGAGCCGCAGATCGAGGCTCTCGCGGGTTCGCGCCTGAGCTTCTTCGTCGCCACGCGCCCGGCCGCGGTCAAGGGCGAGGCGGAGTTGCTGCCGCAGATGAACCGCATCGCGCTGCAGCCGGCAGAGTTCCCCCCTCTCACCGAAGGAGCAGGCACGCGCCCGGGGTACTCGTTTGAGCTCACCGCCGAGCGCTCGCTGCGCTACCGCTTCCTGCTGAAGGACGACAACGGGCTCGACAATCCCGATCCGGGCCTCTACGGCGTCACCGTGATCGCCGATTCGGCGCCCGAGGTCGAGCTGCTCTCGCCTGCGCGCGGTGAGTACGACACCGTGCCCGGCGGCTGGATCAGCCTGCGCGTGCGCGCTGATGACGATTTCGGTCTGCGCGAGCTGGCCTGGACCGTCAGCGCCGCCGGCGCCGCGGAGGATCCCGCCGCGGTCGAATACCCGCTGGAATGGCGCGCGCTCTCGCCCGAGGAACTGGGTGCCGAAACCGAGAAGCAGCCCGGCTCCCGCAAGGCCGGCAAGGTGCGCGCCTTCGCGCGCACGCGCATTGGCACCGACCAGCTCGTCGCCGGCGGCGCCGGCGAAGGGTCGCAGTGGCAGCTGTCCGTGCTGGCGCGCGACAACTGCGAGCCTCGTCCGGGCGAAGGCCGCTCGTCCGTGGTGCGCGTGCGCGTTGTGTCGCCGGATGAGTTCCTGCGCCGAGTGCAGGAACGGCTCAACCGCGCGCAGGCCTCCACGCGCACGCTGAGCGATCTGGCGCAGGGCAAGCTCGCCGACGCGGTCGCGCTGCGCGCCGTGCTCGACTCTTCGGCCGCCGAGCTTTCCAGCGCGCAGCGCGAGTGCGCGCTGGCACTGACCGGCGCGCGACGCGTGCAGGGCGATGCCCGCACGCTGACGCGCGAGCTGACCTCGCTGGTCGAGGCGCTTTTGTACTCGCGCATCGACGAGCGCTCACAGGGCGCGCTGGAGGCGATCGATGCGCGCCTCTCCCAGTCGGTGACGCGCGGCTTCGACCCCGCTCCCTGGCGCGATCTCGCCGATGCGCGCCGGCGCGGAGAGCTGGCTGCGGGCGCCTTCGCCGCGAAGCTCGTGGAGATCAACGGAGTCGCACTCGAAATCAGCGAGGACCATGCCCGCACCGCCACCGGGAATCTCGAGGCCGCACAGCGTTCCGAGACGCTCTCTGAGCTGCGCCAGGAGCTGGGCGCGGCCCGCAACGAGCTCGATGCATGCGTCGTCAAGCTCGGCCAGCTGAGCGAGCTGCTCGCCGAGTGGGACAACTTTCAGACGGTGCTCAACCTGACCCGCGACATCCTCGGCGGGCAGAAAACGCTCAACGAGCGCACCAAGCAGTACGCCAAGGAGAACTGACCATGCTTCCGTTGCTTGCCTTCTCGCTCCTTCTGCTGTCGAACCCGGAGCCGCAGCCGTCTGCCATGGCTCCGGCCGCGCCGGCCCAGACCGCGCCCCCTCAGGTCGGGGGCGATGCGCGCACGCGGCAGGCACTGGCCGAGGATCAGGCACTGCTGCTGCGTCAATTGAAGCGCCTGCGCTCCACGATGGAGCTCCTGGCCCAGCGCATGGATGCCGAGGGCCGCACGCACGCCGCCAAGCTGCTGCGTCAGGGCATCGTGCACCTCGAGGAGCGTCGGGCCGAGTACGGCAACCGCACGCTGGAAGAGCTGATGGAAGCCTCGCAGAAGGGCATCGACACGGGCGCTTCCGTGCAGGCCCTCGATGCCCAGATGCAGGTCGTCAAGAGCCTCGAGCGCCTGTACGAGATCCTGACGGACCGCGCGGGGATGGACAACCTCGAAAAGGCGCTCAAGGACCTCAAGCAGATCTCCGCGGATCTGGCGCAGCTCGCCAAGGATGAGGCTCGCATCGTCGAGCAGGCACAAGCCCAGCAGGAGCGCATGCAGTCGCCCGAACAGCGCGAGCTGCTGACGCGGCTGGAGTCGGCGCGCGAGCGTCAGCGCGCGCTGCAGGAGCGCACCGAGGCACTGGCCCGCGAGAACCGCGCGCTGGATCTGGAGCAACTGGCGGCGGAGCTGGCGCAGCTGCGCAAGGATCAGGCCACCGATGCCAACGTGGCGAAGAGCTTCTCGCCGCAGGAAAACCGCGCCCTCGCGCCGCTGCAGGAGCCGCTGCAGCGTGCCGTGGAGTCGAGTGCGCGTGCGGAGCGACTGGAACGGGCCGCACAGGAGCTGCGTGGTGCCGCGCAGGATCTGCGCGGCAGCGAGCGCAGCTCCGAGCAGATCGCGAAGGAGCTTTCCGCAGCGGCCGAGCGCGACAACAAGGCGGCGCGCATCTCGGGCGATGAGGCGGCACGACGCGCAGGGGAACAGCTGACGCAGGGTTCGGAGACCGCGCAGGCGGCGGGCAAGGAAGCCGCCGGCCGCGAGAACGCGGCCAAGGCCCTCGAGGCGCAGGCCGAGCAGCTGGAACAGGCTGCGCGTGAGCAGCAGCAGAATGCGCAGCAAAGCGCGCAGAGCGCGGCGGAAGGCCTGCGCGAGCGCGCGCAGGGTGAGAGCGGTGCCGCCGCCGTGGCGCGCGAGGCGCTCGAGAAGCTCGAGCAGGCTCAGTCCGAGAACGGGGGCGCCCAGGAGGCGCTGTCGGCCGCTGAACGCGCGCTGCGCTCCGGTCTGTCGGAGCTTGAGGAACTGGCGCCGGCGCTCTCGCGCTCCCAGGCCACTCAGGCACAGAGCGCGCAGGAGCTCGCCCGCCGCATGGCCGAGGCTCCGCAAGGCAACTCCCCCGCCGGGCAGCAGGCGCAACAGGCATTGCAGGAAGCCGCACAGCAGGCACAGGCCGCCAGCGAGGCTGCGCAGCAATCGGCGCAGCAGGCTCAGGCGGGTCAGACTCCGCAGGCCGCCCAGTCGGCACAGAACGCGCAGCAGGCCGCTGAAGCTGCGCGTCAGGCCATGGAGCGTGCGCAGTCCGCGCTCGATTCCGCGCGCCAGGCAGCCGCGGCGGAATCGGCTTCACGTCCCGAGCAGCAGGCGCTGTCGCAGGAGCAGCAAGCACTCGCCCGTGAGGTTGATGCGCTGCAGCGCGCCGCGCAGCAGTCCGGCCTCAGCCCGCAGGCGCAGCAGGCGGCCGAGCAGGCGCTCGAAGCGGCGGAGCAGGCGATGCAGGCCGCGCAATCCCAGCTCAACGAAGGGCGCAGCCAGTCGGCTTCGCAGTCGCAGAGCCAGGCTCAGTCGGCCCTCTCGAAGGCGGCGCAGGCTGCCGGCCAGACGCGCGCGCCGCAGACTCCGGAAGAAAAGCGCGCCGCCGAAGAACTCGCCAAGGAGCAGGAGCGCGTGCGCAAGGCACTTGCCGAGCTTGCCGAACGCAACCGCCAGCGCAATGCCCAGTCACAGCCCCAGAGCCTCTCGGGTGCGCAGAGCAGCGCCCAGCAGGCGCAGCAGTCCTTCCGCGAGGGAGAAATGGACGAGGGCGAGCAGTCGGCGGAGGAAGCGCGCCGGCAGATGGAGCAGGCGCAGCGCGAGCTCTCGCAGGAGGAGGAGCAGTACCAGCGGCTGCGTCAAGAAGAGCTGTTGTTCCGCATCGCTGAGGAAGTGCGCCAGATGGCGAGCGAGCATCAGCTGCAGATCGACGCCACGCTGGAGGTCGAGCGCGCCCGCGAAGGCAGTGAGCGCCCCAGCCACACTCAGCGGCTGCGCCTGAAGAAGATCGCCAAGGCCGAGTCGGCACTGGCTGCTCGCGCGGCGACGATCCAGAAAGCCATCGCCGAGGAGGGCAGTCTGGTGTTCGCGGAGGTGCTCGAGCAGCTCAAAGCCGACCTGGAGCGCATCGGCCGCGACATGGGCGAGGAGGGCGAGTACCAGAGCGGCGAGCGCATCCAGGGCCTGCAGCAGGACGTGCGCGACAATCTCAACTGGCTGGCCGAGGCCCTCGAGAAGGAGAAGCAGCGCCGGCGCGAGGAGCCCCCCGAGGAGCAGCAGCAGCAGCAGGACCCCAACCAGCCCAACTCCGGCCAGCCGCCTCCCCCGAAACTGGTGCCGGATGTGGCCGAGCTGAAGCTCTTGCGGCGCATGGAGGTTGAGAACCAGCGCGCCATTGAAAAGTTCCTCAAGCTGCACCCCGAGCTGGATACGGGCGATGGGTCCGAACCCGCCGACCCCCTCGTGCTGGAGGACCTCCAGCGGCTGGCCTGGAAACACCAGCGCACCACGGATTTGTTTGGTAAATTCAGGAAACGACTGGGTCTTCCGGATCCGGAGGACGAAAATCCATGAAGGAGAATCGATTCATGCAACGCAACCGCTGGATCCCCGCACTCGGCGCGCTCGCCGCGCTGTGCCTCGCCTTCCCGCTGTCCGCTCAGGAGCAAGGCCAGCCGAGCGGAGCCAAACCCGTTGAAGAAACAGCGCCTCCGATCGATGTCAAGCTGCCGCCGGTGCTCGGCGGCAACCAGACCGACGATGAGATCGATGCGCGCCTCGAAGAGCTGATCCGCGATGTCGAGAAGCAGCTGCGCAACATCGACCGCCTGCTCGAGAACGCTGCGGCGGGCGGCAGCGGCGCCGGTGATGCGGCCCGCGAGGCGGGTCAGTCCGCCAAGGCCATGACCGAACTGATGAAGCGCTCCCGGAGCGAGAGCGAGTCAGTCGTGAAGAGCATCGACGAGATCCTTGAGCTGGCCTCCATCCCCAAGCAGAGCAACTCGGACTGCTCCAGCGGTCAGTGCTCTTCGCTGCGCAAGACGGTCAGCAAGAAGCCCGGCTCCTCGCCTTCGGGTGAGACCGCGCAGAGCCAGCAACCCAGTGCCGGCAAGCAGAGCCCGCTGGAAGGCTCGCGCGATGCGACCACGCAGCGTGAACAGACCGGCGCGGACCGCCGCGAAGCGCGCGGCGGCCAGCAGCCGGCGACGGCGCAGAACAAGCCGCAAGGACAGGGTCGTCCCGATGGCAACCGGGCCTCGGATCAGCCTGCCACGCAGCAGGATGGCGCGCCGCCTCCGGGTTCGGAGAAGGGCGCTGTCGCGAACAACGCCAACACCGCGGAAACCTGGGGTTTCCTGCCCGAGCACGCGCGCGATGTGTTCCGTTCGCAGGGCGGCGGTGAGTACCCCGCGCGATACCGCGACTGGATCGACAGCTACTACAAGAAGCTCAACCAGCGTCCGTGAACCGGATTGTGATGCCGCGGCGAAGCCTGTTCGTCGCGGCATTTCTGTTGCTGTGCGGTCCGTTGCCGGCGGCGTTCGAACAGGATCGGTCGCCTGCACCGGCATTCGCACCGTCTGGCGCGGAGGAGCTGCGCCGCCGCGCGCTGGATGCGGCCTTGGATCATCTGGCAGGAGCGCTCGAAGAGAACGGCTCGATCGCCTGCACGGATGCGCGCCTGGGAGCGCCCGTTGCCGTCACGGCGCTGGGATCGCTGGCGCTGATGGCGGGCGGCAACCTGCCCGGTCGCGGCAGGCAGCATGTGGCGCTCGAGCGCAATCTCGAATGGCTGCTCGCCCGCACCGACGCCACCAGCGGCGCGATCACCGACGAGCGCGACCTCGTCTCGCGCATGCATGGTCAGGGCTTTGCCGCGCTGGCGCTGAGCCAGGCCTGGTGCCAGAGCCCGCAATCACCGCTGGGCAAGCGGCTGGAATCCGCGCTGAGCGCATCCACCCGCTGCATCCTCGGCACGCAGGGCCTCGAGGGCGGCTGGTGGTACGGCTTTGAAAAGAGCGTGAGGCACGAGGGTTCGCTGACGATCGCGTGCCTCGCAGCGTTGCGCGGTGCCCAGGGTGCGGGCCTGCGCATCGAAGCCGAACCCGTGCGGCGCGCTGTGCGCTATGTCGAGCGCTCCCAGAAGAAAGATGGTTCCTTCTGCTACAGCCTCGGGGATGATCACTCCAGCGTGGCGCTCACGGCGGCGGCGCTCGCGACACTTCAGGCAGCCGGCGAATACGAAGCCGCCAGCGTGCGGCGCGGACTCGATTGGCTGGCACTCGAGCTCGCCCGGCGCGACGCGGCGGGAGTGTCACCGGAACAGGCCAATGATCCCGCAGACGGGATGCATGTCTCCTGCCCCTACTACGAGCGGCTGTATCTGGCGCTGTGCTTCTGGCAGGCCCGCGAGCGTGTCCTGTTTCAGGACTGGTATCCGCGCGAATGCGAGCGCGTGCTGCGGGCGCGCAATGCGCAGGGCGTCTGGAAGGACGAGCGCTACGGCACGAGCTACGCCACGGCCATGAACGCGCTGTTCCTCGCGCTGCCGGAGAGCCTCTTGCCGATCTTTCAGCGCTGAATGTTCAGCGCCAAGTTTTCAGCGACAACTTCTCAGCGCAGTGGCCGGCGCGGCCCCAGCAGCACATAGCAGGTCCCTCCGCGCGCCAGCCAGCAGCGGGTCAGGTCGGAGCGACGGTAGGTGCGCTCCGGTTGAGTCGAACTGGCCGGGTCCATCGCCAGCAGATCGCCGCACGCATCGACACCGCGCAGCACCAACAGATGCCCTCCCGTGCGCGCATACGGTGCGCCGCGCAGCTCACCTTCGCCGGCCGCGATGCTGATCACCAGCGGGATGCCGCGTGCAAGCAGAGCCTCGGCCTCGCTCCAGTGCGCGATCGCCGTCAGGTAACCTTCCAGCCCGTGCTCGAAAGCCGCCTGCACATTGCGCGGCCAGTTGCCATAGAGATCGTGCAGCGCGTCATGACTGCTCGCCGCCACCGTGAGCGTCGGTAGTTCGATGCCGTGGTAGGCGAGCACCATGCTGACGCTGGTGGGACTGCACAGGCGGCTGCCGAGGGCGCCCGTATCGTGCCGCTGGGACCGCGCGGGCACCTGGAGTGCTGGCATGGCCCGCGGGAGCGCTGGCGCTGTGTGCGGGAGCGCTGGCGCTGTGTGCGTGAGCGCTGGCGGCGCAGCCAAAGCGCTCCTGCGTTGGCGATCGCGCAGCGTGATGTCAACGCGTTCGATCCGCAACGGAGCGCGGCCCGTGTTGGAGACGCGCACCTCGATCCAGCCCAGCGGCACCTCCGAGCGCAGCACATCGACATCGATCTGTGCAAAACCGCCTTGCTGCAGACCTTTCGTCGCCGGCACGGCACCGGCGTAGCCCACGAACAGCCACGGCGTCGCCTGCAGCGCATCGTCCCAGCGCCCCACGCGGGCCTCGATCCGTGCGGCCGCGCCCGGCTCCAGATCGAGGTTCCATGACACCAGCGCCTCGCGGGCGCGATTCTCAAAACGCGGCAGCGTGAACTGCGAGCCGGCGGCGAGTGGAATCGGCTGCGCGGGCCGGAAATGCTCGCGCACGACACGGAAACCATGCTCCAGAGGCCGGGTAGAATCGGCCGACGTCGATGGCAGCGCCGCGACGAGCACCAGAAGGATTCCCAGCATTCCCCCATCCTAACAACGCCATGACCACCCTTTCCCTGCTCGCCTGGGCCCTGCTGCTCGCACCTGTTTCCAACGCAACCGATCCCACACCCGTGCAGGCACGGCTGGAGACGCAGTTGCGCCAGATCGATGCCCGCGATCTCAATGCGCGCGTCCAGTGGTGCGAGCAGGCCCGCCGCGCCGGGCTCAAGGCGCAGGCGCTGCGGGAGCTCGACCGCGTGCTCAGCGTCGATCCTGATCACGCCGCGGCCATCGCCGAGCTGCGCACCGGCAACTGGATCCAGCTCGACAAGCCGCGCGAGGAACTGTGGCGCGATGCGGGGCCCCGCTCTGGCGCTGCAGCCGTGCGTGAGCTCAGCCTCATGGCGCTGGAGCGCGGTGTCACGCGCGAGGAATGGCAGCGTGAGCTGGAGCTGGCGCTCCGGAGCAACATCGTCGAGCGTCGCGCGATCGCTCTGGTGGGCCTGCGACGCGCCTTCCCCGGCAGCGCCGCTCAGGCGGTGCTGCGCTCTGCGATCTACGATCCTTCGCTGGAGGTGCAGACCCAGGCCGCACGCACGATCCGCGCCGCGCAGGATCCCAACTGGGTGCTACCGCTGGTGCGCACGCTGGAGCGCGGGGGCTCCGCGGCGGAACGCACCGCCGCGGCGCGCGCACTGGGCATCGTCGGCAGCCGGGCCGGCGTCGAGCCGCTGATGGCGCGACTGGCTGCGCCGCAGTCAGGCTCGGCCCCCTCTTCGCGCATCCCCCACAGCCACATCTTCATCGGCAGCCAGCGCGCCTATGTGCAGGACTTCGATGTCGAGGTCGCGGCCTTCTCCTCGGTGGCCGATCCCTCCGTCAACACGCTGCTCGAGGGTGCGGTGCTCGATGCCGCTGTGACCGGTGTCGGCAGCTCAGGGGTGCTCTATGAGCAGTCCGTGATCCGCGGCAGCCTGGCGCAGATCACGGGTCTGCGCGGCATGCATTCCAACGCGGCCTGGTTGGCCTGGTGGAAGAAACACGGGGCGCAGTGGTGCACCGCAACTCCGGCAGTCACCACAACTCCGGCAGGTGCCAAGACCGAGGGAGGCACCCGTACCGCGGAGAGCACTAGCCCAGCAGGGGCACCACCAGCCCGATCGCGATGAGGATGATGATGATCCACTCCAGAAGTTCCATGCGCGCCTCGGCCGCATGGTCGTGGAGCTTCTCGTAGATGCTCTCCAGCGTGTCGAGCTTGCGCGCGATGGAGCTGTTCCACTCCGAAAGCCGGTAGCGCTGGCTCGCCGAGCGATACACGCGCGCCAGATACTGATCCCCAAGCAGCTTGAGCGCATTGTTGATGCGCTCGAAAAGCACCGCGCCGTCGACCTGCAGCTGGGCCACGCGCCGCAGATCGCCCTGCGTACCGCCGGGCAGGCGCCAACGGGTGCTCTGATCGCGCGCCAGCCGCTCGTAGCTGCGATCCAACGCCGCATCGAGTCGTGAATCGAGGAAGCGCAGTTCCAAGAGCTGCAGATTGGCGAACTCGAGCACGCTGATGACATCCTGCGGCTCGCTGTCGATCAGGAGCGCCGCGTTCCAGTCGATGATCGCCAGATCCTTGCGACCGAAGGAGGCCCGGCTGGAGAGCGCGTCCTGCACTTCCTGATCGCTCAGGGGATCGGTTTCCGCGCGCAGCAGCCGCGCCAGATCGCCGGCGTGCCCGCTGACCGGCGGGTCCAGCGCCGGTTCACCTTCGAAACCCTGCACCTGGAAGATGTAGTACTCCTCCGTCAGTGCCTCGATGTTGGGACGCGTCACCGCCGGCTCAATCACAGCCAGCAGGTGTTCGATGCGCGAGCGGGCGTCCTCGCGCACGGAGGAGGAGGCCGTCAAGCGCGCGGAGAGCTCGATCAGCGGCTCCAGCGCACCTTGGATCGGGATGTCGTAGATCACGCTGACGCCGCCGAAATCGTAGATGACGAGTTCGACCTCATCGGTGCTCGCAAAGCCTGAGCCCAGATCCAGCCGCGGAATGCGCTGCGTCACGCGCAACGGCAGCGGATCGAACTGAAAGTAGGCCGGTGCAGCGCCCTTGTGGCGAATCGCTGCCAGCTCCGTGAGATCGGTGATCGAGCGCCGGCAGGCCGTGAGGTCCACGGCGAAGCCCACATCGAACGCCACGATGACGTGAAGCGTGCCCTTGGAGATGCTCAGGCCGGCGCTCATGAGGAGGACACTCTACAGCTTCCGGATGCGGATGTTGCGGAAGGCCACCGGATCGCCGTGGTCCTGCAGCGCGATATGGCCGGTCTTGTTGAGCCCGTAGGCCGGCATCGACGCAAATTTGCTCTGCCCGACCAGTGCCTTCCACTCCTCCGACCACAGCTCGTACTCGAGCAGTTTCTCTTCGTTGAGCCAGTGCTCGACATGACTGCCGCGCACCACCAGTCGGGCGCGGTTCCACAAGCCGACCGGCTGCGTCGCGTCGACGGGAGGCGAGTGCAGCGCGTAATTGGCGCCCGCGCTGGTGGCGGGATTGCGGCCATCCGGATGCGCGTCGTTGTCGAGCACCTGCATCTCCGCGCCGGTGCGCCAGACTGCATCGTGGTTCTCGTCCACGCGGAAGAAGACCCCGCTGTTGCCACCCGCAGCGACCTTCCACTCCAGGCGCAGCTCGAAGTCTCCGTACTGGGCTTCGGTGATGATGTCACCGCCCGGCCCCGTGCGCGCCAGAGCACCATCGACGACGCTCCAGCCCTGCACAGGCCCCTGCCCCCGGAACGGACGCCAGCCGCGCGTGCTCGCGCCGTCGAAGAGCAGCTCGAAGCCCTGCTCGCGTTCGGCGGCGCTCAGTCGGTTGAGTGCCTCGCTGCGCGGACGCTCGCGCACGAACAGCGGGCGTTCCTTGGGCAGGCGGTTGAGCGTGTACCACGCTTCGGCCGCCACAAGCCGCTGTGCGGCGCCGACGGGCGTTGTCTGTGCGGTCAAGGCGCCGGGAATGCGCACATGCACGACATGGCCTTCCTTGAGGCCCTCCAGTTGCAGCGCCACCTTGCGACGATCCGCGGAGACGCTGACACGGCGCACACGCAGCGCTTGCTCATCGAGCTTGGGTCCGCCGTATTGTTCGGTCGGCTCGTAACGCCACTGCGCCACCGCGTAGTTCTCCGGTTCCCAGCCTTCGCCATCGCCGATGGCGTGCGTGAACTCCAGCTCCAGCCCGTCGCTGTGCGCACGCACGGCAAGCAGGTCGAATACGGGCTGGTTCTGCCAGACCAGACGCTGCAGGCCGCAGTTCGCCTTGCCCGCCTGCCCCCAGTTGCCGCTCGAGCCGATGCCGCCGACATACAGCGCACCGTCCGGACCGAACACGATGCGATTGACGCCTGCCTCGAGACCCTGGATCCACGGAATCACGCAGCCCTGCCACACGCCCTCGATGACCTCGAGGAAATCGCGCTGCACGCCGCCGTAGGTGACGTCTCCATGGCACAGCTGTCCGCTGTACGGTCCGTGACCGGCGGGAATCAGCGCCGGAGCACTTGGGCTGTTGCCGATCTCATTCTGCGGCAGCCACAGGACGGGCGGAGTCACCGGCAGCTTCGCGGCTTCCTCCAGCTTGACGGCACGCGAACCGTAGAAGGCGCCGGTCTCCAGCCGCATCAGCTTCGAAGCAGGCAGCCAATCGCCCTGATTGTCCGTGAGAAAGAGCTCCCCTTCCGGCCCCGTGCCGATGCCATTGGGCGTGCGCAGTCCCTGCGCAACGGTCTCAAAGCGTCCGTTTTCCAAGCTGATGCGGATCGCCTCGCCGCGACCAGGCACCTGCGGACGCGTGGACTTGCCGCCCGGATCGATCGCGATCGCCAGATTGGCGTAGAGCCAGTTGTCCTTGTGCACCAGCCCGAAGGCGAACTCGTGGAAGTTCGGACCGACATTCCAGTCGCTGCACAGGCAGGAGTAGGTGTCGGTGATGCCATCCCCGTCGATGTCGATCAGCTCGGTCAGTTCCTGCTTCTGCAGCACGAACACGCGCTTGCCCACGACGCACAGCCCGAGCGGCTCGGCGAGCCCGCTGGCGATCCTGCGGGCCGTGATCTTCGCCGGATCACCGCTGCTGACGCCGCTCAGCGCCCACACGGCACCTTCCGGATCCCAGGTGCTGACCAGCAGATCACCGTTCTCGCGGAACGCCAGTCCGCCGACCTTGGGACAGAAATCGGCCGGGCGCGCGGGGAACAGCGCATAGCCAGGATGCACGCTCTCCAGCGGCCGTCCGCTGCCTGGCCGTAGCTTCGACAACGGCTTGAGGATGCGCTTGGTGCCGGGCGCCGTGACACGCACTTCACCCGCAGGACAGCGCAGGGCACTCGAGGGGATCAGCTCATAGCGCTCTGCACCCGGCGCCTTCCACTCCAGACGCAGCGACCAGCCGCCGTAGCACTGGAAATGCCGCAGCAGGAACGGATGCGAACCGGCGCTCAGCTCCCGCTCGGCGACCTTGGCCGTGGAACCGTGCAGGCCGTCGTGTTCGATCAGCGTCCTGCCGTCGAGCTCGAGCTTCGATCCGTCGTCGCTCGTCAGGCGGAAGCTCCACTTGCCGGGCGCGGGGATCTCGATCCAGCCGTCGACGACGGTCAGGAAGGTGTACTCCAGACCCGCGATGCCGCGGCCCTGATCCGTGTCGAAATCCAGATGCGGCTCGATGCGCGAGATGTTGGGCGTCTGACCCGCCACCAGATCGCACAGCTCCTCGATGGGCTCACCGAGGAAGTAGAAGCGCATCGAGACGCCCTCCTGACGGGGAGCCTCCTGCGCCAGCCAGAGCAACATGAGAGCCAGCATCAGCGCACCTCGGACTTGGGCTTGAAGAACAGGAGCAGGTTGTTGCCGGGCCGTGTGCTGCTGAGCACCAGCCAGCCTTCCTGCTTGTCGGGATCTTCCCGCTCCATCATCTCCACCAGCTTGCGGCTCGTGCCTTTGAAGCCCACGCGCAGCGCAATCTGCACATCCTCAGGGCACTCCACCACCTGAAACGAACGCCACAGGCACAGATCGCTCTTCTCCAGCACGAAGTCCTCGATCTGATCGTCCGAGAACAACTCC
>Ga0209668_10000345_pt1 | contig 19140 bp, 17 predicted proteins | sample FrelakmetPLP11PL_FD_187150 | JGI IMG/M metagenome (GOLD analysis project Ga0209668, IMG submission 187150) | Freshwater lake sediment microbial communities from the University of Notre Dame, USA, for methane emissions studies - PLP11 PL (SPAdes)... | ecosystem: Environmental > Aquatic >... | reverse complement strand
CTCCAATAGCCGATGTACACTTTAATCCATGGGGGAAAGATGTGTGGAAATTGATGTATGGACAGTTTAACATACCTTTTCCAGATATACTTCCCCTACTACATCCTGCGGATGGTATTGCTTCGGTGGAAGAAAGACTTAGAGGAAGGAAAGAGGGTGCGTTAGACGTATTTGATTTACCAGGTAGGCAGAAGGAAGAATATGCGCACTTTTTAGCACTTGCGGAAGTAGTTTCGTCCCAATTCCCTGGTGTATATAATGTTATGTCAGGTCAAATACTCCCAGTTGATAATGAGCTTGGAAGAGTAGATGCTGGACTAATTCTTGGCTTATTATCTGTAGCAGCTGGGGTTGAAAAGGGGGCAATTCCCACTTTAATGGGTGGGGGACAGTCAGTTCCACTTTATAGACTTGGGGCTGATCCTAGAGTTACTGCATATTATTACGATTTGGGTAAATCACTAATGTATGAATCTAATTCTGAGGTTGTACGAAAGGGTGCGGCAGGTAAATTTAATATGAGAAGCGCTGATATCGGGGTAGTTTGGTCTAGATCACTTGTAGATCATTATCCTCCTCCTTCGGTTGTAGCATACGCCCTTGAGCCAGGTGCAAAAGGAATGAAAGATGAAGAAATAAATAATTATCTCAGAGACTCAATAACAAATAGTCAATTTACACTCGTTAGTCCCGAAACAAGATATGGTTCGAATTTATACCAAAGCCGTTTTCCAGGAACAAATAGGGCCTGGAGCGAGATTACTTGGTAATAATCAGTTTAATCTGTGATAAAATAAAATCAAAGGATTTAATAGCGAACTAATGGACGACCGCAATCAGATAGAGGAAATAAAATCAAAGTTGGACATTGCCAATGTCATTCTGCAGTACGTCCCAAATTTAAAGCGTAGCGGTAGAAACTATTTTGGTCTATGCCCTTTTCACAAAGAAAAAACCCCATCGTTTTCTGTAAATCCCGAGCTTGGCTTATTCAAATGCTTTGGCTGTGGTGAGGGTGGTGATGTGATTAAATTCTTAGAAAGAATTGAAGGGCTAGACTTTCCAAAAGCGTTAGAGCTAGCAGCCACAAAAGCTGGCGTGACGCTAAAAAAAACATTCTCTAAAGAAAGCCAAAAGTTTAAAGAGGAAAAGGAAAAGATAATCGAAGCGAATCAGCTGTCGGCAAAGTTCTTTAACTACATATTGCTAAAACACGCATCTGGTGAACTTTGCCGGAAATATGTTGAAAAAAGGAAAATCGATAAACGGGAGATCGATACTTTCTTAATTGGCTACGCCCCAAATACTTTTAATGGTTTAAAAGGCTTTTTAAATAAAAAAGGTTATCAGGATAAAGATCTTGTAAAGTGGGGTCTGCTTGTGGAAAAGAACGGTAAAATTTATGACAAGTTCCGTGGCCGTTTAATGTTCCCAATCGTCAACCATCAGGGCGATACTGTTGGTTTTAGCGGAAGGATGATAGATGATAAAACACTTGGGCCGAAATACCTGAACTCGCCGGAAACACTTGTTTACAAGAAAAGTAATACTCTTTTTGGTTTACAACAGGCAAAGGACACCATTAGAATGGATGGTTTTGTGATACTTGTAGAAGGAAATATCGATTTGCTCTCCTCACATAAAGCTGGGATAAAAAATATCGTTGCACCACTTGGTACTGCTCTAACTATCGAACAGGTAAAGCTAATAAAGAGATACTGCGATAAAGTATATTTTGCTTACGATACAGATGTGGCCGGCCAAAAGGCCCTCATAAGATCGTTTGAGCTAGCCGAGATCGAAAATCTTGAGTCATATGTTCTCGATATTGGCAAATTCAAAGACGTTGATGACTTAATAACTACCGGTGGGGACTGGATAACAACCGTTGAAAACCCGAAAGAAATCGTTTCCTATCTAATTTCTACCGTGGCAAAAAAATATGATCTTTCCAACACTAAGTTCAAGACCAAATATGTAAGTGAAATACTAGGATATATATCGCGGGTAATGAGTCCAGTTGCAAGGGCTGATTATATAAAACAGGTTTCTGAAATCGTTGATATAAACCAGGACATCTTAAACACGGAGCTCGATAATAGAGTAAAATCAAAACGAGAAGTCCCTATTGATGAATCTATACATACAAAACCCGAAGCGCCAATTGTCCAACATATTACCCAGCTTCAAAACCTAGTACTTGAATTTATAGGTCTGCTCTATGCAAATAAGACAAATAATACCGATGAGGTTTATATCAAACAGGTCTTAGGTGAAGGTAATGCATACAAAATATATCGCTTTATAAAACACAAAGAAAAATTTAACGAGATTGACAAATTTATTCATTTGATTGAGGATGTGGAAATGCGCCCTGATAACGTCATTACTAATGAAATCATGCTTGATCATACAATTAAAAACTTAGGAGAACGAATCCTCAAAGCTAAAGCAAAGATAGAGTTTAAAAAATTACGTTCAGATTTACGGAATCAGGATGAAAACGCGCTTCAAAAAATTAATCAGGCCATAAAATTGTTAAAAAGCTAATCGTTATATGCTATGCTGATAGCATATACATTTTAGAATATGGGCATACCAAAACGACCACGATATAAAAAATCGACTTATGACAGTAAGGAAAGTAAGACTCTCATAGGCTTAATACTACTTGCTTTAGGTGTTTTAACAACGTTAAGTCTTTTCTTGGATGGGCAGGTCTTTAAATTCTTTAAATCGATTGTTTATAACAATTTAGCGACAATACTTTTGGGCCTATTTTTCTTTTTTGCAAGTTTGAATATATTTCAAAGCAAATTCATATTTGCAAAGAGGAAGAGTCTATTCGGTCAGCTTCTTATTATAATAGGCCTAGCGGGCTTCCTGACCTCGATTTTTGGGGCCATTGAACCCACTCAGATAAGCCAAAATCCAGGCGGGTTAGTTGGGTACTATATGTACAATTTCTTGAGTGAAAATCTGTTCTTTAACTTCACCCCTATCGTGTTTATGGTGATTCTAATCTTTGCTGTGCCATTTACGATTTTAATGCCGATAAGTAAATTTATTGATTTACTCGGCGTGATAATTCAAACTGTCGTTCAGTTTTTTATTAAACTATTCGTTAGAAAAAAATCAACCAATATTGAGGATAAAGAGATGGATGTGCAGTCTGCGTCAACGTTCGGAGATTTCCAAAAAGTTAATACTAGGCAGCAGTTAATTTTGCAAAAGGAGGCTATTGAGAACAAAAGAAAAGAAGATATGGAAAATGCCGCTAATAGAGACGGGAGCAAAACATCCTCTGTTGATGTAAAAGAGGTGTCGGTTGATGGTGTGTATATGAACGCTGAGCTCAAATACCCTGATTGGAAGTTCCCCCCCATATCGTTACTAAATCCATACAAAAAAATAAAACCATCCCAAGAAAAAATCAACAGGAATGCGGATATTATTGAGAAGACTTTAACGAGCTTTGGTATTAAAGCTCAGGTAGTTGATGTAATTATCGGGCCATCGGTCACGCAGTATGCACTTGACGTTGCGTTGGGTATAAAAGTAAATAAAATTGCAAACCTTGTTAGAGATCTTGCCCTTGCCTTGGCAACTCAGGAAACTCAAGTCAGGCTTCTATTCCCCATTCCCGGGACATCATACGTTGGAATAGAGATGCCTAATCCAGAAAGAGAAACGGTTTATATGAAGGAGGTATTGTCCGATCAGGAGTTAAAGAATCCAAAAATGATCCTACCATTAGCGTTTGGGAAGAATATAGCCGGCAAAAATATATTTATAGATTTGCAGAAAATGCCCCATATTCTGATAGCTGGAGCGACTGGTTCTGGAAAATCTATATTAACTAACTCCTTTATTCTAAGTTTGCTTTACACCCGAACACCAGACGAAGTAAAATTTATAATGGTTGACCCCAAACAGGTAGAGCTTGCTGAGTATAATGGTATCCCCTATTTGCTTACTCCCGTTATTACGGAGATGGATAAAGTCTTAAATGCATTAAAGTGGGCAATTGCCGAGATGGAACAGAGGTACACGATCTTTAGGGAGTCTCACGTTAAAAACATTGAAGGCTATAATCAATTTAAAGGCTACGCTGCCCTTCCCTACATAGTTATTGTTATTGACGAAATGGCGGATATGATGATGTCCACAAATAAGGCTGAAACCGAAACAGCTATTGTTAGATTGGCCCAGAAGGCTAGAGCAACAGGCATTCATTTGTTACTCGCGACACAGAGACCGTCGGTAAATGTCATCACTGGTTTAATAAAGGCGAATATACCGGGTAGGATAGGAATGAGCGTAACGACTAGAATAGATTCGATGGTCATCCTTGATCAAATTGGTGCGGAATCACTGCTTGGTAAAGGGGATATGCTTTTTAAGGATCCTGCATTTAAAGACAACTCAAGGATTCAGGGTATCTGGGTCGCGCCAGATGAGATAATTAGAGTGATCGAACATATAAAGTCGAGAGTACCAGAAGTTAGCTATGCAACAGAGGTAACGGAGGCGAGACCCGATGATAAAGCGAAGCTTTTAGCGCGGAATGCTGTCGGTGGAGTACATGACGATCAGTTCGCCAATGCGGTAAGAGTTGTGGTCAATGCACAAAAAGGTTCCACATCTTTAATTCAAAGAAAGTTATCATTAGGCTATAACAGAGCGGCTCGCTTACTAGACAGAATGGAGGAATTGGGTGTAGTCGGTACAGAAAATGGAAGCAAGCCAAGGGATGTTTTTATCCAGGATTCGGAAGAATTTTTGCAAAAACTTGCTGATGGGGAGGTCGCTAGTGTACCTGGAGAAAACTAGATAAAACTATACTAGAGTTAGCATTCTTCAACTATTTTTACATCATTTCCATTGTTTGTGGGGGCCTCGACTGGGGTGGGCACCTTCGTAATGACTTTTGTTTCTATCGCGGAACTCAGCGGATCATCATTCGATAGGCCTTGAGTAAAGCGGATCTCTTGTTCTGACTGTTTTGTCTCATCAAGAACGATCATTTCGCTAGGTGCAACACTTCCCATCGTGATATTTATCAGTTTTCGTACTATATCTTGCTCAACTTCGCTTGAATGTTTAGTCGATTTAAAATAAAAACTATTGTTGTTCCCCTCCCCTTTATACTCAGATATGATCGGTGAAAGATCGTATTGGGGTTTATTATTTGCGATAAAAACTTTACAATGCTTTGGCTTTTGTATTATCGCAATCGCTATTTTACAGTCAAAAAAGTGCGATGCGTTTGGTAAATATGGTGGTGAAATATTATAGACATTTGTGCTATCAACAATGTGAGATATATATATTCCGTTTCCAATGTTTTTAGAGCTTGTCATATCTAAGGAATAAAACTCTTTTAGGGCTGAATTTTGGAATAAACCTGCAAGATTTCTTGCATCAGAATAGCTTGCGCCTGAATCAAGTAGGAGTTTTAATGTGTCAAAAACACCTTTATGGACTATGGTTGATAGCATGTCGGTTTCGGAAAGCAAAGATGCAGTGAGCAATGTTAGAATACTTGCATCTAGTCCAACACTGTTTGAGGATGTCAGAATCACATTCACCCAAAGCTGGAAAACCTCCAATGTTTTAACAGGGCTGATGTATCTCACTTTATCATCAGGAAATTGGCTTATTATTCGGTTATATTTATTGATTAATTCCCCGCCCTTTTCACCTAAAACCAAAGCAATATCTTGATCGATCTTTGCTTTTTTAAGCTCAACAAGAGATTCGGTTTTTATTTCTTGAGTGTCCATTTCGAATGATATACTTATCTTTTCATCTGTTTCGTCAATAAAGCTTTGGGTGATATTGTTTGCCGCCTTGTTGATAATTAACGTAACCGATTTGCTTGCTTTTGTATGTAGCGCAGTAAAATGAAAATCTTTGAGTTTTTGGATCAACGGTTCTTTTGTGGTGATTGCATCGTTAAGAATAGTCACCCTTTTATCTTTAAGTATCATTCCTAAAGCAACACCGGCAAATATTCTTGAGTAATCAGAGTTAGTGGGTATCACCAGCAATATGGTATTAATACTAGCAATTTGTTGGGCAACTGTATCCGGCATCTATAAACAGGATAAATATATGGGGCATATACTAAACAGAATAACACCTAAGAAGAGGGAATGTCTATACTAACAATCCAAGGGGAAATGTCAATTGGGGGATTGCAATTAATTGCTCCAAGTGCCTTCATTAATGGGATTTCGATAATGCTTTTAAAACTCTCGAGTAGTTCTACTAAATCGGCTGAATCTAGAGATCGTTGTAAAGTAGCCGTTGCCCTAACATATTTTTGTCCGGCTTCCATTACCAAAATTTCACATAGCTTGGGCGAATTTTTTTCTACCCTTGTAATGTTAGTTTCTGCGCTTACCCCTCTAGGTAGAATAAAGTCCCTATGAGCTCCATAATTGTATTTTAAATATAACGGAATTATACACCCAGTAGGGCTGATACTCCAAATCCCAGTGTGATATTATGGAAAGGAGTCAAGGACTTCCCGTGTAATTAATTTTGGATCGCTATCCATTGTTGGTACGGTGTGAGTTGCACGAAGTAATGTAAATAAAGGCAACTCGACTAAGTTTCTAAATAATCCTAACTGTCTTTGTAGAGCAAGCATTTCAGTATTTAATGACACTGTAGATGTAACCGTGACACATTGATCACCCGCGGTCATTTCCAATATATGCTTAAAATCTGGTTTTCTATTAAATACATATGCTATGATTTCCTCAGAAGAGACCCCCTCTGGTAGAAAATAATCTCTTTGTGCAAAATGTTGATCTATCATAAATCGGTCAAATTAATATAGGTTGATTATACACCTTATAGGGCTGATACATCAAATGGATAATGCTATTCTTCTAGATTTGCCAAACAACCCCAAAAAGAATAGTAAAGACATTTGTCACCGAAAACTACAATAGAACTATTGGAAGGTCAATAAGTAGAACCTAATTGCGTTAGTGATGTTGTAAGTAAAGCACAACAGCCATTAGCAAATGATGCTTCGTTTTTGATCAATGCCGCTTTCCTCATAAGAAATATCTCTTTGCTTGGTATCGATTTGTATTGCAATACAAATTGTCCACAAAATCCTTTCGTGTGGAATGTAAGGAATATTCAAGAATTGCCTGATTTAATAAGTCTATCTAGCTTGCATTCGTTTATATTATTATGGTTTCTAAAACAAATACTGTCGTGATAGCTGGGACGGATATTAGGCCTGTCGCTGTAGAAGTGGATATTAGTCCAGGTCTTTTTGATTTGAACATTGTCGGTATGGCCTCAAAGGAGATAATTGAGTCAAAAAAGCGTATTTATTCGGCCATAACAAACTCTGGCTTTAAAATGCCTTCAGGAAGAATTATCGTAAATCTTGCGCCAGCGGATATCCCCAAAACATCTACTGGTTTTGATCTGCCAATAGCAGTTGGGATATTAACTGCCTCAAAACAAATAGAAATTAAAACCGACGATAAAGTTTTTTGGGGGGAACTTTCACTAAATGGCGAATTACTCTACTCAAAAGGGGTCATGGCAATTGCCCTAGAAAAGACAGCATTAAAGAATAAAATGCTTGTGATTCCCTTATTAAACGCAGATGAGGCGTTAATATGTAAATGCTGGAAAGTAATGACATTAAAGTCTTTAGGTGATATTAACGCACCATTTGAGGTAAAAACTGCGGGAATTAAAACATACAAAGATCCCGAAAGAGATAATTATTTAAACAACAAAATTCTTAATAACTTCAAGTTTGTCCGTGCAATATTGATATCATCTGTTGGAAGGCATAATCTATTGACTATCGGACCAGCAGGGGTAGGTAAAACATATATGTTAAGGGCCGTTGAGCACATCCAAGATCAGCTAAAAGAAGAAGACTTTTACGAGGTAAACAAGATATATAGTATTGCGGGCTTAATACAAGACAATATGCAGTTCTATCCGCCTTTTAGGTCTCTCCATCATACCATAACTCAAACCGCCTTAATTGGTGGTGGAAGTAGATTTAGGGTAGGGGAGATATCACTTGCCCATAAAGGTTTCCTTTTTCTGGATGAGTTGAACCTTTTTTCCTCCAACAATATTGATTTGCTCAGGCAGCCTTTGGAGGATGGTTACATTTTTATTCAGAGGGGAGGGTATAACTATAAACTACCATGCGATTTTACTCTACTTGCGACGATGAATCCCTGCCCATGCGGTCATTTTGGCTCGACGATTGAGGAGTGCAAGTGCACTTCATACGACAAATCTCGATATTGGAGCAAGATCAACAAACCAATGCTTGATAGGATCGATTTGCAAATGTTTGTTGGCAACCAAAAATTGTTCTCCAAAGAAGAAATCTCGTTAGGCGAGCTTAAGGCTAAATTAATGCTGGCTAAGCAGTTCAGAAAAGAGAGGGACAGATATCCATTTTCGCACAAGGCAAGCAATATAATAGATAGGGCAACAACCTCATTTAGAATAAGTTTAAGAGGGCGGAAAAAACTCATTTCTGTCGCCAAAACGATAGCAGATTTGGACAATAGCTACACTGTAGATGAAAATCATGTTTCGGAAGCCTTGAGTTTTAGAACCAATATAATTTAGCAAATACAACTTATCGGAGGCTAAATTTCCGGAGGATACTCGCCATTCTTGTCATAGTACACATCTAGATCCTTTCTCTTCCAAATGTTAGCAGGATTACTTATATATTTTAAAAAAATTATACCTTCCAAGTGGTCGATTTCATGCTGAACCTCATGAGAGAAGAAATCCTGAACGGTAAGCTCTTTTGCTTCACCTGTAATGTTTTGATATTTAACCGTAATCGCTTTCGATCGTGTAACTGGGCCAAACAATGCTCCATTGCCTATTCCTACACTCAAACACCCCTCCCAGAATACCGATTCTCCTTTAGACAGTTTCGTAATTACGGGATTTATCATTACCTCCCAAAGAATCTCTTTAGGAATATTTTCTCCATCTTGTTTCTCTAGATCAACCCTACGACAAACACAAACTGCCAATGAGATACCTATTTGAGGTGCGGCAAGACCGGCAGTGATTAGTCTGTTTTTATCTGCAGTGTCAATCAAATCCGTTACTACAACATTTAATTCGAGGGTATTAAATTCAATTACCTTTTTGCTTTTTTCACTAAGGCCTGGGGCTCCAATTTGTAATATTTGTTTTACCATACCCGATTGTATCATGTTTTATTACAGTTAGAACTCAGATTGGTTGTTTTTATGGGGCTGATATGTTACTATTATATATAATTGTTAACGGTATAAAATGGCACTGCAAGGCTCGGATTTAGGTGTTTTAAACAAACTTCCTTTGCCTTGTGGCCAGACGGATCCTGAGATTAGAAGTCCGGGAACAATATGGGTAGATACTCAGACTTTTCTTGCTAACTCTACAGCGTGTCTTATATGCAGAGCTAGGCAGTCTGGGATAATGAAGCCCATAAATCAATATTGCACGGTGGATGAGCGTTTCAGGGGTTCGGTGAAGATTGAATTAGTTCATGGAGTGGTTACGATACTTGGACAATCATTGTCGCAACCAACAGAAAGTAACCTAACTCCGGTTATGGCTTCTACGGTATAAATATTCTCTTGAGTTAAATAACCCCCTAGAGTAAAATCAATATCATGAAAATACTATTTATTGGTGACATCAGCGGAAAACCGGGCAGGGAAACTGTAAAAAAAGTGTTGCCCGCACTCAAAACCAAGGAAGGTATAGATTTTGTTATTGCAAACTGTGAGAACGCGGCACACGGAAGGGGAGTAACAAGAGACATCCTCACGGAACTGGCTTCATATGGAATAGATTTTTTTACATCAGGTGATCATGTTTGGGATCAGAAGGATTTCATCGAGGAGATGTATGACGAGAAACTTCCACTTGTACGATTTTATAACTATGACGGCGGATCTGCTATCCCTGGCAAGGCTTACGATATTGTGGAGTTCAAGAAGCAAAAAATCGTTATAGCCAATTTTTGTGGATCAAGCTTTATGAGATTTGTGCCTAGAAATCCTTTTTGGTCAGTAGATGGCTTTTTTGAGGAGCTCGATCGACAAGGCATCACGAAGAAGAATTCTATTATCATTATTGATTTCCATGCTGAGGCAACCGCAGAAAAATTATGTTTTGGAGAATACGTAAAGGATAGGGCATCGGCCGTCATTGGCACGCACACACATGTTGGGACAATTGATGCCGCGATACGCGATGATCTTGCCTATGTAACAGACGTTGGTATGGTCGGTCCATTTGAGTCATCACTTTGGGCTGATCTAAAAGATGCAATTCACAATTTTAAATATCCTTTTAGAAAATCAGCCAAAATGGAAGAATCGGGTAAGAGGATCTTTAATTCAATCTTGATGGAATTTGACCCAAAACCCCTTAAAATACAAAGAATAGACAGAATCGTATAGATATAACCTTTATATACCCGTATCGTTGTATACACCAAAAGAATCCCCTGGGCCTATTCTAAAACGATAATCATTGTGCGATCTTGTCATTAAAAAATAGCCAAAAAGACTGGCTGGCATGTATTTCATGGTTGAGGCGGCACCCTCTATTCACAATTACAACCATATATTGTTTTAAGGTATGCGAATCCTTATCTATTAAGAGTATGTGTGAAACTCCTTATCCTATAAGGGAATACTTGACATTTGTCTTGGAATGCATCACTATTATTGGTAATAAGCGATGGTCATGTTGTGAATCAACGCTTCTAATAGGAAAGGAGGTGAATATACAATGAACAAAGCAACACTAGTAGATTTTATTGCAGGTAAGACTGGTGTCACTAAGAAAGCGGCTGCTGATGCAGTTGATTCTTTCGTCGCAGCTGTTACATCAACAGTTAAGAAAGGTGATACAGTAACTTTAACAGGATTTGGAACTTTCAAATCAATCCATAGAAAGGCGAGAAATGGAAGAAATCCAAAGACAAATGCTGCAATTAAGATTCCAGCAAGAACAGTACCAGTTTTCAGACCTGGTAAGGCATTTAAGGATGCGGTTAGATAATTAATTAATCGTCATTAGATTAATCTAAAAGACTGAAAAATTTTGAAACCCCCTTGATAAAGAAGGGGGTTTTGTTTTATATAAATATATGATACAAACTGGAGCTAACCAATGAAAAAAACAGGACTTATACTAACAAGCATTTTCACTTCAATAGCCGATAGAACTATCGACTTAGTTTGGTTATATTTAGCGTTAAACCAGCCGATGGTATATTCTGCCTCATTAATATTGATAACGCTTGGTGTATCGAGGATACTGATTTATTTTTTTGCAAAGAAGCTGTTTGAAACTATTAACTTTTATGGGAATTATATTGTTGGTTTTTCCTGTGCATTTGTTATTGTAATAATCATTACAAAATTTGACCCCGTAATATCCTTATTTCCAGTTTTAATTTTGAAGGAGGCCTACAATGTTTTTAGGATAAGAGGTAATGATCTAGGATTAAAACAAATAGAAAAACATAAAGTTTATACTTCGGGCTTTTTAAATGCATCAGCGTTTTTGTCTTTTCCAATCAGTTTTTTGATAGTTGGATATTTAATTTCTTCTGGGAATACCGGCGATGTGTATGCGGTATTCGAAATATTAATTGGAATTGCAACCATAATTACTTACAAATTTTATTCAAAGAATTATGCAAAAAAATCTACAGTTGCTGTGATAGCTCAGGAAAATTCTCAAAAGATAAAATATTTATTTATGGGGATAAACGCGTTTATTTATATTTGCATTATTGCTCTATGGATATATCTTAATGGCCAGTATATATATATTGCAACGATTTTTTCATTATTGGGGATGGGCTTGGTTTTTATAAGATACAAATTTACCAAGAGTATAGTTTACACAGAGCATGAGGGTATCATTCTAAATAGCGCTCTCTTAATTCTCCTCGGAATAGTCAGATATTTTAATTGATCCAGTGATGATAAATCCAGACATATTTAAAGCGGTTCGGATAATTAAAAAGGGTGGATTAGTGATATACCCAACGGAAACGTGCTATGGGGTTGGTGTTCTGGCTACATCAAAAGTAGCTGTAGAAAAACTGCTAAAGTTTAAGAAGAGGCCTCAGGGTAAGGCGATATCGATCGCAGTAAGCGATCAGACCATGGCATCAAAATATGTGGAATTAAACCTGGAGGCAAAAAAGATCTACAAACAATTCTTGCCCGGTCCTGTTACGGTTATCTCTAAGAGCAGGGGTAAGGTTTGCAAGGAATTGGAAGCTGAGGATGGGACTTTAGGAGTACGAATTCCAGATTATAAACTTGCACTTGAGTTGATCAAACAAATTGGTGAACCAATTACCGCTACATCGGCCAACTCTTCTGGTAAAAAAACGCCATACAAAATTGATGACATTTATAAAAACATATCAAAAAAGCAAAAAGGAATGATAGACCACATAATTGATGTGGGTGAATTGCCTCACAATCCTCCATCAACAATCGTTAACACAACAAAACACGACATGCAGATACTGAGAAGGGGTGAAATTGCAGTTGGAAAAAGTCTATTAAAAAAAACCATTAAAAGTGAGCACGAAATGATAGAAGAGGGGAAGTTTTTGATCAGAAAGTATAAAAACCTTTTAAATACTAAATGCTTAATAGTTATGTTTAATGCAGATCTTGGAGCCGGAAAAACACATTTTACAAAAGGAATAGCAAAGGAACTTGGCATTAAAGAGAATGTTAAATCGCCGACATATTCCTTGCTTAATGAGTATCAGTTTGGCGATCTAGTAAAAGGAGAGTATTCCAGGCGCTTGATCCATTTTGATGCATGGAGATTAGAAAGCCCAAGTGAATTAGAGAAGCTTGGCATTAAGGACCACCTACGTATTGGGAACATTATCGTTGTTGAATGGGCAGGGAGCACTATAGAATACTTTAATACATTAAGATCAAATAAATTCGTATTTGCTGTTGGTATAGACATTGACTACATCAATGTTGGTGAAAGGAAAGTGAAAATATATGAAATTGACTAAAAAAAATCTACATATTTTAGGCATAGATACATCTTGTGATGAGACTTCTGCGGCCATAACGTATAAGACTAGGGTTTTGTCCAACGTCGTTTCGTCTCAAGTAGAGTTGCATAGCGAGTTTGGTGGAGTTGTGCCCATTATTGCTAAACGCGAGCATCAGGCCAGGATAGATCCTGTAATTTCTGAGGCTTTTAAAAGAGCAAGTAAGAATGCGGGCAAGAAGATCGAATGGAAGACGATTGATGCTATTGCTGTAACGTATGGCCCAGGATTAGCTATAGCTTTGGAGGTCGGTTTATTAAAGGCAAAAGAACTTGCAAAAAAATATAATAAGCCTTTAATTGCAGTTAATCACATGGAGGGACATCTTTGGTCAGCTTTAGGATCAAATAGCGAAGGAAATGGGGGAGTGGATTATGAGAAAATCAAATTACCAGTTTTAGGCGTTTTAATTTCTGGAGGCCATACCGAACTCGTTGAGGTAAAAAAATTTGCGGAATACAAGATAATCGGTGAGACATTGGATGACGCGATGGGCGAGGCCTATGATAAGGTCGCAAGAATGTTAGGATTGGGCTATCCAGGAGGAGCAGTTTTATCGGAAATGGCTCAAAAAGGAGATGCCAATAAATACACTTTTCCGATTCCGCTTAGTAAACAAAACACTTTGAATTTGAGCTTTTCTGGCCTTAAAACAGCAATATATTACTTTATAAAGCAAACGGAGAAGCAAGACGGACCGTTAACCCGCGAGCAGATTTACAACATTGCCGCTGGTTTTGAGCGCTCGGCAATCAGTGCTTTATGTATTAAAATTACAATGGCACTACAAACACACAATGTAAAAAGTGTGTTTGTAGGAGGTGGTGTAACAGCGAGCAAAATGGTTCGTAAAAGTATTAGGAAGACGTGCCAAATTATGGGAGTACGATGCCATTTCCCAAGCGTTAAATATATAAATATGGATAATGGAGCAATGATAGCAATCGCCGGGTATTTAAGGGCTTTAAGAGGGGATTTCGCCAGTCTAGATATTGACAGAGAGCCACGGGTAACACTTTAGCCTTAATCCAAAAGGCATGACTTTAACTCTTGGGTTTGCGTCCATCCGCATTTGCCACTAGCCTGCACTTTGCATTCTGCACTTTGATAGCATGCATATTTATCAGACCATAAGCATATAGAAACTGTATCATTTGCCGCGGTTTTTTCCATACATAGCTCTTGGCTGCAACCTGCCGGAACACAGGTAATTACATTGGTAGGTGCGATTATGAGGGTTGAAAATATCAGGATCAAAGCAAGTGCTAGAATAATCGCACAACACACTATTATAACCATAATTTTCTTATGACCAGCCATTTTTTGATTGATATTTTGAGTCACCATAATAAAACAAGAACGCTCCACCAATTACTACCAGCAAACCAATAAGTATTGAATTCCCGCCATCCATAATACCGCTCTCAGGAAGTCTTCCAGTAGGAGTTGGTGTTGGAGATCGTGTAATAGTAGGAGTTGGTGTGGTTGCAGATAAAATCGTAAATTCGGCCTCTAGGCCTTGATCAACGTATTCTTGTATATTAGCAGAGTCTAAATATAAATTATCGCTGGCCTTAGTAACCGAACCAGTTCCGGGATCGCCCCAAAGTACTGTAAATGTTCCCAAAACCTGGTCTTGAATAAAATAACCTGTTGTTAAGCTAAAATCAACACAAACACTCGAATCGGTGTACGTGCCGCCACCAGAGCAGTTCTCCATTGCCAATAAATTTGAATCGGTATATTTAGTAAATCCTGTAACCGTTCCTCCAACAACAGTTAAATGCATAGAAATACCATCAATTACTCCAACTGGGGGATCCGCTGTGATCTCGATCACGCTTGTATTGCCGGTTGTGACGTTTCCAGTGTTTGGAGTTAAGCTAATAGCAAAGGCCACAGAAGGAAGTACGTATATGGCGAGGGATAAAATTATAGACAGTTTTTTGACCACAATAAACAATTAACCAGTTATATCACTCAATATAAATGTTTTGTTGCGAAAAGTGAAGTGTTTACTTTTTTGAAATACGTTCCATGCCTAAATATTCCCTTAAAATTGTAGGTACAACCAATGAGCCATCTGACTGCTGATAGTGTTCTATAATGGCTATTAACAATCTGTGTGTTGCCCCGGTATCATTTATTGTATATGCAAAGACCTTTTCGGACTTTTCGTTTAGAGTTTTTATATTAAGTCTTCGTGTTTGAAAATCTGTAGTTATACTGTCGGACATCGTTTCCATCCACGCGCTCTCTGATGGGAGCCAAACTTCCACATCATATTTTTTTGCAGCAGCAGCATAACCTAAATCGCCAGTGCACATATTTATGACGTGATAAGGCAACTCCAGTTGTTGTAGTAGCCATTCGTTGATACCTAAAAGATATTCATGGGTCTCTTTCGCTAGTTTAATATCGGGTTTAATTATCATATCCATCTCGAGTTTGGTGAATTGGTGCACCCTTTTCATCCCGCGAATATCTTTACCCCACGAGCCCGCCTCAGATCTAAAACATGGGCAAGTTGCGGTGATTTTAATAGGTAGATCTTTGGGATCGATCACGGTATCTAAGTAGTATGAAAATAGAGAAGGCTCTGAGGATCCAACTAAGTAAAGTTGATTTTCATTTTCCACATATTTAGACTCAATTTTATAAACCTGATCAGCATCAGCAGGAAATTGGCTGGAACCGTAAAGGGCGCGTTCTTTAACAAGAACTGGGATATCCATTGGGATGAATCCGTCTTTAATTATTTTTTTCATTAAGAGATCAAAGACACCGTACATCATCATAAAACCATTTCCCTTAAGGTAGTAAAACCTGCTCCCAGAAACTTTAGCACCAGCCTCTAAATCCATCAGGTCTAATTCTTTTCCAATTTCCCAATGTGGTCGTGGAATAAATTCCTTATCAGAATTGGTTCCGAATCTTCCCATCTTTTCACTTGATGAATTGAGCTCTTTTATGTATCCATTTTTTGGCGTCCACACCTTGATTTCCATATTCTCGGTATCATCTTTACCAACGGGCACGTCATCGAGGCACATATTAGGAATCCAGTCCATTATGCTTTGCCACTCGTCTCTAATTATTTTTAAAGATTTTTCCAACTCAACGATCTGCTCCTTAATTTTTTTGCTTTGCTCCATCAATTTCGGCTCGCGTATGGTTTTTAATTCGTTTGTGAGCTTATTCCTTTCGGCTCGCAAATTATCGGTATCAGTCTGCGTTTTAATTCGGTCAATATCAAGTTTAAGAAGCCTATCAACATCGGCCTTTGTCACATCAACTCGTCTGTTTTTAATGTTCAGTTTGACGGCTTTGGCATTGTCTTTTATAAAGTTTATAGTCAACATTTTAAAATGTTTAAGAAATAGAACTACTAAGGGCTAGTAAACAAAAAAAGCCCTAACAAATAAGAACACAAAATGTTCATATTTGTAAGGACTCTTAGCATAAAACTGCCAAAAAAGAGTGGTGCCACCTTGCTTTATTCTTTTATTGCATATTAAATTGTTCGAGCTTACACTCTTCATGGGGCTTTCTCATTAGTCTGGTTCGCGTACATCTAGGGTAGGTTTTAAAGCCGTTTTCTGTCTAGAAGAGTTTATGTGAATATTAACAAAAATTTATAACAATTGCCACCATACAAGTTGCATTTTTTAACTCTAAGCCCACAAAGTATTAAATAGCATTCCCATCTCTTCGCGAAGTACTTGATAGAGGGGCATTTCGAGGTTAACTGTGTTTATCTCTCCAGACGAGATGTCTCTTATTTTCGGTGTGTTTTTGTATGTTGGATTTAAAACGAATTCCTGACGTGCATTTTTTCGTATACAATAATAAGCCAAACCCCGCTCTCTTCTAAGCAGGTTGTAGTCTGCAATACCCTCTTTTCTATATATACGAACGAATATTACCGGTAATTCTTCGGTATTAATAAACGTATAGTAATAACTTTGAGGAATAGCAAGCTTTTCGCCTTTGTGGAGCTTAACCATAAATCCCTCTTCTACCTGTGCTTCTATATCATACGGGTCGGTATTCTCTTTGTTTTTTTGCATTACAACCGTCAAAATCCCATACTGCACCTCTACAATACAGCTTAGCTTTCCTGGATCTGCTGTAGAATTAAAGTATATATGTGTTTTTACAAATTCTATTCCTAGGAGGCCCTGTGGGAGATACATTATATCCATTGATATATCTGATTCCCCAATTTTTACATCATCTTCACTAAAGACCTTTTTATATACATCGTATACATTTTCTGGATAGCTAAGAGATTTATTAAGGAGAGAGGGGAGAATATTTTGGAGTTTCACTCTATTATAACCTGAATGTTTTACTTTGTCGCCGCATATTAGTCTGTTAGAATCAAGGTCCACGTTGATATCCAAGCAACAAGAGTCCTGTAAATTAAACATTTTTATAATCGTAAAACAAGTGTATGAAACTATTATAAATACATTTAGACTAATCTGTCAAATGCATTCTCGGGAAACCCGAACAGGTAACGAAATTAATGAATTTCTATTAAGCTAATTAAAAAACCCAAAACCGGTTTTTGAATCCTTAAGGTCATGCAAAGAATTCCATAATTCTTTTTGATCGCGAGTTGTTTTTTGGGGGATTTTTACAATAACTTTGAGATAGTGATCTCCGCTACCAGCACCTCTAAATTTTGGTGCACCTTTACCTGCATATTTGATTATGGTTTCGGGCTGAGTCCCGGCAGGTATATTTACCTTCTCTAGGCCTCTAACTGTTAACACTTCCTTACTTGTGCCCAAAACCGCTTCGGTGATATCAATTGTTAAATCTGAGTAAATATCGTCGCCTTTCTTTTCTAGAGATTCATGCTCCTCCACTTCAATAACAATATATAAATCACCATAAACTCCACCTTTAAGGCCAGCATTACCGCTCTCTTTGAATCGTAAAGTTACCCCATCTGGAATGCCGTGGGGAACTTTAATTTTAAAATCAGCAGTGATATTTTCTACTCCTTTTGCGTCACAAACCTCACACTTTTTTTCTATAACGGTACCACTGCCTTGGCAACTAGGGCAGGGCGATACAGTCTGTAAATTTCCAAGAAATGTTTGTTGAATTCTTCTAACTTGGCCGGCTCCATTACACTGTTTACATGTTTTTACGCTTGTACCATTTTCAGCACCAGTGCCTTTACATTTTTCGCAAACCACACGTCGTTTATATCGTATTGTTTTTTCAACACCAAAAACCGCTTCATCAAATGATATTTTTAAATTGAATTCAAGATCTTCCCCACGATGTCTTCTTGTTTGCCCAGATGATTGAGTCGAAAAACCACCAAAACCTCCACCAAAAAATTGCTCAAAAATATCGTTTATTGATCCCATATCGCCCATATCAAAGCCAGAAAAACCTGAGAACCCACCTGCACCGCCTCCACCAAAGCTTTGAGCTCCAGCGTGACCGTATTTGTCATATGCTGATCTTTTACGTTCGTCCGAAAGCGTTTCGTACGCTTCCTGAGCTTCATTAAATTTTTGTGCAGCATCAGATGCCTTGTTCCGGTCAGGATGGAATTCTTTTGCCATTTTTCTGTACGCAGACTTGATCTCCTGCTTGGAAGCAGTTTTTGAAAGGCCTAGAATTTCATAATAATCTCGTTTTTCCATAAATACCATTATACATTTGGCAGACCTTGTTGTCGAGTGCCAAACTTAAGGGCGGATTCAAAAATATTGGTAATATAATTATACACACACAACTGCATATAAAAAAAGGCACATGTTTACTTTAAGTCTTCTACTCTCAATAATAAACTTGAAGGCGGTAATGCATTAATACAATGTCCCGATAACGCAATAAGGCAGAATGGTAGGCCAGAAGGAGTAGCTTTCATACTTGTAAAAATATCAGGCACTTTTTGCCTTTTTGTGGCTATATCAATTGCATCTCCAACAAGAGCCGCTGTTGTAGAATATTTAGATTCTATACCACTTCGA